>ENA-OQLB01001397-OQLB01001397.1-human-gut-metagenome-genome-assembly--contig:-NODE-1397-length-10269-cov-1.739105_pt1 | contig 10269 bp, 9 predicted proteins | sample MGYA00242656_ERZ504813 | MGnify/ENA primary metagenome ERZ504813 (study PRJEB26092, sample SAMD00036388) | human gut metagenome | host: Homo sapiens | study: EMG produced TPA metagenomics assembly of...
CATTCATCCAGCTTAAAGAAGTAGTAAAGAACGCCGCCCTCTTCCATGATCGGCGGGTAAATGTTTACAAGTAACATACCAAAGGCAATCGGGGTAAGCAAAAGCGGCTCAAAGCCCTTGGCGATTGCCAGGTAAAGGAACACGCATGCCACCAGAATCATCACTACATTTCCCCATGTCATATTAAAAAATGCAGTCTGATGAATCAGGTTGTCCATCGTAGTCGTAATATAAGACATTTCGTTGACCTCCTGTGTCAGTAATCAGGGCCGGACAATCCGGATCAGTTTAAGGTTGCCAGTAATGCACCTGCTTCGATCGCGTCGCCGACTGCTACATTGATGCTTGCCACAGTACCGTCCTTAGGAGCTACAACGGGGATTCCATCTTCATTGCTTCGATGGTAACAACCGGATCGCCGGATTTTACAGCCTGGCCAACCGCAGCGTCAATCTTGAATACCTTGCCGGCTGCGCCTGCTTCTACGCGGATGCTGCCTGCTGCACCTGCCGGAGCTGCTGCTTTCGGAGCAGCCTTGGGCGCTGCTTTCGGAGCTGCCTTTGGTGCTGCTACTGGTGCTGCAGCTGCTCCGTTTCCGTTTTCTTCTACTGTAACATCATATACGTTGCCGTTAACTGTGATTGTATAGTTTTTCATCTTTAAATCCTCCTGATTCTATTCGCACTATGCATTCCATTTGTTTGATTTTCTTCTCTTGATAGAACGTACTACAAATCCGTCTGTAGTAGTTCCTTCTGCTGCTGCGATCGCTGCTGCGATAACTGCAACAAGTTCGGTATCATCCATTTCTTCTGCTTCTTCTACAGCTGCTGCCACTGCCGGTGCCGGCGCTGCCTTCGGAGCTTCTTCTTTTTTCTTCTTGGATGTACCGTTAAGTAATGCAGGAACGTATTTGATCAGGGAAATGATAAAGCTCATGAAAATAAGCATTACGAATACAGTTCCCATACCAAGTAATGTGTTAAGTCCCGCTTTTTCAAGGATTTCGCTCATGCCGTAATGAGCATTGACTGTAAATGATTCCAGAGTCATATTCTCATCGAATACGAATTCCAGGTCTGCACTTCTGTCAGAAAATGTTGCCGGTGCAGTTACCGTAACACCTGTAGAAGACGCCTCGAATTCATAGTCTTTATGGCTTTCATAATCGCCGCATTCTTCCAGGGATGCTTTCCATCCTTCCAGTGCAGTTGCGAAAGTGTCTGCTTCCATCTGCACACCGGTCTGACTTTCAAACTGTGCCATCAGATATCCCTGATTCCAGTCTGACATCTCTGTGATCTGGTCGCTTGTGATGGATCCGCTCTCAATGATATCAAAAACAGCATCACAAGACTGGATCAGTGTATCTTTGTCATAGCTGACGGTCTTGGCATTTCCGCAGCCTGCAAGGCCGAGCACAAGTACCAGAACTGCGACTACTAAACTAATCTTTTTCTTCACTTTGCTTCACCTCGCTAAATTGTTCCGTGTTTTTTGGATGGTCTTTCTTCCCTTTTTGTAAATAACATCTCAAATGCACCGATCACATATTTTCTGGTATCTGCCGGTTCGATGATGGTATCTACATATCCTCTTCCAGCTGCGGAAAGCGGGCTTGACTGAAGTGCTTTGTATTCTTCTGTCTTTGCTTTTAATGTATCTGCATCTGCATCTGTGTACATGATCTTCGCAGCCATGTCTGCTGCCATCATTCCGATCTCAGCTTCCGGCCATGCGTATACCATGTCTGCTCCGATTGCTTTGCTGTTCATGGTCACATATGCACTTCCGAATGCTTTACCTGTGATCACATTGACTTTTGGTACAGTTGCATCTGCAAATGCATAAGTGAGAGCTGCCATCTCTCTTGCAAGGTTCTTTTCTGAGCATGCAGTTGCCTTGAGTCCCTTTACGTTTGTAAGTGTGAGTACCGGAATTCCGAATGCATCACAAAATTTAACGAAAGCTGCTGCTTTCTTGCATCCCATTGCTGAGAGTGTGCCATCGAATTCTTCTGCTGTGTTTCCTTCTTCATCATATACTTTTGAGCGGTTGGCAACAGCACCTACTGTCATTCCGTTCAGACGGATGAAGCCTGTTACCATATCTTTTGCATATGCTTTCTTTGTCTCAATGAACACACCATTGTCAGAGATCATAGAAAGAGCAAGTGCTGCATCTTCTGCTGCGTTCTCAATATCTGCACATACTCTGTTCAGATCGTCTGTGCATTCATCGTATGCATCGTTGTCTTCGTTGTTAGCCGGAAGAATTGCTACGAGTGAGCGGATCTCGTCAAGAATTTCTTCTTCGCTTCCTACGCCGTCAACGATTCCGGATTCTTCACTCTGGAATTTTGCGCTTGCTGTATCGCATTTGTCCGCGGTGTTGCCCGGAATGGTGTTCGGAGAGTTTACGAATAATTTTCCGTTCTCTGCCATGAATGTAAAATCAGAAAGTGCTGCTGCCGCTGCCAGTCCACCACCGCAATTGCCGAATACTGCTGTGATCTGTGGAATTACGCCAGAAGCCATAGCCTGTTTGTAATAGAAGCTTCCGAATGCGTTCAGTGCGTCAGTTGCTTCCTGAAGACGAAGTCCTGCGCAGTCGATCAGACCGATCACCGGTGCGCCCATCTTCATTGCCATATCATAAATGTTCGCAATCTTCTTTGCGTGCATCTCGCCGATGGTTCCGTTCAGTACAGATGCGTCCTGGCTGTATACATATACCAGGTTTCCATCGATTACACCGTAACCTGTGATGACGCCATCTGTCGGAGCTTTTTTCTCCTGCATGTTGAAATCTGTTGCTCTTGCAGTTACCTGTCCACCGATTTCAACAAAGCTTCCCTCATCGAGCAAATTGGCAATTCTTAAGCTCGCCGGGTTTGATGATGTTGTGTTGCTCATAAATCTAGCCTCCATTTTTATAAATTTAATAATTAAATCAAATTTTCTGCCGTGTATATTATACTTGCTTTCTATGCAATACGCAACTGTTTTTGATAAGTTTTCTCTTATTTTGTTAAATTTTCGACAAGTAATTTTCACGTGCAAAAAAAGCCTCTGCAACGCAGAAGCCTTTTCTTACATAAACATATTCCCTGTTCCAACATAACGGATTCCGTCTTCAAAGACTCTCTTTCCGCCAAGTGTAACAAATTTTACATCTTTTAATCTGGTGATATCCCGCTTAAGTCACCGCCAACTACCAGAAGATCTGCATCCAGTCCTTCCGCAACAAGTCCGCGTTCTTTTTCCACACCCAGTACCTTTGCCGGGTTGGATGTTGCCACTTGTATTGCCTGCACCGGCGTAATTCCGTATTCCACCATATATTGCAGTTCTCTCGGAAGCGGCAAGAGCGGAGAATGATACATTACCATATCGGTGCCGGCAAGAACCGTCACACCCGTATCATAAAATTCTTTAAAATGATCCCGGTACGCTTTGTATGCCGGTTCAAAGAATTCATAATTTGCCATCTCTTTTTGCATGACCGGATCGCTGACCGGTGCATCGCCATTCTTCTCAATATTTTCCTTGCACAGTTTATAGAGATAAGTATATGCCATGATAGTCGGTGTCCAGGCAATACCTTTTTCTGCCATCTGCTTTGCATGATCCAATGTCATAAAGGTCCCGTGTTCGATCGTGTCAAATCCGGCATCAATGCACATCTGGATCCCCGGATTGGTTCCGGCATGCACGCCACACTTGATTCCTCTTCTGTGGCACTCATCCACCGCCGCATCCAGTTCTTCCTGGGTAAACTCCGGATATGGTTCCCGGTTGGTGGTCAGGATCTTCACCCATTCCGCACCGTCACGCACCTGCTTACGGATCTCTTTACGGATTGCCCACGGACCGTCCATTTCCTCTACCTCTTCCCAGGCATGCCCGCCTGTCATACAGATTCCGGTATCCGTATGCACGATTCTCGGATCACGACAAATCCCTTCTTTTCTGCCAGTTTCAGATTCTTGCATACACCATGTGCAGAAGACATATCCCGCACCGTGGTGATCCCTCTTTCAAATGCAGACTGCGCATGCTGCAACGCATATAACATGATCAGCTGTGATCCATAATTAAAGCTGTCCGGCTGGGAATAGCCGTATGCAAGATGCGCATGCATATCCATAAGTCCAGGAAGAAGTGTCGCATCACCATACTCCTTAACTTCCTCCTGCGGAAATTCTTTCAGCAACTCTTCTTTCGGTGCGATTTTTCCGATCTTGCCGTCCTCTCCAATATAGACTGCCTTATCCGTAAGAACGGTCTTTCCATCTCCTGTAATCAGATATTTCGTACTGATAATCATCCCTTGGTCCCTCTTTTATTCCTTTATTTTTCAAATACACGCAGCCCTTTCATGCTGCCTCTCTCCCGTCGCATACATTCTTTAATATTTTAAAGTGCAACCATCTTGAAGTGTATTATACTTGTTTTTTCAAACCAACGCAACCGTTTTCCACAGAATCTGTTAAATATTTTGCATTTTTTAATCCGTTTTACGTCCAAAACTTTATACGGATACACTTGCACTTTTCATTTTACTCACAACATCGTTTAACAATCAATATTAAAATTTTGTGATTCCCAGGTCTGCGAAAAAAGAAAACCCTTACCCGGCAAACCACCAGATAAGGATTTCCTCAATTCTTTATACTTTTTTAGGATGACAACATTCTTATTACAGTGTGATCAGAGCATCTGTAATATTTGTAATTCTGCGGTATCCATCTTCTGTGATCAGGAAATCATCTTCCTGACGGACTCCGCCGATTCCCGGAATGTAAATTCCAGGTTCGATCGTATGAACCATTCCCGGCTGAAGGGTCACTTTACTGCCGGTACAGATATACGGCTGTTCATGAATATCCAGTCCGAAGTTGTGTCCCGGACCATGTGGAATATGATAGCCTGCATCTTCTACTACCTTCACGATGATATCTCTGAGCTCGCCCATAACCATTCCCGGTTTCAGGCTGTTCTGACCAGCATCCTTTGCTTTTCTGACTACGTCAAACATCTTGTAAAGCTCCGGATTTTTGGCTTTCCCTACTGCAACAGTACGGGTAATATCCGAGCAGTATCCGTGATAATAAGTTCCAAAATCAATCGTCACAAAATCACCAAGCTGGATTTTTCTATCGGATGCTGTCGCATGACAGTTTGCTCCGTTATCCGGACCAGATGCTACGATCGTCTCGAAGCAGAATCCGGAGCCGCCACGGCTTCTGAACTGATATTCCAGTTCATTTGCAATATCGATCTCTGTAACGCCCGGTTTGATCACATCAAGCAGTGCATAGAAAGATCTCTCTGAAATCCGGCATGCCTGTTCGATCGTCTCGATTTCTTCCGGTGTCTTGATCGCACGTAAAGGTTCTACATAAGACCCTTCGGAAACGAATTTGGTATCAGGCGCCTGACTTACCAGATCCTGATAATCATCAAAACGTAAGATCGGCTCCACAGATTGCACACTGTTTTACCCCTGCTTCTGCTGCCAATTTACCGGTCTGGCTGAAGTAATTCAGTCCTTCACCGTAGACAACAACTTCAAATCCTTCTGTTTCCTGTGCGGCCTGGAATTCAAACCGTCCGTCGGTTACAAAATAGTTTTTCTTTTCTGTCAAAAGCAGGACCGCAACTCCATATTCTCCGGTAAAGCCGGTCAGATACTTAATGTCGCTGCCTTTGCTGATCACAATTCCGTCATGACTATTTTTCTTTACAGCATCTACAATTTTCTGTATGCGTGTATTCATTGTTCCATCTCCTACTGAATGAAATCCCAGTTGAATTTCATATTTTCATCATATGATTTGTATGGTTTTCCATCAATATCATAGATGTTTACATTATAATGCCAAGGTTCCGGAAGTGTCTTCTCCGGATAAATGTGCTTCATCAGCTCATATCCTTCCGGATCATAGACCTTCAGTTCCTCTCTTGTGTTGACCGGTCCGCGGATACCATCCCATCGTCCGTCAACACCTTCCTGCATGACATTGAACCAGACAATACTTAAGGTTGCAAAATACTCTTCGTAATTGCTGATCGCATAAGTGTCCGGCCACAAACCATTGTCGCTGGCATGCTGATATGCTTTCCGGATCATGTCTGCAAGCGTCTGGTCTTTCAGACCATTCATTCCAACCAGATGGATCGCATGTCCGAACTCATGGACAAGGATCATCTCATTTGGATAACTGGTTGCATATCTTCCGGTTCTGAGACGGATTACATTTGCCTCTGAAATAGAGGATGCCGGATTCGTCATCTCACCGCCGTAACCTGCCACGTGGCGGGTTGCAAGCAGATATCCCATTCTGTGTTCCGGGACATCGTATGCATTCTCAAGCAGTCCGAAAACAGATATCTCTGCGCCTCTGCGGACGAGCTCTTCTGCTACTTCCGGGATCTTTTCAAGCATCATATCAATAATTGCAAGTGCTTTATCCACTACAGCCGGTGTTGTTTTTTCTCCGGCTTTTACTACAATGCCGGAGGTTCCTTTTTTGCGGACTACATAATATGGCTGATACACGGTCTGGTAGACCTTTTCATTGTCTACCGGTCTGTCTTTTACATCAGTCAGCTTTCCGACAACCTGTACGGTAACCTCTCCTGCACATTCCGGATCAACCGGATGAACCAGGGAAAGTGTGGTACGCATGGATTCTTTCTGGTATACCGTACCATAATCCCATGTCATATCACTGGTCCAGTGTACCAGTTCCTGTACTTCCCCTTTGTATTTTACCAGATAATCGTTTTCATTATCAGCACGGCGCATCTGTTCGCCCCAATAAATCTCAATTCTTCTGTCATCGATCAGAATGACTTTTTCGACCGGTGCATAATTACAATTCTCTGACATTTATTTTTCATCCTCCTGAAACATAAACTTATTTTCTAATCTTTTATGCTTCTGCGTTCTTGTCCAGTCCCATTCCGACTGCAAGCTTTTTACTGAAAATTGCTACAACCACACCGACTGCACATACACCCAAACCGATTGCTACGAAGAACGGAATTTCGCTTCCTTCTTTGTAGAAGTTTGTGAGCAGCGTGTTAAGAGCAGCTCCTGTAGACTGTGACATTGACCAGATTGTCATCATCTGTGTCATGAATGCCTTCGGTGCTGCAACAGCCGTGATTGAGTAACCGATCGGGCAGGTAAATCCTTCACCAAGCATCAGGATTGCATAGAATAATACGATCCACCATGCGCTGACTTTTGCATCTCCAGGATAGATTACATAGAGGAGTGCAATGATTAAAGCTCCAAGTCCCCAGAAGATTGTTCCGATACCCATCTTTGTGGTTCCGTATGGCTGTTTCTTTCCGAGTTTTGTCCATACTGCTGTCAGGATACTTCCGATGATAACTGCAAATACTGCTGGGATTGTCTGCATAGATGCTGCAGGCACTTCAATTCCGAACAGTACACGGTTAACCTTTTCTTCATAGAAGATTGCAAGGATTGAAATTGTCTGTGTCCAGATCAGCAGGGTAACTGCGTTACAGATGAACGGCGGAACCAGGCAGAGGATTTTCTTCTTCTCATGTGGCTCTGTCTTTTTACTTTTGTAAATAACTACCAGGTATACGATCGGGATAATGATCGATACAGTACTGATTACATTTGAAAATACAGAAATACTTAATGTTCCTGTTGCAAAAAGCGTTGCAAGAACAACTGCGCAGATAACAAGTACAATGATCATCTTTGTGATGAAAGAACGTTTCTTATCATCCGGAAGCGGATCATCCGGTTCAATACCGATATTACCGAAGAACGGTTTGTATGTAACTGCATATACAACGATACCCAGGAATGCAAGGACTGCACATGCCGCGAATGCTACATGATATCCGAGTGCTGCTGCGATTATACCGGAAAGTACCGGAGCTGCTGCACCAATGTTGGAAATTACGTAAGAAATCGTGTAAGCGCTGTCACGTCTTCCATCGGATTCATCATAGAATTTTCCAAGAAGAGCATCCAGGCATCTGCCACCGAACATCGGTCCGATTGCCAGACATCCCATAGCGATTCCATAGCCAGGAACGCCAAGTGGTAATGCAAGGCATACATATCCAATAAATGAAAGTGATCTTGATACAAATAAGGACTTCCGGCATCCTAAGATACGGTCGCAGACAAAGCTTCCGACAATACCTGTCAGTACGACAACTGTTGAATATAAAGAGATCAGCTGTGCTGCATTTGCCTTGCTGAATCCAAGTCCTTCCGGTGCATTTGCGTATAAGTAGTAAATCAGTACCGCACTCATCGCATAGCTTGCGAAAGAGTTACAAAGCTGCATAAAGCTCAGGGTTCCCACACCCTTTGGCTGTCCTAAAAAGGCGGTTTGTTTTCTTAACGCCTCATCATGTTCGTTCATTATTTTTTCCTCCAAGATAACCTTTTGTATTCTATTCATCCAGCAAAAACAATCGTTTAATTATTTCCCCATCCTCAGATGTCTTCACTCCTCCTTTCATAATTTTTAACTTTGTTTTTTATTATGAACATACAAATATCTTACTTTTTGTTACTTTGTCAATAATTTGCCTGTAAATATGAATTTTTGTTCACATTCATAAACATCGACAAAAAGGAACGCAAAAACGTCTTTTTAACCGTTTTTTGCGCCCTTTTTTCGTCATTTTTCTGTATTATTTATTTCTGGTTGCGGAACTGTACCGGTGTGATATTGTACGCCTTTTTGAAGAGCCTGTTGAAGTGCTCTACATTCTGGTATCCAACGGTCAGTGCAATATTTTCAACGGTCATGCTGCTGCTTTTTAACAGGCACGTGCCTTTTTCATTCTGACCTTTTTGACAATATCCCCGAAAGTCGTTCCGGATTTTTCTTTGATATATTTGGAAAGGTATGGTTTGGACAGGAAGAATTTCTCTGCAAGGTCATCCAGAGATACATCCAGATAATTTGCCTGGATATAGTTCATGATCTCTACCATTCTTTCATCTTTACATTCATTCGCATTCTTCAGTTCATCGATCTTGTTGACAGCAACTGTCAATGCTTCAATAGAAGCTTTGATGATATCGGCATCAATTCCGACTCCCCAGTAGGTCTTTCCATTGCAGATGACACCTACATAAGCGCATGCCTTGGAAGAAGAACCACGCGTCAGGGAATGTTCTTCGTAGAAGCTCAGTTCATAGCTGATACCAAAGTACTGTTTGATCGCATTGCTGACTGCATCAAGACGTCCGTTACCACCTGCTGTTACCACACGTTTTCCATTTGCATGGGAAATGGTTGCGTCTGCCATAATACCATCTTCCTGTTTGAAGTGGCATTCATCGATAGAGAAGATTCCTTTGTAATTTACATAGTGATCTTCAAAAATGTGGTATACCCAGTCCGGAGTCAGCTCCTTGTGTGCTTTATCGGATACATCTTTCACCATGTAGCCGACTTCTTCACGCATCTCTTTCGGAACGCTGATGCCAAAGTTCTGCTTCAGAATGTAGCTTACACCGCCTTTTCCTGACTGGCTGTTGATACGGATAACATCTTTATCGTAAGTTCTTCCGATGTCCTTCGGATCGATCGGCAGATACGGTACGGTCCAGTGATCTCTTTCTTCCGCTTCACGCCATGCCATACCTTTTGCGATCGCATCCTGATGGGAACCGGAAAATGCGGTAAATACCAGATCTCCTGCATATGGCTGTCTTTCATAGACATGCATTCTGGTCAGGCGTTCGTAGATTTCACGGATTTTTGGAATGTCAGTGAAATCCAGACCCGGATCTACACCCTGCGAGAACATATTGAGTGCCAGTGTCACGATATCCACGTTACCGGTACGTTCTCCATTTCCAAATAAGGTTCCTTCGATACGGTCTGCACCTGCAAGAATACCCATTTCAGCAGTTGCCACGCCGCATCCACGGTCGTTGTGTGGGTGAAGGCTGAGTACCACACCATCACGGTATTTCAGATTCTTATCTACATATTCTACCTGTCCTGCAAATACATGCGGCATTGCGTTTTCTACGGTTGTCGGAATGTTGATGATTACTTTTTTATCTTTTGTCGGCTGCCATACATCCAGTACTGCATTGCAGACATCCACTGCATAGTCCACCTCTGTTCCTGAAAAGCTTTCCGGACTGTACTCGAAAGTAAAGTTTCCTTCTGTCTGATCAGCAAGCTGTTTCAACAGCTTTGCTCCGTCCGATGGCGATTTGTTTTACCTGTTCTTTGTC
>ENA-OQLB01001399-OQLB01001399.1-human-gut-metagenome-genome-assembly--contig:-NODE-1399-length-10257-cov-1.155084_pt1 | contig 10257 bp, 17 predicted proteins | sample MGYA00242656_ERZ504813 | MGnify/ENA primary metagenome ERZ504813 (study PRJEB26092, sample SAMD00036388) | human gut metagenome | host: Homo sapiens | study: EMG produced TPA metagenomics assembly of...
TAAAGATTTAAATGTCGTTCCTTCTACTTATCGATGTATCTATTAGTCCACCTTTCTTTTTTTTAAACCATACATAATCCCAATCAAATCAGCTAAAAACCAGCCAATTGGAATTGCCCACCAAATCGCCAAAGTTCCAAATAATGGTGCTAAAAGATATGCTAAAACAACACGTGTCCCTAGCGAAATAACAGTTAAAACTACAGAAATTCCTGGTTTACCAACCCCACGATAATAACCATACAATAAAAATAAACATCCAATTCCTAAATAACAAGCACCTTCAATTCTTAGATACTGAGCCCCTTGATAGATAATTTCAGACTTTGAAGATTCTATGAAGATCAGCATTAGCTTATCAGCAAAGATAAAGACTAAGGCAGAAATAAAAATACAAAAGATAGAAGCCATTACAACTGCTACTTTAAATCCTTTATGTATTCGTTCTTCTAATCCTGCTCCTTTATTTTGAGCAATATAGGTGAAAAAGCATTACCAAAATCTTGAACTGGCATATAAGCAATGAATCAATCTTACAGCAGCAGCAAAAGCTGACATCGTTACTAAACCAAAACTATTTACTAACCCTTGAATCATTAAAATCCCAAAATTCATTACTGATTGCTGGATACAAGTTAATAATGAGTACGCTTTGATTTTCTCAAATATTTCACGTTCAAAATGCCAATGTTTTCGTTGCGGTAACAATTCTTTTTGACTTAGAAAGACATAAAGCATGATACCAATAGCACTAAAGCTTGGGCAATCAATGTCGCAACAGCAGCTCCAGCTACCCCCATTGCAACTTCTGCCACTAAATAAATATCTAATCCAATATTTATAATTGATGCTAATGCTAGAAAGATCAATGGGATTTTAGAATTTCCCAAAGCTCTTAATAGCGAAGGAAAAATAATTATAAAATAAAAAGTAAAAAACTAGACCTAAGAAAAATTATAAAACAAATATTGATGGGTATCCGTAAAAATATCCCTAGGAATATTCATAAAATTTAAAATTAGATCAATTGCTAAAAGACAAACTAATTTCTAATCCAATTGAAAAATGACCGATTCCTACAAAAGAGACAAAAAAGATTGTTTTCATTTATTCTAATTGTTTAGCCCCATAGAAACAATCGAAAATAAAATTCCCACTCCCCATGACAAAGACCTAAGATAATGGAAGTTAAAAAAGTCATAATCGTAAAAGATGAGCCAACTGCTGCCAGAGCATCAGTCCGATATAATGTCCAACAATAAAAGTATCAGCTACATTATAAAGCTGCTGTAAAAGATTTCCTAAGATCATTGGAATTGAAAATTTAATTAATGCCCTGGTAATATTTCCTTCTGTTAATTTCCCTATCATAAATCACCCATTACTTACATAATAAATATATCATCCAATAAAGTCAATTAAAGAAAATTATGTAAGATATTTATCATTCTTATCATTATTTCCGTTATCTTTATTGATTTCGTAGTATAATATATTTATAAATAAGGAGGTCGATATAGATGACATTTAATAAAGATTTTTTATGGGGTGGTGCAATTGCAGCACATCAAGCTGAAGGAGCTTGGCAAGAAGGTGGAAAAAGGAATTAGTTGCTCTGATGTCGAAACAGCAGGGAATAATGTACTGGTGCGCCAAGACGCTTAACTGATGGCGTCATCGAAGGAGAAGATTATCCAAATCATGTTGGGGTGGATTTCTACCATCGCTATAAGGAAGATATTGCTTTATTCGCTGAAATGGGATTCAAAGCATTTAGAACTTCTATTGCCTGGACACGAATTTTTCCTCGGGGTGATGAAGAAACACCTAACGAAGAGGGTTTACAATTTTATGATGATTTATTTGATGAATGTCATAAATATGGAATTGAGCCAATTATAACATTATCGCACTTCGAAATGCCTTGGACGCTTGCAAAAGAGTATGGTGGTTTTAGAAATCGTGAAGCAATCGACATGTTCGTTAAATTTGCCAAAGTATGCTTTGAAAGATACCAGCATAAAGTTAAATACTGGATGACTTTTAATGAAATCAATAATCAAGCTGATGTTTCTCAGCACAACTTAATCCAAGAAGGAGCTGTACTTTTAAAAAAAGATGATGATGCAGAATATTTAATGTATTTATCTGCTCACCATGAATTAGTCGCTTCTGCTTTAGCTGTTAAAGCCGCTCATGAGATCAATCCTGATTTACAAGTTGGATGTATGATTGGGATGAATGCTGTTTACCCTGCATCACCTAATCCAACTGATGTAATGAACGCTTTAGGAGCAATGCATCAAAAATACTGGTATGTTGAAGTCCATGCCCGTGGTCACTACCCAAATCATATATTGAAAAAATTCGAAAGAAAAAGGTTATGATTTTATTACTGAAGAAGATAAAAAGATTTTATCTCAAGGTAAAGTGGACTATATTGGATTCTCATATTACATGAGTTTTGCTTCAAAATATCAAGGACGTAATGAAAAAACATATGATTATTTCAGTGAGGACTTTGTTCGAAATACTCATCTAAAAGCTTCAGACTGGGGTTGGCAAATCGATCCACTAGGATTACGCTGGTGCCTAACTGGTTCCATGACCGTTTTGAGTTACCAATGATGATTGTTGAAAATGGTTTTGGTGCTTATGACAAAGTAGAAGCAGACGGAACAATCGATGATCAGTATCGTATCGACTATTTAGCAGCACATATCGAAGCTATGAGGGATGCAGTTGACTATGATGGAGTAGAATTATTAGGTTATACAATGTGGTCACCGATCGACATTGTCTCTGCTTCTACTGGTGAATATGATAAACGCTATGGATTTATCTATGTGAATTACAATAATAATCATGAAGGAGATTTTTCAAGATGTAAGAAAAAATCTTTTGACTGGTATAAGAAAGTCATTGCCACAAATGGTGAAGATTTAAGTGAATAAATGTAAAACGGTATGGACAGTCATACCGTTTTATTATGCAACTATTTTTAACATTCAAGGAACTTTGATTGATAGACAATAATTGATTTTAACGTATAATCCTAAATATAGGAGGTATGAAAAATATGCTTAGTACGAATCTCGTTTGGCTTAGAAAACATTATCAAATATAACTCAAGAAGAAATTGCACAGCAAGTTGGTGTATCACGTCAATCTGTAGCAAAATGGGAAAGCGGTGAATCATTGCCTGATATTGATCAGCTGTATGGCATTGGCAAAAATATACAATGTAACAATTGATAATTTAATCAATCATGATGAAGATGATGCTGGAATCGTAATTCCTCCCAAAGGAAAACATTTTTTGGAGCAGTTACTGTTGGTGAACGTGGACAAATCGTAATTCCTCAAAGAAGCACGTCGAATCTTTAAAATTTCCGCTGGTGATAAAATTTTGATCTTGGTGATGAAGAACGTGGTCTAGCTATTGTCCATCAGCGTGATGTTATTAACTTTGTTAGTGAATTAGGAGTACCCAAAAATGAAAAGGACTGATTATCATGGAAATGATTGAAATTAAAAATTTAACAAAAAAATATAATGATAAACTTGCTGTTGATAATTTAAATCTATCAATCAAACAAGGAAAATTACTAGCTCTATTGGGAGTAAATGGAGCCGGTAAAACTACTACACTCAAAATGTTATCGGGTTTGATTCAACCAACAAGCGGTGATGCTAGAATCAATAACTATAGCATTGTTAATGAAAGCCTCTTTGTTAAAGAGCTTATCGCCGTTTCACCCCAAGAAACTGCAATCGCACCGAATTTAACCGTTAGAGAAAATTTGGAATTAATGGCGGAAATCCATGGTTTTAAAAAAACTTTAATCAATAACAAAGTCATCGAAATGATTACCGCTTTTAATTTGAAAGATGTTGCTGCTAAAAAAAGTAAAAAACTATCGGGTGGTTATCAACGGCGCTTAAGTATTGCTATGGCCCTAATTAGTGAGCCACAAATTTTATTTTTAGATGAGCCAACACTAGGACTTGATATTTTAGCCAGAGAACAATTATGGCGCACAATAAAAGCACTAAAAGGTAAGATTACTATCATTTAACTACCCATTATCTCGAAGAAGCCGAAGCTTTATCAGATTATGTTTGTATTATGAAAGATGGTAAAATCAAAGCCCTGGGAACCACAAATGAACTAATTAAATTTGCCAAGACAACCAGCTTTGAAGATGCCTTTATAAAACTTGCAACAGGAGGAACTGAAAATGAGAACATGGGCCTTTGCTAAAAGAACCACAAAAGAAATTTTACGTGACCCTATTAATATTATTTTTGGTTTAGGTTTTCCAATCGTTATCTTGTTACTATTGACAACAATCCAAAAAAATAATTCCAGCCACCCCTTTTTCACTAAAACAATTAACACCAGGAATTGCAGTATTTGGCTTGTCCTTCTTATCATTATTTTCAGCTACATTGATCTCTCGTGATCGAATGTCATCATTATTAGCACGATTATTTACTACTCCTATGACAGCTAAAGATTATATTTTGGGATATACTTTACCATTAATACCAATGGCCTTGATACAGACTTTACTTTGCTATCTAGCAGCATTTTGTCTAGGTTTAAAAATAACACCTGATGTCATTATTGCCATCTTATGTACAATCCCCATTTCAATTATTTTTATTGCAATCGGCTTATTTTGTGGCACTATTTTTAATGATAGACAAGTCGGAGGAATCTGTGGTGCCTTATTAACTAATCTTACCGCGTGGCTAAGTGGGACATGGTTTAGTTTAGATTTAATTGGAGGCTTGTTTAAAGATATTGCGTATTGTTTTCCTTTTGTCCATGCTGTAGATATGGCACGAGATGGCTTAAATGCGAATTATCACGCAATGCCTAATAATTTATTCTGGGTTTTAGCTACGCTGGACTCCTCTTAATTGCAGCTGTTTCATTATTTAAATATAAAATGAAACATAATTAAAAACTCTTTTTGAGTTTTTTGCTTTCTATTAATATATTATAACGATTTTATTTCTTTCCAAAAACTAATTAATTTCGTCAAAGAATAACTCGCATTAGCTGGTGAACTTGATGGTAACTTAGTAACAGGAAGATCAATAATTTCATCGAAATAGCGATGATACAATCTATCTGCTAAGTTCCCATTTGTATAAATATGCGTAATTTGACTTTGATCAATGATTTTCTTTAGATCATTGACTTCAACATTTGTAATACTACTATCACTCGAACCTTTGATTTCACAACTAGCAATTACATCCCACACAGCTATATGTTGATTTATTAAAAATTCTTTCTTTTCAATAATAGTCTCTGGTAATTCAGTATTATAAATATTTGCAAGAATTTTCCAAAAACGATTCTGCGGATGATGATAAAAAAGTTGGCCTCCCGCGATTTTACTGATGAAAGAACCTAAATAATATTTTAGAACTTTTATTATATACAGGTTCAATTAAATGATATTCTCTCATAATTTCCTCCCTTTAAATCAATAATAACATTGTTCCTGCAACGATCAAAATCAATCCCGCCACAGCCTTTTTTGACAAAGACTCTTTTAAAACAAAATACGAAAAGATAATTGTGACGATGATACTCAGTTTATCGATTGGAACCACAATACTAGCCTCCCCTAATTGCAACGCTTTATAATAACAGATCCATGATAAACCTGTTGTAATTCCAGAAGAAAATAAAAAAAAGCCAATTCTTTTTTGTAATTTCTTTAATTGTATGATAACTTCGCTGATAAAAAACAATCCCCCAAGCCATAATCAATACTACCGCTGTACGAATAAAAGTTCCCAGATTACTATCAATATTAAGCATTGCAATCTTAGCAATTATAGCCGTCAAAGAAGCAAATAAAGCTGAAGCCAAGCAAATAATAGCCAATGGTTATTTGTCACTTTATTTACAACCTGCTTTTTTTCAATCATCATATAAGTTCCTAAAGACATAATTATCATAGAAATTATTTTAAGCATAGTAATTTTTTCGTCAAAGAAAATAAATGCTAACAGCATCGTTAAAATTGTACTACTTTTATCAATTGGTGTAACTTTGTTAACATCTCCTAATTGTAGTGCCTTAAAATAACATAACCATGATAATCCAGTTGCAATTCCAGAAAAACATAAAACCAATACTGTATTACTATCAATATATTTTAATTGTTCCTGGGTTCCAGCAAATAAGACCATTATCCATGAAAAAAATTAAAACAATTATTGTCCTTAATGCTGTTGCTAAAGAAGAATCAACATTCTTCAAACCAATTTTGCAAGAACTGCAGTAACCCCAGCAAATAAAGCTGATAGACAAGCTAATCCAATCCACACCCTAAGTTTCCCCCTATACTTATTATATTTATATTTACCGCAATTAACAAAAAGAAAAGTGAAACAAACTGTTTCACTCATATTATTCAATTCGTAACATTCGGTATCCAACTCCAACATGGGTCTGAATATATTTAGGATGCGTAGGATCTAATTCTATTTTTTTACGAAGCGTAGCCATAAATACTCTTAATGAGGCAACATCACTCTCTAAAGTACTCCCCCAAATTTCTTTAGTAATATATGTATGTGTTAATACTTTGCCAACATTTCTTGAGAGAAGGCACAGCAACTTATATTCAATCGGTGTTAAATGCAGTTCTTGCTGATCTAAATATGCACATCCGCCAGCGTAATCAATTTTTAGATCACCATTAACAAAAATCACTACTTTCTATATTTTGACTTTGATTATAATTAAGCCGTCTTAAAATAACACGTAATCTTGCTAAAAGTTCCTCAACTGAAAAAGGTTTGGTCAAATAATCATCAGCCCAGCATCAAGAGCCTCAATTTTATCACGATCTTCACTTCGAGCACTAATAACGATTATTGGCATATTTGTCCAAGTACGTACTTTTTTTATAAATTTCAACCCCATCTAAATCAGGCAGCCCTAGATCCAACAGCATTATATCCGGTTTTTGTGAAGCAGTTTCAATAATTGCTTGTTTTCCCGTTTGTGAAGTATGATATTTATAATCATGAGTTTCTAAAGTTGTAGCAATCAAATTTCTAACTGCGTTATCATCTTCTACAACTAATACAAATGGCTTATTCATGTATTTCAACCTCCTTAATCGGCAATGTAAAACTAAAAATCGTTCCGTGAGGAATATTGTCCTTAACTGCAATATTACCACCATGCGCTACAATAATAGCTTTACACAAAGCTAACCCTAAACCAAGTCCGCGACGTCCGTCAATAACCTCATGCTTTACAGTTATAAAACATTTCAAAAAGTTTTTCTTTGTCCTTATCACTGATTCCTGCTCCATCATCAGCAATTTGAATTTCTACAAAATCTTTATGCTTAAAGGTTTCAATACTAATCATTGAACCTTTTGGTGTATATTTAATTGCATTGTCAACAATATTTATAATTACTTGAATTATTAAGCCAGCATCTATTTTTGCTAAAATAAATTCATCATTAGCCTTTACCTCAATACGGTGTTCATCCTTTTTATGACTAATATGATTCAATGCCTCATTTATAACTTCCTCAATAAGTTCTGTTTCTAAATGCAGATTCATTTTACCATCTTCAATTCTTGTAACTGAAAGAAGATTTTCAACCAGATTAATCAACCATAATGAATCATCGTAGATTACTTCGTATAACTGCATTTTTTTATTTTCATCTAAGCTGCCGCTATTATTTATCAGTACACTTGCATTACCAGAAATACTAGTTAATGGTGTTCGTAAATCATGCGAAATTGAACGTAATAAATTTGCACGCAACCGCTCATTTTTAGCTTCAATTGCAGCTTCTTCTTTCTTTTGGTTAAAAAACTCTTTTTCTAGAGCTAAAGCACATTCACCAACGATTGATAGTACTAAATTATTTTCAAAAGCATCAAGAATAACATCTTCTAAAATTATTACTACTACACCATAAATATCATTAGTACTAGCAAGCGGTAAATAGTAATTCTTAGCTTGATATGTTTTATTATTCTGGTAGACCCAGTGAACATTAGTTTCAATCTCATCACAATCATGAACAGTCATATTATTATGATGAAAGACTTCATGTAAAATCGTATCATTTCAGTAATTTGATAAATCATCACTGATTTATTTAATAATTTAACAATTTGTTTAGCTGCCGTTTCTTTAATTCCTGCAATACTTTTTTCTTTTTGCAAAAGACGATTTGTCTCTAATAGAACTTTTGTACGATATGCATGTTGAGCAGACTGTTTTGCCTGCTGTTTTATCCTTATTGCTAAAGTACTCGTAATAAAAGCGGCTATCAGCATAATTGCAAAGGTTACAGGATAACCAGAACCATAGGCTGCTAAAGTAAACGTGGATTAGTAAACATAAAGTTAAAAATTAAAACACTTAAAATCGATGATACAAGACTATAAATACGGTTAGATGTAGTTATAGCAGTAATTAAAACACTTAAAATATAAACTGTAATTGTATTTGCTTCACTAAAACCTAATGATGGAATAATATCCCTATCAGGGTTGCTATCAACAGAATAAATATTGAAATAGCTAAATCTTTACCCTTAACAACAAAATTAAAATCTCTTTGCTTTGATTTATCTTTCCCCGTATTTTGATGATAGACAATATTAATATCCAAATCTTTTAGTAAATTTAATAATTTCTTATCTAGCCTTGAACTAAATAAATGTTTCCTGTCCTTTTGACTATGTCCAAAAAAACACTTTAGTTACTTTAGCATTTTTGCAAAATTCATTAATTTGATAAGCAATATCTAAACCAAAAGCTGTTTCGATATTAGCACCTAACTTTCTAGCCAAATTAGTATTATATTGGAGTCTTTCGCGATCATCCTTACTAATTTTTGAATTATCTGGTGTTTCAACATATAAAGCAGTAAAAATTGCTTTATTTTCATGTGCTACAGCAGCAGCCATTTTAATCACATCAGGATTAGAAGTAGATGAAGAAAGACATAGTAGAATATGTTCTTGTTGATTAATCATAATATAACCTCACTCGGCTTATATTATAACACAATTTTGCTAACGCGTAATTTCTTTAATTGATTTTGCAGTGCCCATAACAATCAATGTTTCATCAGCGGCAAATACATGATTTGTTGGTGGCAAAGGAAAAATTCTCCCATTCTTTTTAGTAGCTAAGATACTAACATGGTATCTCGTCCTAACTGCCTTTTCGATAATTGTTTTATTCAACCAGCTCTCTGGAATCTTAATTTCATAAATCGCAATATCAGGTGTTAATTCTAAATAATCAAAAACATTTTTTTTGCTCCATATTTAATTGCTATTTTTTCAGCAATTTCCCGTTCTGCATAAACAACATGATCAGCTCCATTGCGAAGTAATAATTTACGGTGAACATCACGACTCGCTCTGGCAATTATATATTCAGCCCCAAAATCTTTTAATAGTACAGTGATTTCTAAAGCCGTTTGAAAATTATCGCCAACTGCAACTACACAAATATCAAAATTATTAACTCCTAAAGATTTAATAAAATCTTCATTAGTCGCATCACCGATTTGAATTTCATTAACAATATTAACCGCCCAATCAGCTCTTGTTTCATCTTTTTCAATTGCTAAAACAGCATTTCCTTCTTCAATAAATTTTCTTGACAAATGACGTCCAAAAACGTCCTAAGCCGATTACTAATACAGATTTCATAGTTCCTCCATCATCCTATTTGAATTTTTCAGCTTGGTGCTTTGCTAAATGGCGTCACCTATTCGAAGCAAAAGCAAGCAGGAACGTAATTGAACCAACTCGTCCAAAGAGCATTAATAAGGCCAATAGACACTGTGAAATAACGCCAAGTTGTGAAGTTATTCCAATCGTCAATCCAACAGTTGCTATAGCTGAAACACATTCAAATAATACCGTTATATAAGAAATATTTTCAAGCTGACATATAATCAATGAAACAATCAAAGTCAACACTAAATATGCCATTAAAACACAACTTGCCATTTTTACTATTTCATCACTAATTCGCCGTTTAAAAACTTCAACACCTTTCTTTTGTTTAAACATACTTATAATGTTAACTAGCATTACTTGCAATTAGTTGTTGTTTTGATTCCCCCAGCATGTTCGAACCTTGAAAGAAACCAACCCTACAAAACATTTAATATAATTTATGATTTAAATTGTTGGTTTGTTTTCTCCTATCTTCGATAAATCCAAC
>ENA-OQLB01001401-OQLB01001401.1-human-gut-metagenome-genome-assembly--contig:-NODE-1401-length-10225-cov-1.306001_pt1 | contig 10225 bp, 15 predicted proteins | sample MGYA00242656_ERZ504813 | MGnify/ENA primary metagenome ERZ504813 (study PRJEB26092, sample SAMD00036388) | human gut metagenome | host: Homo sapiens | study: EMG produced TPA metagenomics assembly of...
TCGCCAGATTGAGATTGTTTGCAAGGTCTTTTGAAGCCCGTTGCCGGACTTCGTTGCCGACACCCTCTGTCTGGCTATTTTCATGTATGGAGGATAACTCCTATGGCGAATAATAAGATGAATATTGAAGGAAAAAATTACTCGGATGTTCCGGTGTGGCGTAGATATACGCTTACCATTGAGGAAGCAGCCAGATATTATCATATCGGCGAAGGAAAACTGAGAACGCTTATTGACACACATCCCAATGAGGATTTTTATGTGATGAACGGCAATCGTGCCCTCATTAAGCGTGAGAAATTTGAACGGTATCTGGATCAGGCTACTGCTGTGTAAACAGAGCTGACAGATTTACCGATTTCACATGATATAACTATGCGGAGAGCTGGATTTGTGCTATGATAAGAGCGCAAGTCTGGCTCTCTTTTTTGAAAGGAGAGTTCACGATGAGTGAGAAAAGACGAGATAACCGTAATCGGATTTTGCGAGAGGGCGAGTACCAGCGTAAAGATGGGAGGTATCGGTTCCGCTATATTGATGAGGACGGAAAAGAGAAAAATGTATACAGTTGCGTTTGGACAAGAATGACCCAATGCCAAAAGGGAAGAAGCGGGAGCCTTCCCTGCGTGAGAAAGAAAAACAGATTGAGCGGATTTGTTTGACCGTATCGTAACCAACGGTGGCAACTATACTGTTTGGAACTTGGTAGAAAGTACGTTTCATTGAAAACAGGAGTTCGTCACAATACGGTTGCCGGATATAAAACGGTCATCAATATGCTGAAAAAAGAGAGTTTTGGGAATCTGCGAATTGATAAGGTGCGTTTGTCAGACGCAAAGGCATGGTTGATTAAGCTCCAACAAATTGATGGACGAGGATACAGTTCCATCCATTCGATCCGGGGAGTTCTCAGACCAGCATTTCAGATGGCAGTAGATGATGACCTGCTTCGCAAAAATCCATTTGAATTTGAGCTGGCATCCGTCATTGTTAATGATTCTGTTACCAGAGAAGCGATTACCCGAAAGCAGCAGAGAGATTTGCTGAAGTTTATTCAGGAGGATAAGCATTTCAGCAGATACTATGATGCAATCTATATTCTTTTTCACACAGGGCTTCGTATTTCAGAGTTCTGTGGGCTGACGATTTCGGAGATTGAGTTTGGAGAAATGCGTATTAAGGTAGACCATCAGTTACAGCGTACTGCACAGATGCAGTATGTAATTGAAGAACCAAAAACTGACAAAGGTATTCGCTATGTGCCGATGACGGAAGCTGTCGCAGCGTGTTTTCGCAGAATTATTGCCAACCGAAAGACACCAAAAGTTGAACCGATGGTGGAAGGATACGCTGGATTTTTATTTTTGGATAAAAACGATATGCCGATGGTTGCCCTTCACTGGGAGAAGTACATGGAGCATATCATTCAGAAATACAACAGGATTTACCGTATCCAGATGCCGAAAGTTACCCCTCATGTATGCAGGCACACCTTTGCTCTAATATGGCAAAATCCGGGATGAATCCGAAAACCTTGCAGTATATCATGGGTCACGCAGACATCAGTGTAACCTTGAACACTTACACCCATGTGAATTTTGATGATGCAAAGGAAGAAGTATATCGGATAGCGAATAGTTAAAAAAGCCCGTTGGTAAGGACGCTTGCTTTACCAACGGATTTACCAAGATTGCAGGGAAAAACACAAGAAAATACGAGAAGATTTGAGAAGATACCTTGAAAAGAAAGGAAAACTCAAAAGTCGGAAAACCCTGAAATATCAAGCGTTTGAGAAGAAATACAAGATTTAAATGGAGATATAAAAAGATGATTAAAGTATTATTTGTTTGCCACGGCAATATCTGCCGTTCACCAATGGCAGAATTTATTTTCAAAGATATGGTATCAAAACGAGGTCTTGCGGATCAATTTTATATTGCATCTGCCGCGACCAGTACAGAGGAAATCTGGAATGGAATAGGAAATCCGGTGTATCCTCCTGCGAGGGAGGAGCTTGCTAGGCATGGAATCAGTTGCAAAGGTAAGAGAGCAGTGCAGTTGACAAAAGCGGATTATGATAAGTATGACTATATTCTTGGTATGGATCATTGGAATCTGAAGAATATGTTGAGAATACTGAAAGCGGATCCGGAGGGAAAGGTCAAGCTTCTTTTGGATTACAGTGATAATCCGCGGGATATCGCAGACCCATGGTATACAGGTGGATTTGATGTCACATATTCAGATGTAGTGGAGGGCTGTGAAGCTTTTTTTGAGGTACTTGCAAAATATAAAAAAACTGTAAAACCTTTTGTCGATGGAATTTACTTTACAAATGGCTGGGACTATTTTATACTATGTCTACAGCGACTCTTAAGGGGCTTTCGCTCCCTTATTTCTTTTTCCTGAAAGGGAAGTCAACGTTCAAATCAGGCATCCTGCCCGCATTATTTCAAAGCAAGAAAGGAAACTGAATATGCAGAAAGACTATGAACATTCGTAGAGAAACTGGAGATTGGTATTTATGAGGCACAGGAATTCCAAGAGAAAATATTCTTTTGAGAAAGAAGGCGGGAGATTTGCGCCTGTAGGAGACAGACTGCTGGTGAAGTTTGCCGAGCACGATGATGCATGGGAAGTCTGCGGACTTTATACACAGGAATTATTTAAATCTTATCAAAGTGGCAGCTCATTTGAGGAGATTATGACTGAGATTACAGATGATCTGAAGCGGATTAAAAAGGCTGATATTTATGAGAAAACAAAAGTAATCAAAGATTATGAAAAAACAAAGCCGCGTTTATTTATCAGACTGTTAAATGCCAATAAATATGCAGCAGATTTGCAGGATGCGGTTTATAAAACTCTTGGAGATATTGCGCTTGTGCTTTATATGAAAGTTACTGAATATGAGGGATGTGTAACCAGTACGAAAATCCGCCTGGGAATGCTGGAACAATGGGGAAGAGACAGTGATGAGGTATTTAAGGAAGCATTACTCAATACGTACTTTATGAGCCACCGAGAATTTACAGATGGGAGCAGATGATCTTTAATCCGGAATATGAAGGCGAGAGTTTTATGAATCTGGGAGATAAATGTGAATTAAAAAGAGATGCGATGGGAAATTGTTTAAGTACTACCAAGAAGACGAATGGAGCAGTTGCAGTGTTTTTGCCCGGGGTGGCAGAACAGCTTGCGTATATGCTGGATTCTGATTTCTACATGGTATTTACAAGCGTACACGAGGTGATGATTCATAATGATAAATTTGTGGAGCCTGAAGACCTGCAGTATGTTTTGGAAGATACCATTAAAGAAGCCACACCTAAGGAAGATTATCTTACATCCAGAATTTATCAGTATAATAGAGAGACACACAAATTTATTTGTGTAACATCTTTAGATGAGTGAATATAGTATTTGAATGATGGGATATGATTTTTGTTGTATTGATGCTGGTACAGCGAAAATTAAGTTTCTGCTATATTGACGCAGGATGATTTCTTCATCTGCAAGGCGGAGGAATGAGGCGTAGCGGTGGCTACGGCGACCGACGACAACGCGGAAATAAGAAATTTAGACGCAAGATTGTTCGAGAAATCAACTTGTCGGTACACTAGATATATAACCTTTGTTGAAGATAAAGTAGCGTGTTGGGAAGGGGAGTGTCCATTTGAAATATTAGTTGGTATTGTGTAATGCCGTTGCTTGTTAATAATATAAGAAGCAATAAAATAGTGTGAGATAAAATATGAGAGTATTCGTTAAAAGAATACTCTCATAGTAAAATTCTTATGTGTAATTAAAAATGGCAATTATCCAAGCAGTGCGGAGTCGTTTACTGAATTCTTCGCCGCTTGCACGTTCAAACTGATCCAGAAGGTCTTTGACAGTCAGTTTTTTCTTTTCTTCACCCTGAATGTCCAGAATGATTTTACCTTCCATCATCATGATCAGACGATTGCCATGTGCAATGGCATCTTTCATATTGTGGGTGATCATCAGAGTTGTAAGGCGATCACGATTTACGATCATATCTGTGATTTCAAGAACCTTTGCGGCTGTTTTCGGATCAAGGCAGCGGTGTGCTCATCCAGAAGCAGAAGTTTCGGTTTCTGGAGTGTCGCCATAAGAAGGGTAAGCGCCTGTCTCTGTCCACCGGAGAGGAGTCCTACTTTGGAGGTAAGTCTGTCTTCCAGACCAAGACCGAGAATTTTGAGAAGTTCTCTGTATTCTTCTCGTTCTGCCTTTGTAATTCCGGAGCGGAGAAGACGGGATTTTCCACGACGTTTTGCAAGTGCAAGGTTTTCTTCAATACCCATGGTGGCAGCAGTTCCGGTCATCGGATCCTGGAATACACGTCCAAGGTATGTGGCACGCTTGTGTTCGGAAAGTTTGGTAACATCAATATTGTCGATAAGGATCTGTCCTTCATCAACCGGCCATGTTCCTGCAACAGCATTTAACATAGTAGATTTACCGGCACCGTTTCCACCGATGACTGTGACAAAGTCTCCTTCGTTCAGTTTAAGATTCAGGCCATTTAAAGCACGCTTTTCATTGATGGTTCCCGGGTTAAATGTTTTATAGATGTTTTTTAATTCAAGCATTTTTATTTACCTCCCTTTTTACCGGTTTGTTGAAATATTTGCCTTTCCAGTATGGGAACGCAAGGAAGAGGGCAACAACGATTGCGGAAAGCATCTTCAGCAGGTCCGTATCAATACCCATCCAGATAACAACCTGAAGTACCAGATAGTACAGGATGGAGCCAAGGATAACAGCGGTCAGGCGAAGTGCAAAGTTACGGAAAACACGTCCGAAGATTGCCTCACCGATAATAACAGCAGCCAGACCGATAACGATGGAACCACGTCCCATGTTGATATCTGCAAAACCCTGATACTGTGCAAGGAGAGCGCTTGAAAGCCCTACCAGACCGTTGGAGATCATAAGACCGAGAACTTTGTTCCTGTTTGTGTTGATACCCTGGGCACGTGACATATTTGGGTTACATCCGGTTGCTCTTAAAGAACATCCAAGTTCTGTTCCAAAGAACCAGTATAAAATTGCAATCAGAACAATACACATGATTGCTACGATAAAGATGGTGTTTTTGGAAAGGGATGTGTTTTTAATATGACGCAGAGAAACCAGAAGATTGTATTTATCAACATTGATTGCCTGGTTTGCTTTTCCCATAATTTTCAGGTTGACAGAGTATAAAGATAACTGTGTCAAAATTCCGGCAAGGATTGCAGGAATTCCCATAAATGTATGGAAAATTCCAGTAACAAGACCAGCAAGCATTCCTGCGAGAGTAGCGGCGAGCATGGAAATCCAGACATTATGTCCGGAAAGCATCATCATTATACATACTGCACCACCGGTACACATGTACCATCTACAGTAAGGTCTGCGATATCGAGAATGCGGAATGTCAGATAAACACCGATTGCATGATTCCCCAGATCAGACCTTGTGCCACAGCGCCCGGAAGCGCAGCTATTAACGTCATAATTTGCATTTGTAATTTCCTCCTGTTGAGACGCGAAAAGCGAGAGAGGTAAAAAACCCTTCCCGCTGATCGCATATAAGTTAAATTTTCGTAACTGTGTTGTTACTGAACAGTTACAAATTTTCGTTCAGAATTATTCATCAGCCTCTTCAGTTGCATCATCTTCAGCAGTTTCAGCAGTAGCTTCGTCTGCTGCATCTGCATCGTCAGATGCTTCTTCTGTATCTTCAGCAGCTTCGCCGATTGCTACATAATCATCAGGAACTGTGATGCCAAGTTCTTCACAGATATCTTTATTGTATTCTTTTGTGAAGTTGGTGCATATTCGATTGGCATTGTAGAAATATCTTCCCCGTCTTTTAAGATTTTAACTGCCATTTTACCGGTTGTAACACCAAGATCATAGTAGCTGATGGAAAGTGTTGCAACACCACATCCTTCGCAGATACCTTCTTCACCTGTGATTACCGGAACCTTTGCCGGAAGGCAGATGTTGTTGATGATTTCAGTGTTAGATGCAACTGTGTTATCTGTCGGTACATAGATTACATCACTGGCATCAGCAGCTGTTGTAGCAACAGAAGAAAGGTCATTGGAATCAGAGAATGCATAATATTCACATGTATATCCCAGTTCTTCCAAAGCAGCTTTTACTGTATCTACTGATACTGTGAGTTTGCTTCTGCGGAGCAGTAGAGGAGACCTACATTTTTAGCATCAGGGAAAAGTTCCTGAAGCATTGCAGCCTGTTCATCAAGTGGTGCAAGGTCAGCAGTTCCGGAAATATTGCCACCTACAGTTCCGTCGAAATCATCAAGTCCGAGTGCAACACCATATTCTGTAACAGAAGTACCAAGAATCGGAATATCGCTTGTTCCGGCTGCTGCAGCCTGAAGAGCTGGAGTTGCGTTTGCGAGGATCAGGTCAACATTGTTGGAAACAAAGCTATTAACAATTGTAGAACAAGTATTGGAATCGCCCTGTGCATTCTGTTCGTCAAATGTAACGGCATCTTCGCCAAGTTCTTTGATTACTTCATCCTTAAATCCCTGTGTTGCAGCGTCAAGGGCGTCATGCTGTACAAGCTGGCAGATACCGATTGTATATTTGTCTCCGTCAGCGGCACTTGCTGTTACTGCGCAGGTTCCCATAGCCATGACTGCCGCAAGAGTAATTGCTAATGCTTTTCTTTCATATTATATATCCTCCTAAAAATAATATTTTTGATTTAACCAAATCAGGCAAATAGAAAAATGGATTGTGAATATTCGCCTGACTAAAAGTAATCTCTTACTTTGTCGAAAAATCACTTCGCGTTTTAAAGTATAACGCTTTAATGTTAAAAAGTCAAGCGATTGTTGCCAGGTGGTTTGTATGATTGCTTTTTCATGTTACTGGGCACGGAGTAACAGTAAGATTTTTATTTCATATATTAAATAGAAAGAAAATTAAAAGGCAGTGTATCATTATGGCGTATTCGATTATGCTGGATGCGGGGCATGGCGGCAGGATCCGGGAGCTGTATATAAGGGAAGACAGGAAAAGGATGATAATCTTAAACTGGCACTTGCTGTGGGGAATATATTAAAAAATAATGGAATTGACGTTTCTTATACCCGCACAGGAGATATTTATCAGACACCTTTTGAAAAAGCACAGCTTGCAAATCAGGCAGGTGTAGATTATTTTATTTCATTTCATAGGAACAGTAGTCCTAAAGATAATCAGTATAATGGGGCAGAAGTGCTGATATATGATAAAAGTGGGATAAAATATCAGATGGCAGAAAATATTCTGGGAGCTTTAGGGGAAGCAGGTTTTCGGGAAATTGGAGTAAAAGAAAGGCCAGGACATGGTGGTGGCTCCGTCGGACCAGGATGCCGGCTCTTTTGATAGAGACTGGATTTATTAATTCAGATGAAGATAATAAGTTGTTTGATGAGAAATTCAATGAGATCGCGCAGGGAATCGCAGATGCAATCTTAGGAACTTTGGATGAAAGAGACAGTGCAGGAACCGCTCTATTACAGAGTACAGACGGGAGTATTTAGAAAAAGAGAAAATGCAGACAGAATGTTGTATCAGTTGTTGGAAAAGGGATATCCGTCATTTATCTTGCATGAAGATGGATTTATAAGGTTCAGACAGGGGCATATCAGCAGATTGGTAATGCGGTAAATATGGAACAGAGACTTAGAGATGATGGATACAGTACCATTATTGTGACAAAATAAATGTATAGTATACCAACTTGCCAATATACCAGAAAGAAGAAATATGCTATAATTTATAGAAAATAATTGATAAAAGATATATTAATGGTTACTGTTCATATATCACTATCCCGCGAAGCGTGTTACTGAGAACGGGATGAACAGTAACTATTAATGAGAACAGGGCGAATAGTGAAAAACAAAAAGAGGGAGAGTTAATAAAACGATGAAGGATGCATATGCGGAATTTTTGAAAATGCAGAGGAATTCATTTTTGCAGAGAATACACCAGAAAAATCAGATATTATTTTTGTACCGGGAAATGGTTATCCTCAAATGGCTGAATGTGCAGCGCGACTTTTCAGAGAAGGTATGGCTGAATGGATTTTGCCAAGTGGAAGATACAGTGTAGTGAATGGGAAATTTTCGGGAGTTCTTGAGAAGTCAGATATTTATAATAAAGAATATGAGACAGAATGGGAATTTCTTAAAGAGGTTCTTATAAAAAATGGTGTTCCGGAGGAAAAAATCCTGAGGGAAGATCAGGCAACTTTTACGTATGAAAATGCAATTTATTCCAGACAGATAACTGACCAGATGGGACTGGAAATAAAAAAGGCAATTTTGTGCTGCAAATCGTATCATTCCAGAAGATGCCTGATGTATTATCAGATTTTATACCCGGAAACACAATTTTATGTAGTACCTGTGGTTGCAGATGGAATCGCCAGAGAGAACTGGCGGGAGAGTGAAGAAGGAATCGATGTTGTTACAGGAGAACTCTCCAGAATCGTGAAACAATTTTCACTGATGCTGGAGAGATGATATTATTTCTGTTCTTCTGTTTCGGTTTTTTGCTCAGGAAGCCAAATGTGGACAAGTTCGATTCTATTTTTGTCCAGATGGTCAACAACCAGGCGGATACCGTTTTCAAGTGTAACTGACTGGCCTTCCTTTGGCAGACAGTCAAGTTGTTCTATAATATATCCGCCAATAGAGTCGTAATCTTCAGATTCCAGATTGATATGCAGAGTTTCGTTGATATCGTCAAGTTTAGCAGAGCCTTGGACTATATATTCTCTGTCAGGCTGTATTTCCTTTATATCTTCGACTTCGTCCTCGTCATATTCATCCCGGATCTCACCTACGATTTCTTCAAGCAGGTCTTCTAATGTGACGAGCCCGGCAGTTGCGCCGTATTCATCAAGAACGATTGCAAGATTGACAGATGCCTTACGCATTTCAATCATGAGATCTGCGGTAGCCTTATATTCGTAAGTAAAGTAAGGCTCACGCAGGATATTGCGGATAGAAAAGGGTTTATCTTTTGGATAAATAAGAAGATCTTTCATATTGATTATGCCGATTACGTTATCTGTGTTATCTTCATAAACCGGAAAACGGGTATGCATATCTTCACTGAAGATCTCCATAAGTTCATCATAAGTGGAATCGACATTCACAAAGGTCATGTCAATTCGTGGAATCATTACGTCTCTGGCGGTAGAGTCACCGAAATCGAATACATTATAGATCATTTGTTTTTCTTCGTTTTCAATAACGCCCTCTTCCTGACCGACATTAACGAGGGTACGCAGCTCATGTTCTGTCATGGCATTTGCTTTTGCATTCGGATCGATATGGAACAGTAAAAGTACACCGGAGGTTATTTTAGTTACGATAAACACAACCGGGGTAAGAATGAACATAAATCCATAAATAATTCTGGCATATGCAAGTGCAAGTTTTTCTGCATGGATGGTAGCCATGTTCTTAGGTGTGATCTCACCGAAAATCAAGATCAGTAAAGTAAGGATTCCGGTTGCGATGCCGACATATGCATTACCGAGAACTTTGATGGTGAGTGTGGTCATAAGAGAGGAAACAGACATATTTACAATGTTGTTTCCTATTAATACAGCACTGAGCATTTTAGGCGAGTCAGAGATTACTTTTTCCAGAATAATAGCCCGCTTATCTCCCTGCTCAGAAAGAGACTGTATCCGGATTTTATTTACAGTTGTCATAGCAGTTTCGGCAGAAGAAAAAAATGAAGAAAGAGCAATCAGTATGATGATTGCCACTGCCTGAAAAACAATACCTGAGTCCAAAGTTTTTTCACTCCTTTTGATTATGATAGTTGAGAGTATGGCTAGTGTACCAACAAGTTGATTTCTTGAACAATCTTACGTCTAAATTTCTTATTTCCGCGTTTTCGTCAATCGCCGTAGCCACCGCTACGCCTCTCTCCTTCGCCTTGAAATAAGAAAATTTATCCTGCAAGATTGTTTCAAGAATCAACTTGTCGGTACACTAAATCAAAAAGACAAGGACTTCTTTTCTTAATTGATTAGATTCTCTCAAAAAATATTTAAGCAAAATATACATGATTTCCTATAAAAAATCAAGAAAAAGCTTACTTATAAAAAATAATGCAAAAAAAATTTAAATGAGGGTGATTGAAAAGATAAGATTTGTGTTAATAATTCAT
>ENA-OQLB01001402-OQLB01001402.1-human-gut-metagenome-genome-assembly--contig:-NODE-1402-length-10214-cov-1.578963_pt1 | contig 10214 bp, 16 predicted proteins | sample MGYA00242656_ERZ504813 | MGnify/ENA primary metagenome ERZ504813 (study PRJEB26092, sample SAMD00036388) | human gut metagenome | host: Homo sapiens | study: EMG produced TPA metagenomics assembly of...
CTGACATTCCGACTACCACTTCTTTTTTTGCCATTCTTTTTTCTCCTGCAGAAAATTCTAATACTCTTCCTCTTCTGCTTCTTCACCTTCACTGATATCGTTCTTCGGCTTCTGGAGTCCTTCGATCTTGATCCGTGCTTCTCTGCATAATCCACAGTGCTGCATGGATTGCCTCCTCTGCCAGTAAAGAACAGTGTACTTTAACAGGCGGCAGTCCGTCAAGTGCTTCCATAACGGCTTTGTTTGTTACCTGCATTGCTTCTGAAATATGTTTTCCCTTTACAAGTTCTGTCGCCATACTGCTTGTTGCAACAGCCGCGCCACACCCGAATGTCTTAAATTTTACATCATTAATAATTCCGTTATCATCAATATCAAGGTAGATTCTCATGATATCACCACATTTGGCGTTACCAACAGTACCCACTCCGCTTGCGTTCTCGATTTCTCCCATATTACGTGGATGCTGAAAATGATCCATTACTTCTCTGTATACATTGTAAATTCCTCCTAAAGCTGTATTTTCTATCGAATTATTTATTCTGTTTTTTTGCAAAATCTTCATAAAGCGGTGACATTCCGCGTAAATCGCTTACGATTGTCTTAAGCTGATCTACTACATAATCAATGTCTTCTTTTGTGATCTCTTCATTCAGAGTCAGGCGCAGAGATCCATGCGCAATCTCGTGCGGCAGTCCGATTGCAAGAAGTACATGGGAGGGATCAAGAGATCCGGATGTACATGCAGATCCACTGGATCCACAAATTCCTGCCATATCAAGACGGATCAGCATAGATTCGCCCTCAATGAAACGGAAGCAGAAGTTTGCGTTATTTGGCAGACGGTCTGTCGGATGTCCGTTCAGCTTGGTGTACGGGATTTCTTCCATCACACGTTGATCAGATAATCTCTCATCTCGCGCTCTTTTGCTGTACGTTCTTCCATCGTAGCGATAGCACGTTTTGTTGCTGTACCGATTCCAACAATACCCGGAACATTTTCTGTACCTGCACGACGTTTTCTTTCCTGTGCCCCACCATGAACGAAGGAACGGATCTTCACGCCTTTTCTGATATAGAGGAATCCGATTCCTTTTGGTCCGTTCAGCTTGTGTCCGCTGGCACTTAACATATCAATATGACATTCATCTACATTGATCGGGACCTGTCCGAAAGCCTGTACGGCGTCTGTGTGGAACAGGATACCATGTTTGTGGGCGATCTCACCGATCTCTTTGATCGGTTCAATTGTACCGATCTCGTTGTTTGCATACATTACAGAGATCAGGATGGTATCCGGGCGGATTGCTGCTTCCACATCTGCCGGATTTACTTTTCCGTATTCATCCACATCAAGATAAGTCACTTCAAACCCACGCTCTTCCAAATAAGCTGCTGTATGCAGGATTGCATGATGTTCGATCTTGGTTGTGATAATATGTTTTCCTTTATTCTGATAAGCCTCAGCGGTTGCTTTGAGTGCCCAGTTGTCAGACTCTGATCCGCCGGCTGTAAAATAAATTTCGTTGCTCTTTGCACCGAGTGCGTTTGCGATTCTTTCTCTCTGTTCTGCCACAACATCTTTGTTATGGGATGCGAAGCTGTAGATCGCAGAAGGATTGCCATACTGCTCTGTAAAATATGGCAGCATTGCTTCCAGAACTTCTGGTGCAGTTTTTGTTGTTGCTGCGTTATCCAAATAAATTAATTTACTCATCTTTTTGTCCTTCTTTCTTTATTTCTTTATTCATTTCCACAAGGGTATTTATCATAATACTGTCTACCGTCTGTGCCATGCTTTCATTGACTTTCTTCCAGACATATTTCGTGATACAGCTGCCCTGGATCTCGCAGCTGTCTTCCGAATGAAGTGCTGCACAAGTCGCAGGTTCACCTAGGTCACCTTCAAGTCTCTGAGTACATCACCAACAGAAACTTCCGCCGCATCCTTTGCCAGCCGATATCCTCCTCCCGCTCCACGGATACTCTTGACAAGACCTGCCTTTTTCAGCTTCGCCATGAGCTGTTCCAGATATCGTTCCGATATCTCCTGCCTGGCTGATATACTGCTGATGGAAACCGGTTCTTCTGCGCCATAACACGCAAGATCGATAAAGGCGCGCAAACCATAACGACCCTTCGTTGAGATCTTCAATCCATCACCTTCTCTTTATTTTTATATCCCACTGTTTTACTAGGATTTCTTGCAAATTGAGAATATCACCTCTGTTATGTTCTGTCAAGGCTCTTTCTTGCATATATTTTAAAACAAAAATGCCTTTGGAGCTGCTATGTCACAAAAACATTTTCTCCTGAAAGGAACTTTTATCCTTACTGTAGTCGCATTCTCACCCGTGTAATGGGATTTTTTTACCGTATTTTTCTTCAGCAGATCTTTTCCCTGCAGAAGAAATCGGTCTGTATCAGCTGATTTTCCCTGTCTACACACTTGCTTATGCTGCAACTTCAGCAGGGATCGAGACGGCTCTGGCGCGCCTGGTTGCCGCCTCTTCTGCAAAAAAGCAGTCTGCAAAAGCTTATTCTTACCTGAAAGCAGCACTGCTTTGTTCTCTTTTTCTTTCCATCTGCTGTCTTTTTCTGTTGCAGAAAAATGCTGTTTTCCTCACCACAGTCATACTTGGTGATCCCCGATGCGCTCTCTCATCTTCCTGATAGCATATGCACTTCCATTTGCAGCTCTGCACAGTTGCAGCTGTGGTTACTTTCTGGGCTCAAGCAGATCCGGCTTCCTGCCCTCTCCCAATTATTTGAACAGCTGGTCCGGATCTTTTTTTGTTATCTTCCTCTATACAGCCGATGCTCATACCGCTTTTACACCATCTGTCGCAATTGCTGTCCTCGGAATTGTCGGTGGTGAAATTGCAGCCGCTTTTCTTTGCATCCATAAGCTCAGAATTGCCGGGCAACCTTTATCCCCACACCGGGAGCCGGCTCTTTCTGCTGTTCCTCCCCTGCTTTTTTCTGCCCTTCCACTGACCGCAAGCAGAGTCCTTCTGAATCTTTTTCAGAGTCTGGAAGCAATTTCTATTCCTCTTGCCCTGCAAAAGTATGGAATGAGTATCTCCGCTTCTCTTAGCACCTACGGAATTCTGACCGGAATTGCCCTTCCCTGCATTTTATTTCCATCTGCCCTCACCAATTCCATCTCCACAATGCTTCTCCCCGAAGTTGCCAGTATGCCGGATTCTCAGAAAAAGCATGCTCTTCCGCAGCTTTTACGGAAAGTTATTTTTTTCTGCCTGTTTCTTGGTTTTGCCTGCCTGCTATTTTTCTTTACCGCATCCGGCTTTATCAGCAGACGGATCTTTCATACACCAGAAGCCGGAAATTATATCTTAACACTAGCATTTATCTGTCCTTTTCTCTATAGTAACACCGCATTGATCAGTGTGTTAAATGGTCTGGATCTTGCCGGAAAAACTTTTCTGATCAATCTGTTCACCCTGGCAGTACGAATCTGTGGTGTTCTGTTTCTGATTCCGCAGTTCGGGATTCTTGGCTATCTGTGGGCACTGCTTGCAAGCCAGCTTCTTACATTTGGCTGCTGCATGTTTCTCCTGATAAAACAAGGGCGATAAAAAACGGCAGAAAGTCCTCTTTACCGAATTGTTCAGTAAGAGGACTTTCTGTCATTTTCTATCACCTAACGCTAAAATGTGGCTGAACACATTCCTGTTATGTAAGAACCTTCACAAACCAGCGGACAATCCCAGGGTTTAAATATACCTCAGACAAAATTCCCGCCACGATCATCATAACAGTAAATCCTGTTTTTGTTCCATTCCATTCACTTTGCGGATAACGATAATAATACCGGATCAATAGAAGATATGCCGGTACATAAAAAATATATTGCGGGAAAATACCGGCAATACACAACAGCATTCCGCAAAGGCCCATCCTTAAAACTGCCGCCACAGACAGTATCCCTGCTGCAAAGCCTGTCCAAAGGAGAATTCCGGCTGCTGTCAGTCTGCGAAACCCCAGATTTGCCACACAGACCGCTAACGCCAGAGGCATCCACTCTCCATCTGAGCAGGTACCACAGGTAATCTCATTTATGATTTTCACCTGTGTATACTTGATTAGAAAATATTCATGGAAATCCCAGTCATCGTAATCATATTTTTCGCAATAAAATTAGCATATAAGATACCCATTCCAAAACCGATCAGATATAGCATGGGCAGCTGATATTTCTTCCGATAAAATTCCACATTCCGGCCTCCAATAATTTCACATAGTTCATTATATGACCGGAGTTGTCAATTATGCGTTCACTTTATCTGTTATACTTTGCATCATAGGCAAGGATAGCAGCTACAGTCTTGGAATCTTCAATCTTTCCTTCAAAGATCATCTGCTTCAATTCTTCAACCGTATGTGCCTCTACATTCACAAATTCATTCTCATCCAGATGCTGATGGGTACGGATCAGGTTTCGTGCCACATAAACTTCGATTTTTTCGTTGCAAAGTGCTACAGTTGTTCGAAGCGTGATCAGCCATTCCAGATCATCACTGTGATATCCGGTCTCTTCTTCCAATTCTCTTGCCGAACAGTCTCGCCCCGGTTCATCCGCTTGGTCCAGCCCTCCTGCCGGAAGCTCCAGTGTAAAGCGATCCAGTGCATTCCGGTACTGTCTTACCATCAGGAGTCTGCCGTCATCCATCACAGGGATCACAGCAGCAGCCCCTTTGTGGTGGATATAGTCCCACACCTCATGATTTCCATTGGAAAACTCCATATAATCTTTGTATACATCAACAATTGTTCCCTGATATACTCTTTCTCTTTTTACACGTTTGATTTCTTTTTTCATCCGTTTTCCACTTCCTTTTCACACAACTACGAGAAACACGCTCCGCGAGTTTCTCAAGTTATCGCGGCAGTCGCCCAAGGTCTCGTGCAAGCGCCGGACTTTGGCTCGTTGCTCGCGTAAATTAAATACAGCCATCCAAAAGACCGATCTTTTGGACGCTGTCGTTTTCTGATTATCGTGTTATTTAGCATAATCTGTAACACGGGATTCCCGGATTACATTTACTTTAATCTGACCTGGATATTCCAATTCATATTCAATCTGTTTTGAAATATCTCTTGCCAGCAATACCATATCATCATCAGATACTTGTTCTGGAACTACCATTACGCGAATCTCTCTACCCGCCTGAATAGCAAATGACTTCTCAACCCCTTTAAACTGGTTGGTAATATCTTCTAACTGTTTTAATCTGTTTGTGTATGTCTCCAAGGTTTCTCTTCTTGCACCTGGTCTTGCAGCCGAAATCGCATCTGCTGCCTGAACAACGCCTGCAATCAGAGACTGTGGTTCTACATCACCATGATGTGCTTCTACCGCGTTGATAATAAGCGGCGACTCTTTGTATTTTCTACAAAGGTCTACACCAATCTGAACATGTGAACCTTCTACATCGTGATCGATCGATTTACCGATGTCATGTAAAAGACCTGCACGCTTTGCGATACGGACATCCAGCCCGATCTCGCCCGCAAGCAATCCGGATAGCTGAGCAACCTCGATTGAATGCTTCAGTGCATTCTGACCGTAGCTCGTTCTGAACTTCATACGTCCAAGAAGACGAATCAGTTCTGGATGGATGCCGTGTACACCAACTTCAAGTGCTGCTGCCTCTCCTTCTTCGCGCATCATAGTCTCTACTTCTTTCTGCGCTTTTCAACCATCTCTTCGATTCTTGCAGGATGGATTCGTCCATCTACGATCAAACGCTCCAGTGCAATTCTTGCCACTTCTCTTCGGATTGGATCAAATCCGGAAAGAACAACTGCCTCCGGAGTATCATCAATAATAAGCTCTACTCCTGTCAGTGTCTCAAGAGTACGGATATTCCGTCCCTCTCGTCCGATAATTCTACCCTTCATCTCGTCACTTGGAAGCTGAACTACCGAGATCGTAGTTTCAGCCACATGATCTGCCGCACATCTCTGGATTGCGGTGACAACATACTCTTTTGCTTTCTTGTCAGCCTCTTCCTTTGCACGTGTTTCAAGCTCTTTCACCATCTTGCAGTGTCATGTTTCACATCTTCTTCAACAGTTTTTAATAGATAATCCTTTGCCTGTTCGGAGGTAAGTCCTGAGATTCTTTCTAGTTCCTGTACTCTTTTCTGGCTGAGTTCTTCAACTTCAGCTCCCGCTGCTTCATCGCTTGTCTCTTTGCAGTAAATTGCAGTCTCTCTCTGCTCAATTGCCGCAGATCTCTTATCCATAGATTCTTCTTTTGAAAGTACACGCTTTTCATAACGCTGAAGTTCAGCTCTGCGTTCCTTAGTCTCTTTTTCAAGTTCATTCTTTGTCTTGATGGACTCTTCCTTTACTTCCAAAAAGTGCTTCCTTCTTCTTTGTCTCTGCTGTCTTCAAAGCATCATCAATAATTTCTCTTGCTTTTACATCAGCGTTCCCAATCTTAGAATTTGCATCGTTCTTCAACTTGGAAACAGTAACAAAATAAGTAACCGGCATTACTACTATAAGCGTAACAACTACAGCAATAATTATAGGTATCAGCACAGGAGCACCTCCTTATTTAGTTTTCATTGTACAAATACAACACTTAAATTCTATACTGTTTTCACAAATATGTCAAGCATTCCAATCGCAAACTTGTATTACTTGACGGATATCTTCGTAACGAAATCCTTTTCGCACCAAATATCCATATATTTTCTGCTTTTCTTTCGGATCTGTACAGGCAAAGTCCCAGTGTTTTTTGCGAAGAAGCTCCCGGATTGCTTCCTGATCGGAATGCTCTTCATACATCTCTTCCATGATCTCTTCTACCCGGTTCATATCCACGCCCTTCTGTCTCAGAAGGCATAAATCTCCCGTCTGCTCTTTTTATCTTTCCTGCTGTCTATAAAGTTCCGAATGTAGGCGTCATCATTGATATATCCAAATGATTTCACATAGGCAATCGCCGCTTCGGTGATCTCCGATGGATAGCCGCCCAGCTTTAATTTATCTCTGAGCTGGGATTCAGTTCTTGCCATGTCATTCAGCAGGTGCATCGCACGAAGCTTTGCCCGCTTCAAAAGGACTTCTTTGATCTTTGCATAAGTATCCTCTGTCAATTCACACTCTTCTTTCAGGTGAAAACGGGACAGTTCGCCTTTGTAAACCACAAAGGCGAACTGCTCATCAACAGATACCCGATACTTTGTCTTTGTAACTGGCTCGATTCGGGTAATTCTCATCATATGTTTTATTCTTCCTCATCCATCACTTCTTCAGCATCTGCCGGAGCAGCCTGTGCCGGTTCTTCTGCTTCCTGCCCTTCTGCACCGATTCCGTAATGCGCACGGACTTTTTCTTCAATCTCTTCCATAATCTCCGGATGTGCTGTCAGATAAGACTTTGCATTCTCACGTCCCTGACCGATCTTTTCTCCGTTGTATGCATACCATGCACCACTCTTATTGACCAGATCAATCTTCGTCGCAAGATCCAGGATATCTCCTTCTCTGGAAATTCCTTTTCCGAACATGATATCAAATTCTGCTTCCTTGAACGGAGGTGCAATTTTATTCTTCACGATCTTCACGCGGACATGGTTACCAACCATCTCTCCGCCCTGCTTCAGAGTCTCAGTTCTGCGGACATCCATACGGACAGATGAATAGAACTTCAGTGCCCGTCCACCCGTTGTTGTCTCCGGATTACCAAACATAACGCCAACCTTCTCACGCAGCTGGTTGATAAAGATTACAACACAGTTTGATTTACTGATAACCGGTGTCAGCTTTCTGAGTGCCTGTGACATCAGTCTTGCCTGCAGACCTACATGTGTATCACCCATATCACCCTCAATCTCCTGCTTCGGAACAAGTGCTGCAACAGAATCGACTACGATAATGTCAATCGCACCGGAACGTACCATTGTCTCAGTGATCTCCAATGCCTGATCTCCGCTGTCTGGCTGTGAAATGTAAAGTTCATCAATATCTACACCGATATTCTTCGCATATACCGGATCCAGTGCATGCTCTGCATCGATAAATCCCGCAATGCCGCCTCTTTTCTGTACTTCTGCGATCATATGTAATGCAACTGTCGTCTTACCACTTGATTCAGGTCCATAAATTTCAATAATACGTCCTTTCGGAACGCCGCCAACACCAAGTGCCAGATCCAGACTCAGAGAACCGGTCGGAACCGTCTCAACATGCACCTGTGCCGCCGGATCACCCAGCTTCATAACTGCTCCCTTACCAAAATCTTTCTCAAGCTTTGCAATTGCTGCGTCTAATGCTTTCTTTTTATTCTCATCATTCATTGTGTTATTCGCCATCATTAATCTCCTTATCCCAGATTCTTCGCCCACGCTCGCCATCGAACGAATGTTTGTTCTGGTTTTATATTTAGTACATAGTTCTGGTTTGTCAACTTACATAAATCAGATCCACACGTCTCACCTTCCCCGGAGAAGAAACCGAACCCCTCCCGAAAACCTTTCTCGCCCAGATCCCCAAAGCTTTCTGACTCCCCCATCATACCACATCTCCCCCTTCCCCCACAACCAGAACACTTCTTCTCGGAAGCTATTGCTGACATAATTTTCGCATTCGGAGGCTCATCGGAATGCCCTGCACAACTAAATCTGTCCGGTTTATTTTATTAAAAGCGCGTCCGTCTTCTATTTTCCCGCAGACCGCCCGTCCTACAATCTAAAGCTCAAACACCTCAAGATCATCCGGCACAAACAACTTCCCGTGATAGTACTCCCGTCCTTCCTGCGTATAAAGCTCTTTCCTCTCCTTAAGATGCATCTCTTCCGTATGATACAGGATCAGATGCGGAATCTGAAGCTCCTCGGCAAGCTGACATGCTTCTTTCACAGTACTGTGGTGCTTTTCATAAGGCTTGAACTTATCTGCTTCTCCATACAGGCAGAACGCCTCATGGGTCAGCCAGTCGCTGCCTTTCACAAATTCATAATCTTTCTCATTGTACGGTTCGTCACCGCAGCAGGTAAACTTCACTCCGTTCGGAAGCAGCATCGTAAATCCGAACTGCTTTGCCTTCGTGGAAAAATATCGAAAAGGTGACCGGACAGCCAAGGATTTCCTTTGTCTCTCCGTGATGCACCGGCACAAAAAGAATCCGGTCATCAAAATATTTCGTCACCTTTTCTGGATTCGTAAGTTCTTGCGATCATGCGGATTGATCTTGCCAGCTCTTCATGGCAGTAGATCCGCAGATTCCCCTCATATTTTCCCTGGCCGATCTTCTTCTGCCCGATCATCCGTATCAGCCAGATCACGCCCAGAAGATGATCGATATGTTCATGGGTAATAAAAATATCGTGAATGTCTTCCAGCTGGATCCCGGTGTCTTTTAACACCTTTAAAATACGGTTTCCGCCGCCGGTATCCACCAGAAAATGCCTGTTTCCATCCGAGAGGGCAAAACATGTATTATAGCATTCCGTTACTGTTGCATTTCCCGTTCCAAGTATTGTAAGCTTCATCCGTCATTACTCCTGTCTCATTTCAACCACTTCACCTGCACATTTGTAAATACTTCCTCCCGGCACAAATCCTCTAACCGAAGAAAGTGGATAAATATTGGTATGCGGTCCTACTACACTTCCCGGGTTCAGAATGGTTCCACATCCAACTTCTACATGGTCACCCAGCATCGCGCCGAACTTTTTCATACCGGTCTCGATATTTCCTTCCGGCGTCTTTACAACCACCAGTTTTTATCGGATTTCACATTAGATGTGATAGAACCTGCTCCCATATGTGACTTGTATCCAAGGATTGAATCTCCCACATAATTATAATGTGGAACCTGTACTTTATTGAAGAGGACCACATTTTTCAGCTCGGTAGAATTTCCGACAACTGCCCCTTCTCCTACGATCGCATTTCCACGGATAAACGCACAGTGTCTTACCTCTGCGTCCTTTCCGATGATCGCCGGACCGCCGATAAATGCAGTCGGTGCAACCTTTGCAGATCTGGCAACCCACACATTTTCTCCACGTTTTCATACTCTTCTTCCGGAAGAGACGCACCCAGTTCCAGGATAAAACTGCTGATTTTCGGAAGTACTTCCCACGGGTAGGTCACTCCTTCAAACAAATCCTTTGCGATCGTCTCTTCCAGCGTATACATTTCTTTAACCGTCATTTCTTTCATTCTTTCTTT
>ENA-OQLB01001403-OQLB01001403.1-human-gut-metagenome-genome-assembly--contig:-NODE-1403-length-10212-cov-3.965592_pt1 | contig 10212 bp, 10 predicted proteins | sample MGYA00242656_ERZ504813 | MGnify/ENA primary metagenome ERZ504813 (study PRJEB26092, sample SAMD00036388) | human gut metagenome | host: Homo sapiens | study: EMG produced TPA metagenomics assembly of...
CTTCTCACAAAACCTCAAAAGCATCCCCGACTGCATCCACCGAGCGATACCACCTTCCTCTGGCGTCCCTCGACCACATCCATACACACAAAAAAGCCCGGCATCTTCATATTCCAAAGACACCGGACTCCCATCAGTCATATATAAGCTGGAAATGAGACTCGAACTCACGACCCCTTCATTACGAGTGAAGTGCTCTACCGACTGAGCTATTCCAGCTTGTGCCAAACACAACTGATATTATACCGTATTTTACAAAAAAATGCAAGCACTTTTTCCTACAATCCACTCAAATCCTCACCACCCCAATCACCCCCAACCATATTCCCATTTAATTCACAAACCATCACTCATCCCCGGAAGCCCCCTTCCTGCGAGAAGCCACCCGTTTCACAACCTTTACCGCATCCTTTACAGCCACAGATTTTTCAACCACCGTCATTTTCGCCTTATCCATACGCTTTCCCCTGCTTTTCCCCGCAGTCTTTTTCACATTTCCTTTCTTCACAGAGCTTTTCTTCACCTCCCCCTTCTCCGGTGTACACCCAAATACCGCCACACCATAAGCCGGAAGCTTCAGCTTCAAAGAAAACTCCCTGTTATCACACTCCATATGAACAGCCGCTTTCGCCCGTGCGTTCACCACACCCTGTCCGCCAAACTTTTCACTGTCACTGTTGAAAATTTCCTTATATTTCCCCGCAAAAGGCACACCAACCCGGTAACTGTCATAAGATACCGGTGAAAAATTACACACCGCAAGAATCGTTTCTTCCTGCTTTTCCGTCTTACGAAGAAACGCAACCACATTCTCATCATAGCTGGTAAACTGGATCCACTCAAACCCATCCGAATTACCATCCATTGCATACAACGCCGGATGATTCCTGTAAAGTTCATTCAGATCATGCAGATACGCCCTCATTTCCGGCCCCACATCCCCATCCGGCGCAGTCATCTTCACACCCGGATGAAGCATCAGATAGCCATACGCAGCACGCAGCTGAGCATCCTTCTGCCTTGAAGATCCCGGAAGCTTCTCCAGAAACTCTTTTAACGTACCCACATCTCTCTTCCCCAGAGTCAGTACATAATGCTCACTATATGCATACATCATGGAAAGCGTCAGCTGATCATAATAATTTCGTCTGTCCAAAGGCTCTGCTTCCAGGTAAGAAAGAAGATCCTTTGTCCAGCCACCACTCCATTTATAGTCAAACCCCAGATGATCATTCTCCACACTGTCTGTAAGCTGCGGCCATAAACCATCCTCCTGTGCGATCAGAAGAATCCCCGGATACTGCTTCTTCACAATAGAATTCAGATGCTTCAGAAACTCCAGTGCCTGAAGATTCTCATTGGAACTATAAAGATTAGCCGTCCACTGTCCCGCCTCTCTTCCAAAATCCAGATACAGCATCGCATCTACATCATCCATCCGAAATCCGTCCACATGAAATTCATCCAGCCAGAAAAACGCATTAGAAATAAGAAAATCTTTGACCATAGGACTTCCGTAATTATAAAGCATGGTGCCCCACATCGGATGAACGGCCATAGCCGGATCCTGTACTTCATAAAGAGGAGTTCCGTCAAATTTCTCAAGCCCTGCATCAAACCGCGGAAACTGAGCCGGTGTCCAGTCCAGGATCACGCCAATCCCTGCCTGATGAAGATCCTCCACCAGTGTCCGGAAATCTGCCGCAGTCCCAAAACGGGTAGTCACAGCATAATACGCAGACGTAGAATATCCTCCTGAACTTCGGTCAAGATACTCCATCACCGGATGAAATTCTACATGCGTATAACCGGTTTCCTTCAGAAACTCCACCAGTTCACCACTGTTTTTCCACTCTGTTACATCCGTTTCATAAATAGAAACCGGAACTTCACGGCTGGCAAACCTTTCACGTTCCTTCATCCACGCTTCATCCTGCCATAAAAAATCCCCCAGCTCTGTTACAACAGAAATCACAGACGGCGCTCCCTGAGTTCCATTTCCGTAAGGATCAGACTTCCGCTGTACATCGCCGCCTTTGATCTTGATCTCATACTGGTAAGAGGCCCCTGCCTCTACACCTGGAACAAAAAGCTCAAAAATTCCGGACATTGGCATCCGATGCATCGGAAGACGCCTTCCATCCCACCTGTCAAAATCACCGACCACACTGACACGGATTGCATTGGGTGCCCAGACAGCAAAATATGTTCCTTCTACCTCGCCACAGGTCCCCGGATGCGCTCCCAGCTTCTCATATGCCTTGTAATAGACACCGGCACAAAAAGCTCGTTCCTCCTCTTCCGTGATCTGGCATGGACATTCATACGCATCGTAAAAAGTCTCTTTCCTGCTTCCTCTTATCACACGGAAACGATATTCCGGAATCCTTTTCAGTGGAAGCATTACAGCATAATAACCAGCCTCATCTTCCAGGATCATCGGATAACTCTTTTCCCCTACAACAACCTCTGCAGCATCCGCTCCCGGAAAAAATCCCTGGATCAGAACGCCATCCTCTGTTACCCTTGGCTGCATCACATCACGAGGTGATGCCTCCTCCCCATAAACGATCGCCTCGATCCGGGGCCAATCCATATATTCATACGCTTTATCAGCCATAATCGTCTCCTCCATCATATTTGTTGTTTTATAGACTAAGTTTACCACCATTTTACAGAAAAATAAAGATAACAGTTCTAATCTTCGCAAAAAGCACCACAAGTAACCGGTAACAGAACAGAAAATAATTCGATTTGGTCCTTCCCAAAATCATATGTAACGATTATAATATGAAGCAGAATATGAAACAAATAACTTATCAGGAGGAATCATCAATGGAAAACAGACAGTATGATGTAACAGCTCTCGGCGAGCTTCTGATCGACTTCACAGAAAACGGTGACAGTTCCCAAGGAAACCCTACTTTCGAGGCAAACCCGGGCGGAGCTCCCTGTAACGTTCTTGCCATGCTGAACCGTCTTGGCAAAAAAACTGCATTTATCGGAAAGGTCGGAAACGACATGTTCGGCAAGCAGCTGAAGGCTGCCGTAGAAGAATGCGGCATTGATACCAGAAATCTTGTCATGGACGATGAAATTCACACTACCCTTGCTTTTGTACATACTTACCCGGACGGAGACCGTGATTTTTCTTTCTACCGTAATCCAGGTGCAGATATGATGCTGACAAAGGATGAGGTAGATGCCGATCTGATCCGCAATTCCAGGATCTTCCATTTCGGCACACTTTCTTCCACACATGAGGGTGTCCGTGAAGCAACCCGCTATGCTCTTGACGTGGCAAAAGAAGCCGGATGCATCATCACCTTTGACCCGAACTTACGCCCTCCACTCTGGAAGGATCTGAACGATGCCCGCAAAGAGATCGAATACGGCATGGAACGCTGTGATGTACTGAAGATTTCTGATAATGAAGTGGAATTTCTTTTTGACACAACAGATTATGACAAGGGTGCTGCCCTTATCGAAGAAAAATATCATATCCCGCTTGTGCTGATCACAATGGGAAAAGACGGAAGCCGCGCTTATTATCGCGGACGGAAGGTCGAGGCTGCTCCTTTCCTTCAGGAAAAAACCATTGAAACCACCGGTGCAGGAGACACCTTCTGTGCAAGCACCCTGAATTATGTGCTGGAACACGGTCTTGAGGATCTCACTGACGAAAATCTCGCAGAGCTGCTTACTTTTGCAAATGCAGCAGCTTCTCTCATCACAACAAAGAAGGGAGCACTCCGCGTAATGCCTGAAAGAGATGAAGTTCTTGACTTCATTGCATCCCGCAAGTAGTGTATGTTTTTCTTTTATTGAATTATTTTTTTGTTTATTGGCTTTGAAAAGCTGAGAAAACACCGCAGGGGGAGAAAGCACTCAAAGTTACGAAGCCCGTTTTTCTCCCCCTGCACCCCCTCTTTCCGGCACGTACCGCGGAAACAGCGCTTCGCGCCTATCCGCCAATTGTTGTGTGTTCTACATATTTTCCCTGTTATATCATATATTTTTATTAATGTCTTATCGTATAAAAATTTACAACCAATATCATTACGCATATTATATTTGCACATTATATTTGTATTTGATATATTTACATTTAATATATTTACATTTAATATATTTGCATTTGATATATTTACATTTAATATATTTGCATTTGATATATTTACATTTGATTATTTGATATATTTGTATTTGATATATTTGAATTTGATATATCTGCATTTGATATATTTACATTTGATATATTTGCATTTGATCATTTAATATATCTGCATTTGATATATTTACCACTCAAATTCACTTCTATATTATTCCAAAAAATCCGCAGATGTGCCCCGCACATCGAGACCTGCCAACGCCCTCCCACCCTCACTCTCGGCTCAACCTTCCACATCCAATACCATCACATACCTATAACGGCCTCAAGACTTTTTCACTCTCAACAACCCCTTCAGCCGTTCTCCTCCATCGGCTCAGACTTTCGTTCCCAGCACCGTCGCATACAGACACAAGTCAACCAAACTCCCGTCCTCCACAACCAAGCACTCCTAAAAAAAGCCCGAGGGGTGTGCAGAGGGGCCGCGGCTTTGCGGCCCCTTTGCGGTTTTCCTTTTTCCTCAAAAAATACTGTGCGCCATTCGCCAAAAAAGCAAACGCCACACAGTATTTAAAAAAAAGTATTTCTAACCTCTTGTTACTTTACTTAACAACACGCACCCTGTACATTCCCTCAATCTCCTTGAGTTCATCCAACGCCTTAGCAGACGCCGCACTCTCAAGATCAATAAGAGTATAAGCAAACTCCCCTTTACTCTTATTCGTCATATCCGCAATATTCAATCCCTCGGATCCAAGGATCTTGGTAACCTGACTGATCATATTCGGTGTGTTACTGTGCGCAAGAGAGATTCTTCCAACAGCCACACAGTACCCATATCACAGTTCGGATAATTAACAGAATTTTTGATATTACCATTCTCAAGGTAATCACGGATCTCTTTTACAGCCATCTCTGCACAGTTTTCTTCAGATTCCTCTGTAGACGCACCAAGATGCGGAGTTACCAGAATACCCTCGCGTCCTGCAACTGTCTCATTTGCAAAGTCAGTTACATACTTCTTAACCTTGCCACTCTCAACAGCCTCGATCAGCGCATCCTCATCAACAAGAAGATCTCTTGCAAAATTCAGAAGAACTACGCCGTCCTTCATCTTATCGAAAGCTTCTTTGTTGATCATCTTCTTAGTGCTGTCAAGAAGCGGCACATGAATGGTGATATAATCGCACTGGCTGTAGATCTCATCCAGGCTCTTGCTGTGCTTAATGGTTCTGGACAGGTTCCATGCCGCATCAATAGAAAGATATGGGTCATAGCCATATACTTCCATGCCAAGACCGCATGCTGCGTTTGCCACCATGGCTCCAATGGCTCCAAGACCGATGATACCAGCTTTTTGCCGCTGATCTCGCATCCTGCGAACTGTTTTTTCTGCTTCTCGCAAGCTTGCCGATGTGCTCTTTATCTTTCTCCTGTGCAACCCACTCGATACCTCCTACGATATCTCTGGATGCAAGGAGCATACCTGCAAGTACCAGCTCTTTTACGCCATTTGCGTTAGCTCCAGGCGTGTTGAATACAACAACACCCTTCTCTGCATACTCCTTAACCGGAATATTATTGACGCCTGCACCTGCACGTGCAACTGCACAAACGCTCTTCGGCAGCTCCATGTCGTGCATTTTTGCACTTCTTACAAGGATTGCATCACACTGGTCAGCGGTCTCTGTTTTTTTATAATTATCGCCAAAAAGTTTCAGACCTTTTTCAGCGATAGGATTCAGGCAATGATACTGGAACATTATGCATTCTCCTCCTCGAATTTTTTCATGAATGCAACCAGTGCCTCTACGCCGGCCTTTGGCATGGCATTGTAGATGCTGGCACGCATTCCGCCAACAGTACGGTGTCCTTTCAGGTTTACAAGTCCTGCTTCAGTTGCCTCTTTAACAAACTTGGCATCCATTTCCTTGTCACCGGTTACGAACGGTACATTCATAAGAGATCTGTCTTCCGGAACTACAGTTCCTTTGAACAGCTTGCTGGAATCCAGGTAATCATAAAGGATTTTTGCTTTTTCCTCATTGCGCTGTTTCATCACTTCCAGACCGCCCATCTTCTTCAGCCATTTAAATACTTTTCCGCATACATAGATGCAGTAAGCATTCGGCGTATTGTAAAGAGAGCCTGCGTCTGCATGTGTCTTATAAGTAAGCATGGTTGGGGTTCCCGGAAGAACATCCTCTGTGATCAGATCCTCACGGATGATCACGATAACCATGCCTGCCGGTCCGATGTTCTTCTGAACACCGCCATAGATAATACCATATTTGCTTACATCCACCGGCTCAGACAGGAAGCAGGAGGATACATCTGCTACCAGAGTCTTACCTTTTGTGTTTGGAAGTTTTTTTGAATTTTGTGCCGTAAATGGTGTTGTTCTCACAGATATATACGTAGTCTGCATCCGGCTGATCGGCAGATCACTGCAGTCCGGGATATAGCTGAAGGTTTTATCTTCAGAAGATGCGATCTTGTTTGCTTTTCCGTATTTCTGAGCTTCCTGATAAGCTTTTTTTGCCCACTGTCCTGTTACGATATAATCTGCGACCTTGTTTTTCATGAGGTTCATCGGGATCATGGCAAACTGCTGGGATGCTCCTCCCTGAAGGAAAAGTACCTTGTAGTTATCCGGAATGTTCATAAGCTCGCGGAGATCTTTCTCTGCAGTATCAATGATCTCCTGAAAAGCTGCACTTCTGTGGCTCATTTCCATAACAGACATTCCTGTGCCGTTATAATCCATCATCTCATCCGCTACTTCTTTGAGTACTTCCTCTGGAAGCACTGCCGGTCCGGCAGAAAAATTATACACTCTACTCATGTTTCTTCATATCCTCCTCGTCAAATACATCATCAAGGTTCGCACCAGCCGGTACCATCGGGAACACACTCAGATCCTGATCGATCCAGCAATCCAGAACGACAGGTCCCTCTGCTGCCAGTGCCATCTTAAGTGCAGGCTCCACATCCTCCATCTTTGTCACACGAATGGCTTTTGCACCCAGCGCCTCTGATAATTTCACAAAATCAACGGCGTCATCCAGTACTGTGGAAGAATATCTCTTTCCATAGAAGAGCGTCTGCCACTGACGCACCATTCCCAGTACATGATTGTTCATAACAATCTGGATCAGCTGTCTGCCACAGCGTGCAGCTGTTGCCAGCTCATTCATATTCATACGGAAGCATCCGTCACCTGCTATATTTACAACTGTTTTTTCCGGTCTGCCCATCTTCGCGCCAATTGCAGCGCCAAGGCCGTAGCCCATGGTTCCAAGGCCGCCGGAAGTAAGAAGAGTTCTCGGCTCTTTGTATTTATAATACTGCGCCGCCCACATCTGATGCTGTCCAACATCTGTGGAGATGATGGCATCACCGTTTGTCAGCTCATAAAGTTTCTCTATAATATATGGTCCTGTAAGCTGTGTGTGATCATAATTCAACGGATATTTTGCTTTCAGATCCTGGATATGAGCAACCCATTCCGGATGTTCTTTCTCCGGAATTTCCTCAAGAAGACGTTTCAGAACTTCTTTCACATCTCCGATCACGCTTGCATCCACTGTTATATTTTTGTTGATCTCAGCTGCATCCACATCGATCTGAAGAATCTTTGCATTATGTGCAAAAGTCTTCGTATTTCCTGTTACACGGTCACTGAATCGTGCTCCGAGAACGACCAGAAGATCACATTCTGTTACACCAAGGTCGGAAGCTTTTGTTCCGTGCATTCCTACCATACCTGTGTAAAGGGGATCTTCTCCCGGGAAAGTTCCCTTGCCCATCAAAGTATCACAGACCGGAGCCTGGATTCTGTGAGCAAGTTCACGTACTTCCCTGTCTGCACCTGAGATCACACAACCACCACCCACGAAAATAAACGGTTTCTCTGCTTCTCTGATCATTTCCAGTGCTGATCCATATCCTCTTTACGGATTATTTTGACCTCACGGTTGACTGTTGCCCGGACGGCCTGGCTCGTATTCATATTTCATTCCTGTGATATCCTTCGGGACATCCACAAGAACAGGACCAGGTCTTCCGCTTTTTGCAATATAGAATGCTCTTCTTAACGTGTCTGCAAGATCTTCAATATTTTTTACAATGAAGCTGTATTTTGTCACAGGCATTACGATCCCTGCGATATCAACCTCCTGGAAAGAATCTCTTCCCAAGAGCGGTCTTCCTACATTTGCAGTAATGGCTACCATAGGTACGGAGTCCATGTATGCAGTAGCAATTCCTGTTACCAGTTGGTGGCTCCAGGACCGGATGTTGCCAGGCAGACACCTACCTTTCCGGTAGCTCTCGCATAGCCGTCAGCAGCATGAGATGCCCCTGCTCATGGGAAGTCAGTACATGTGTGATCTCATCTTTGTATTCATATAAGGCATCGTAAACATTCAGGATCGCGCCGCCCGGATATCCAAATACGGTATCAACGCCCTGTTCCTTCAGACATTCTACGATGATCTCTGCACCTGTAAGCTGCATATCTTTCGTTCCTCCTTATTTTGCTTTCGGTACTTCCAGGATCGCACCACGGTTTCCGGATGTTACCATGGAAGCGTATCTTGCCAGATATCCGGTTGTCACCTTCGGCTCTCTTGGCTGCCATTTTTCTCTTCTAGCCTGCATCTCTTCATCTGAAACCTTGATCTCCAGTTTCAGCTCCGGAATATTGATGCTGATGATATCGCCTTCCTCAACCAGTGCGATCGGGCCGCCTACTGCTGCCTCCGGTGATACGTGTCCGATAGCGGCTCCTCTGGATGCACCGCTGAAACGTCCGTCGGTGATCAGGGCTACGGAAGAACCAAGTCCCATTCCCACGATGGCAGATGTAGGTTCAGCATCTCTCTCATTCCAGGGCCACCCTTTGGTCCCTCATAGCGGATGACCACAACATCTCCCTCTACGATCTTACCGCTCTTGATGGCAACAATTGCGTCATCCTCGCTGTCAAATACACGTGCAGGACCTTCATGTACCAGCATCTCCGGTACAACTGCAGAACGTTTTACAACACCACCATCCGGTGCAAGGTTTCCTTTCAGTACGGCAAGTCCGCCTGTCTTTGTATACGGATTGTCGATCGGGCGGATAACATCCGGATTCAGGTTTACACAGTTTTTGATATTCTCACCTACTGTTTTTCCGGTTACTGTCATACACTCTGTATGGAGAAGTCCCAGCTTGTTCAGCTCATTCATGACCGCATAGACACCACCGGCCTCATTAAGATCTTCCATGTAGGTCGGGCCTGCCGGTGCAAGGTGGCAAAGGTTCGGGGTCTTCTCACTGATCTCATTTGCAAAGCTGATATCAAAGTCCATTCCGATCTCATGTGCGATAGCCGGAAGATGAAGCATACTGTTTGTGGAGCATCCAAGTGCCATATCTACTGTAAGTGCATTTAAAACTGCCTCTTTTGTCATAATGTCTCTTGGGCGGATGTTCCTTCTGTACATTTCCATTACCTGCATTCCTGCATGCTTTGCAAGACGGATACGTTCAGAGTATACTGCCGGGATGGTACCGTTTCCTTTCAGTCCCATACCGAGAACCTCTGTCAGGCAGTTCATGCTGTTCGCAGTGTACATACCGGAACATGATCCACAGGTCGGGCAGGTTTTGTTCTCGAATTCTTCCAGATCATCTGCTGTGATGGTTCCTGCTGCATAGGATCCTACTGCCTCAAACATGCTGGAAAGACTGGTTTTATGTCCTTTTACATGACCGGCAAGCATCGGACCGCCGCTTACGAATACAGTAGGAACGTTGATCCTTGCCGCTGCCATCAGAAGGCCAGGTACGTTTTTGTCACAGTTGGGAACCATGACCAGGGCATCAAACTGATGAGCCAGTGCCATGGCCTCTGTGGAATCTGCAATCAGGTCACGTGTAACAAGGGAATATTTCATTCCAACGTGTCCCATTGCGATTCCGTCACATACTGCGATCGCCGGAATACAACCGGTGTGCCGCCAGCCCATTGCAACGCCGAGCTTTACAGCATTTACAATTTTGTCAAGGTTTCATATGTCCCGGTTACGATCTCGTTATAAGAACTTACG
>ENA-OQLB01001404-OQLB01001404.1-human-gut-metagenome-genome-assembly--contig:-NODE-1404-length-10212-cov-1.229846_pt1 | contig 10212 bp, 13 predicted proteins | sample MGYA00242656_ERZ504813 | MGnify/ENA primary metagenome ERZ504813 (study PRJEB26092, sample SAMD00036388) | human gut metagenome | host: Homo sapiens | study: EMG produced TPA metagenomics assembly of...
TGGCGTTCCTGTTGTCCAGATATTTTGGCGCTGGGATCATCGTACTATGCGAAATTACATATTTAATGGCGCGGTACTTACAGCAATTATTGCGGCAATCCTTATGATTGCCTGTTCGTTATCCTGTGGACAGATCCTGCATCTGCTTTCTGTTCCGGATGATATTTTTGGAAATGCGTATGTATATCTGATCGTCATTTTTATCGGAATACCATTTACACTGCTGTACAATTATCTGTCCAGCATTCTGCGTTCTGTAGGCGATAGCCGGACACCTTTCCTGTTCCTGGGGTTTTCAGCAGTCCTGAATATTTTCCTGGATCTGTTCTGTATTATTGTTTTGAAATGGGGCTGTATGGGAGCTGCGATCGCAACGATCACAGCACAGGCGATCAGTGGAATTCTCTGTTTCTTTTATATAAGAGGGAAGATGCAGCTTCTTCGCCTGGAGAAAGAAAACATGATCGTGCAAAAGGATGCGGTAAAGGAACTTCTGGGCATGGGACTTCCGATGGGATTTCAGTTCTCGATCACAGCAATCGGGAGTATGGTCATGCAGGCGGCGAACAATGGACTTGGAAGTATTTATGTTTCTGCTTTTACAGCGGCTATGCGTATTAAGCAGTTCCTTCTGTGTCCATTTGATGCGATTGGAACAGCAGCATCTGTATTCTGCAGTCAGAACCTTGGCGCGCGTCAGGCAGACAGGATTAAAAAGGGTGCACTTGAGGCAACGATCGCAGGATGCATTTATGGTTTTAGTGCCGGTCTGATACTGATTTTTTTTCGGAAGACCACTTTTCAATGATTTTCCTGAGTAAAAATGCGACTGCAGTTCTGGATGCATCTGCAAAATATCTGCGCTGTCTGGGATTCTTCTTCGGAATTCTTGGAATCCTCAATGTGTGCAGAATGGTGACGCAGGGGCTGGGGATATTCCGGAAGAGCTATTTTCTCAGGTGTTATGGAAATGATCGGACGAGTAATTGTAAGTGTTGGATTTGTAGGAACTATGGGTTATACAGCAATCTGTTTTGCAGATCAGGCTGCATGGATAGCGGCCAGTTGTTATATTGGACCGACCTGCATCTGGTGTATCCGCCGTTCCATTAAATTACTGGAAGGAAAACAGGCATAAAATCCTGAAAAATAAATGAGGTGACAAACTAATAAATAGTCAATAGTTTTTGGAAGAAAAATTATGATTAAAAAAGGGTAACCTTAATAAACCATCTAAATACAGCGTATTTTAGATGACAGTCACATTCTAAGAAAAGTAAGTATTAACGAAGCTTCTGAACGCAGAAATCGGTATTTTGCCTCTCCAATGCATAGATAACACGAATCAGCTTCTTGGCAACGTGAGTGATTGCAACTCTGTGTGGTTTGCCTTCTGCACGTTTCTTAGCATAATAAGTTGCAAATGTCATATCGAAACGGATTAAAGGAAGACAACAATTAATCAAGGCATAACGTAACTGTGAAGAACCTCGCTTTACCATTCGACCACCATGAGATTCTGTACCAGATTCATTGATTCCGGGTTCGATTCCTGCAAATGCGAGCATCTGACCAGGATTATCGAAGTTTGATATATCCCCGTATTCAGAATAGATGATTGCGGCAGAAATTGAGCCAATACCAGGAACAGATAAGTAATGAGGATGGACTTCTTCGATGAGAAGATTGATTTCTTTTTCAAGAGTGTTAATCTCTGTTACAAGAGTTTTATACAAAGTAAGCAGACTGTTCAATTCAACATCAAAGATAGAATTGTTTACACCTACTGTATTAGCTGCAAGCTCTTTCAAAGCAATGAATTGTTGAGGAGAAAACTTACCTCTAGATATGGATCGAAGTTTCTCATAAGAAACAGAATTCATGCGAGCCATCTTTTCAGCAGAGCCATAATTCTCTAGTAGATATAGAGCGGTTTTAGATAAACGTTCATTAAAGAATGGCTTGAATTCAGGAAATGTGTGATCTAACACATTTGTTATCTTAACAAGATAAAAAGAACGCTGTCGAATTAGTCTGTCACGCAAACGAGTTAATGACTTTAAGGAATAAGCGTGGTAAAATCCTTTTGAATGGGGTTTGTACTCAACAGTCATTAACCAACGAGCTATTGATTCGCAGTCAACAGAATCGGTTTTGGTACGCCTTAAAGTTGTAGACTTTTTGTATTCCTTGATTAAAACTGGATTAACTTCCATGAAGCCTGTGGTGGGCATTTTCAAAGGAAGATTCAAGATTGAGGGCATAATGGGCTGTTGATTCAAACCCTATTCTTATATCCTCAGGACTGGAGAGAGAATTAAAAGTGGTAATCAGTTCTTCAAAGCCAACTTTATCATTTTTGATAGAGAACTTTGAAATAACTTTTTGATCGGTTGCAGAAATAATGCAACAATCGTGTTTGTACTTGGAAATATCAATTCCAACAAAGTACAGAGACATAGATAAAACCTCCTAAATAATAGAATAAGCACTGCTGTCTTCCACAGAGAATTCGGCTGTGTAATCACGTAAATAGAAACGTCAAGCGTTAACAAACTAATTAACAGTAATAGACGAAAAGCTGTGGTCTGAGTCACCTCCGAACAGTCAAAGCTGTAATGATATAGGTACAGATCCACAGTGCTTTAAGTATTATAATGGAGTATTCAATAAAACCAAGAAATGGGAGAAAGGAGAATAATCCATTAACCTCATAAGAGGATAACTGGATTATACGAGAATGAGATGGATTATGCGAAAGAATCCCTGAGATTACACGGAGAATGGAAAGGTAAGATTGAAGTCGTTACACGAGTACCGGCAGAGAATAAAGATGACCTGTCACTTTGCATATACACCGGGTGTTGCACAGCCATGTCTGGAGATCCAGAAGGATGTGAACAAATCTTATGACCTGACAAGAAGATGGAATATGTGCCTTGTTGTTACAGACGGATCAGCGATCCTTGGCCTTGGAAATATCGGACCGGAGGCGGGGATGCCGGTAATGGAAGGAAAATGTGCACTTTTTAAAGCGTTTGGTGATGTAGATGCATTTCCGCTCTGTATCAAGAGCAATGATGTAGATGAGATCGTAAATACCATTTATCTGATCTCAGGATCTTTCGGTGGAGTCAATCTGGAAGATATTTCCGCACCGAGATGTTTTGAGATAGAGAAAAAACTGAAAGAAAAATGTGATATTCCAATCTTTCATGATGACCAGCATGGAACCGCAATCGTCGTATCAGCAGGACTGACCAATGGCTCTGAGACTGGTAGGAAAGAAATTCTCAGAAGCAAAAGTAGTCATCAACGGAGCCGGATCAGCAGGTATCTCCATCTGCAAACTTCTTCTGGAACTTGGAATCGGTGATGTAGTCATGGTTGACCGTAAGGGAATCCTGGCGCCTGGTGAGGAATGGATGAATCCGGCACAGAAAGGAAATCGCAGAAAAACAAATAAAGAACAGCTGCATGGGGACCTTAAGGCTGCCATGAAGGGCAGAGATATTTTTGTCGGTGTATCTGCACCGAATATTGTAACAGCAGAGATGGTAAGCACAATGCAGATGATGCGATTGTATTTGCAATGGCAAACCCGACACCTGAGATCATGCCGGATGAAGCAAGAAAAGGTGGCGCAAGAGTCATCGCAACAGGACGTTCTGATTTCCCGAATCAGATCAACAATGTACTTGTATTCCCTGGTGTGTTCAGAGGTGCGTTTGATGTGAGAGCAAGTGATATCAATGAGGAAGATGAAGATTGCAGCAGCAAAAGCAATTGCAGACTGATCTCTGATGAAGAACTTTCTGAAGATAATATCATTCCAAAGGCATTTGACAAGAGAGTTGGACCGGCAGTAGCCAAAGCAGTTGCAGAAGCAGCAAGAAAGACCGGTGTGGCTCGGAAGTAGGATTGTGAGAGTGCGTAGCACGGAACAATCCATATGTATCCTCGTAAAAAAGTAGATAAAAAAGAAAGAAGACATGAAGATGGGCAACTGGGAAAACAATATCCGCAAGGTGGTTCCGTATACACCGGGAGAACAGCCAAATCAGACGGATATGATCAAATTAAATACAAATGAAAATCCTATCCGCCGGGCACCGGGGGTTACGGGAGGTAACTTCGGAATACAGATACAGATGCACTGAGACTTATCCGGATCCGGCAGCGAAAGATCTTGTGCATGCCATTGCAGGAGAGTATGGGCTTCAGGACGATCAGGTATTTGTCGGCGTGGGATCTGATGATGTACTGGCAATGAGTTTCCTTACTTTTTTTTAACAGTGAGAAACCAATTCTGTTTCCTGACATCACCTATTCTTTTTATGATGTATGGGCAGAACTGTTCCGCATTCCATATGAGAGACCGGCACTGGATGAACACTTTCATATAAAGAAGGAAGATTATTTCAGAGAGAATGGTGGAATTATCTTTCCGAACCCGAATGCTCCGACAGGTGTTTCTCTTCCGCTGAGTGATATTGAAGATATCGTGGAACATAATCAGGATGTGATCGTGATCGTGGATGAGGCATATGTTGACTTTGGTACACAGTCAGCATTACCTCTGATCGAGAAATACGAGAATCTTCTGGTGGTACAGACATTTTCCAAGTCTCGATCCATGGCAGGCATGCGTATCGGATTTGCGCTTGCATGCCCGAAACTGATCAAATATCTGAATGATGTCAAATATTCGTTTAATTCTTATACAATGAATCGTATGTCGATCGCAGCTGGTGTTGCGGCGATAGAGGATCAGGAATATTTCCTGGAAACTTGCGGTAAGATATAGAGACGCGGGAATGGACAAAAAAAGAACTCAGGAAACTTGGATTTTACTTTGAAGAGTCAAAAGCAAATTTCATCTTTGCGGCTCATAAAAACTGCCCGGCAGAAAAACTGTTTCAGGCATTGAGAAGCGCAGCATATTTACGTGCGCTATTTTCCGGTGGTAAGAACCGGTAATCCATCTGACGTATTACGATTGGAACAAGGAATGAGATGGAAGTCTTCATTAAATTTGTAAGAGAATATCTAAAAAGGAGAATTATGGAAGTTTAGTACAGTGGTTTACAGATAACCTGTCTCAGCATATTTCCAGAGAACTTATCATTTTTATCATTTCCATGATACCGATTCTGGAACTTAGAGGAGGTCTGCTGGCGGCATCTCTTTTGAAGGTGTCTGCGGTGAAAGCAATTCCGATCTGCATTATCGGAAATATTATTCCTATACCATTTATATTACTGTTTATTCGTCAGATTTTTAAAGTTCTGAAGAAAACAAAACTGTTTCATGGTCTGATCGTTAAGATGGAAGACCGTGCCATGGGCAAGAGTGACCAGATCAAACGGTATGAATTCTTTGGATTGCTGCTGTTTGTAGGAATTCCTCTTCCGGGTACGGGGGCATGGACAGGATCTCTGATCGCATCTCTTCTCGAGGTGGATATCAAGAAATCATCTATCGCTATCTTTTGCGGACTGGTGATGGCAACTGTTATCATGTATGTTGTTTCCTATGGAATTGTGGGAAATGTGGTACATTAATGAAAACAGAAATGTGACAGATTACATTCATAAGTATGTGGCAGAGCGGAATGTAAATTCCGCTTATGAAAGATCCCCTGCATGTTGGCTGTATGAGCGATCAGCAGGGATTTTTGACATATAAGTAAATTCCTAAGTTTACATCAGTTTTCGCTTCAGCATCTCCGGATTCATAGCATATTTCAAAGCGGTATCCCTGGTGATACGTTTTTTCGATACAGTTCAAGAAGACTCTGGTCCATGGAACGCATCTGATCCTGGCTGGAGGTGGAGATCACGCTTCAATCTGGTGGATTTTGTTGTCGCGGATCATATTACGGATGGCAGGTGTCAGTCGCATGACCTCAAAAACAGGGATATTGCGGCCGTCCACATCCGGGATCAGCTGCTGGGAGATCACGGCCTGGAGCACCATGGAAAGCTGAATGGCAATCTGGCGCTGTTGTGACGGTTCAAACACATCCATAATACGTTCGATCGTATTGGCAGCTCCAAGAGTATGAAGACTGGAAAGAACCAGATGACCGGTCTCAGCAGCAGTCATTGCAGTCTGGATCGTCTCATAATCACGCATTTCGCCAAGAAGGATCACATCAGGGCTCTGCCGGAGTGTGGCACGCAGAGAAGTAAGATAGCTTTCAGTATCTGTACAGATCTCACGCTGGCTTACAATGCATCGGTCGTGGCGGTGCAGGTACTCAAGAGGGTCTTCCAGGGTAATGATATGTCCCTCACGTGTATGGTTGATTCGGTCGATCAGGCAGGCCATAGTGGTGGATTTACCACTTCCGGCAGAACCTGTCACAAGAACCATTCCACGGGTATAGCCGGTAATGTTCATAACGTCATCCGGGATCATAAGCTCTGCCGGATCAGGCAGCCGGAAAGCGATCACACGGATCACAGCTGCAAGGGAACCACGCTGTTTGTAAGCATTGACGCGGAAGCGGGAAACACCGGAAATGGAAAACGAAAAGTCATCGTCGCCGGTTTCCAGAAGTTTTGACATATCACGGTTTCCTGCAAGTTTGTAGATGGTGCGCAGCAATGATTCTGTCTGTTCCGGCATCAGCCTTTCTCCGATGCTGAAAAGATGGCCGTCGATCTTTTCGGCCAGTGTGCGGCCTGCAATGATAAAGATATCAGAAACACGTTTGTTGGCGGCTTCTGTTAAGAATTCAGGGATTTGGGTGTCCATGCTCATTTGCCTCCTTTAAATATATTCTGGCTGTTGTCAGGTGTCCATGAATCTGTGAGCTCTGTATTCCACTGAAGGACATTAAGAGCCTGGGTGTTTTTTTCTGCCGGATAAAGAAGCTCCAGAATAACGGAAAGCTGCTGGGTATCTGAGATCTTTTTCGAGAAAGAAAGAGTATGCTTGGCGGAGTCCCAGGTAAGAGCGCCTTCAGTATCCGCGAACTGACTGAGTTGGGAAAAATATTCTTCTTCACTTGCAGATTCTTCTGCAAACTTGCCGGCCCAACTTCGGATCTGTGATACGGTTTCTGTGGCACTGGAGCAGGCTTTGTAATATTTCTCCGTCTGCTCCAGAGAATGTTTTGCTGTGTTCAGGCTGTTTCTGGAGCTTCCGAGGGTAAGCAGAGCCAGAACAGAAAGTACCAGAACAGAAAAAATCAGAAACAGGGAAGGGATTCCAACAGTTACAAAAAAATAATGTTTTTGTTTCATTTCGAATCCTCCTTTCCGAAATCACAGGCAGGAAAGCGGAGGGAAATCTGGTAAAGCTCTGTGTTATCAGAAGTCCGGCAGAAGTAAGTGTGCCTGATTTTTCCGGAGAAGAAGTATCCGGTGTGAAAGTCATCACGTAGACTGCGCTGTCCCGAGGACATATCTTCCAGGCGTTGTCATAATACCAGTTAATTTCTGGATCTTCCTGAACACCATCCGGAATAAGCTCTAAAATTTCATCAGCGGAACCGTCTGTGCCTTCCAGTGCTTCGCCGACAGAAGTAGTCAGTGTCTGGATCTGGTTCAGCTGTTCTGCCTGATCCTGTTTGACCTTGCTGCCGCAAAGATCTGAATGCAGGTTGCACAGGAGAGGGACAGGAACAGAAGTGCCAGGATCATCTCCATGAGAAAAAGGCTGCTTCCAAAGTTTTGCTGTAATTTTTTCATGAGAGGCCTCCTTTTTTACTGTGGGCTGTGCTGCATCAGCGGCTGTAATGTGAAGAAGAAATCTGGAAGAAATTCCTGCTGTGCTTTTGAGCGTGATGCGGTAAAATCCGTGTTCCATTTTTTCTGTCTGGAAGTCTGAAAGTGCTGCGATGGCAGTGCCGGCAGAAGAGTTTGCCTGAGAATCCGAAGCAGTAAAAAGTTCCATCAGATTCTCATCTTTCAGGTAAATATAAGTGATATAATCCTTATCTTTTATGTGATCCCGGAAACACAGCGCAGGCGTGCCGTCCAGGGTGCCGGTAAAGATCCCGTCTGTCTGGTCATGCTGACGGAATTTGGTAGTGAGATATGTGACTGCTGTCCCAAAGTCAGTGTCAGAATCTGTCTGTTCCATAGTATTCTGATAAACTCTTGCAGAAAACAAAAGCATCAGCATAAGGAACAGGGCGAAGATCCCGAACAGAAGAAGGGAAAACAGTGAGGAGATGGAATGTCCGTTGGTTTTCTGCTGTTTCATGAGGCGGTTCCTCCTTTCCGGCTTCCGTTCAGGGCGATCACGCTGACAGATGGCAGAAGGTTGGAACCATTGGGAACGTACTCTACCACGAACCGGGTTTTGTCATAGGTGATGTGGTAGTCATCAAGAAGCTGGGAAAGATCCTCAGGGTATTCCCCGGTCATGGCATAGGTGCGGACAGCACAGCTTTTTAATGTCTGTTCCAGGGCGTTTTGTTCCTGCAAAAGGGTTTTTCCGGAAGTGCGGCCGACACCTGCAGTAAACAGGATACAGGCTATGACCAGAAACAGCACCGGAAAAAGAAGCAGAAGACTTCTCAGGAATTTTTTTCTGCGGTTTTCAAAAAGTTCCATTCTGTCACCACCTTACATTGCAAAATCCGAGAGGATGCCCAGAAGTGGCATCATCACAGAAAGCAGTACAAGACCTACAAGAAGAGAAAGAAGGATCACAATGGTAGGCTCTATAACAGAAACAGCCTGTGAGATCAGATCCAGGGATTTTTCCGTGTACTGCCGGGAAAGCTGGCGAAAAGTTTCGTCACTGGTGCCGGAATAAAAGGAAATGTTGACAAGACGTCCTTCCATGCCGCCAAAGAGCTCTGATTCGGTGAGAGCTCTGGAAAAGGCTTCACCTTCATCAAGAAGTACAGAGGTTTTTTTTCAGGCGGTCAAGAATCTCGGGCTGAGTCAGCAGGGACCTGGTAAGTTCCAGGGTGGTTTCCGGGGAAAGACCACTTTTAAGCCAAGAGACAGTCCCTGGGCCAGGCGGCTGTAATCCATGGCAACCGGGATCTCACGGAATACCGGAAGATGGGTTATCAGCTGGCTAAGATTCTGGCGGCCTTTTTCCGTAAGGCTGAAAAACAGGATGCAGCCGATCAGTACAGCGGCCAGGATCATAAAAACCACAGAGTAGTGTCTGATCACATTTCCGGCATTTAAAAGTCCCCGGGATACTCCGTTCATCTCCATTCCCATCTGTGTGAATACCTGCTGAAAAACAGGAAGGACTTTTACCAGGAGGACAAGGATTACAACGGCCATCATTCCCAGCATGATAAGGGGATAAGTGACTGCACTCCGGATCTGCTGTGAAATTTCCTGTTCCTGCTCATAGTGAAGGTAAAGGCTTTCCATAATTTCGTCCAGGCAGCCGGTTTCCTCGCCGGCTCTTACATAGGCAGTCATGGATTTTGGAAAACAGCCGGCTTCCTCAAGAGCCTGGGAAAGGGAGCCGGTTTCTTCGACGGAACGGATCAGAGGTTCCAGAATTTCCCTGTCTGTATCTGTTCTGCTTTCGTCACAGAGGATGTGCAGCCCTTCTGTTGTGGATATGCCGGAATGCAGAAGCATTCCCATCTGCCCGCAGAAATTTTTGAGTTCCAGGGCCGTCAGTTTATATTTCATAGAATCGTCTCCTTTTTTGTAAGGTAAGCGGTCAGTAGGTGAACTGTACCGTATAATTGCTTTCGTCTCCGATATAATCCTGAATGGCTTCATTGTCGTCACTGTTGGAATCAAAGGTGGGGTCCATCAGCTTCCAGGTATCTCCTTCAAAAGAAATGGCCTTTGTGACCCAGCCTTTGTTTCTGATATAGACATCGATCCAGGCGTGTTTGATATCGCCGGAATAGCCGATCTCCAGTTTGCAGGGAATGTCCTGGCTTCGGAGCATGGCAGCGGTCAGTGCTGCGTAGTCGAAACAGATGCCTGTACCAGAGGAAAGTGTGTCGTCAACATCCGGAAGATAACCGGCTTCTACAGAATCGGCCTTGTCGTAATCGTAAGTGACATTATTGATCACATATTTATAGACAGCTTTCAGGATGTCCACATCATTCATATCCTTTGTGACAAGAGATTTTGCTTCACTGCAGACCTGGCTGTCTTTGGAAAAATCCACGTACTGGTTCGGATACAGAAACGGAAGAAATTCATTCTGAAGCTTACTGTGAGCGTTTCCGTGTAAAGGCGGCATACTGTTTCCATCTAC
>ENA-OQLB01001405-OQLB01001405.1-human-gut-metagenome-genome-assembly--contig:-NODE-1405-length-10209-cov-5.218806_pt1 | contig 10209 bp, 10 predicted proteins | sample MGYA00242656_ERZ504813 | MGnify/ENA primary metagenome ERZ504813 (study PRJEB26092, sample SAMD00036388) | human gut metagenome | host: Homo sapiens | study: EMG produced TPA metagenomics assembly of...
TCCCCAAAACAGAGGCTCTGCTTGCGAAAGCAGGGCCTTTATATTATTATCTATATGCTATTTACAGTGTTTCTCAATCAGCTCATCCACATTCGGATCACCCAAATCCTTTGCCTTGACAAAGCTCTGGCACGCTTCCTGTTTCTTCTTCATCTGTAACTGTGCAATTCCCATAAGACGATAGGCCTCGGCATATTTAGGATCGATTGCCAAAGCATCCTGCAATATTTTCAAGGCTTCTTCATTGCGTCCAACACGAATATTGACAACAGCAAGTTCAGCACGATAAGTCAAATCTTTCGGGTTCAACTCAATGGCTTTCTCCAAATCATTCAGTGCACGCTGGAATTGCTTGGCTTTCAAAGCAGCCTGTTCACGATAATAATAGAACACATCATTTACCTTACCGTTCACCGTTTTATAATATGCATCATAGTCGAGCATCGCGGCACGCGCCTGATTTGCATTCATACGTGCCTGAGCACGTTCCAACAGATAAGGAGCAGCTTCTTCCGTATACGGCTCATTGAAATGTGTCATACAACTATCCATGAGTGCCAAAACTTCCTCGGCAGGTGCTTTCATCAGCTCTTTAGTCTTGGCTGCGCTAAAGAAAGTCGCTGCCGATGCCAAATCAGATTGGTTGACCTTTTCGTAACAGGCCAGCGCTGCCGGATAATCTTGCTTTGCAAACAAAATGTCACCCTCTACCTGCACATACACCGGGAGTTCTTGAAGAGCAATCGCTTTTCTGATTTCATCTGCTGCCCTGTCGTAAGACCAGTCCTTATAAGGCTTCTCCGGACTGCTCAGCATGTAGTTATATATCAATTTGGCACGATTGTAATACACATCGTCTTTCTTCTGGGCCACACTCAGCGCCTTATCCATATCGGCTCTACTTTTTCCATCGAAGCATCGTCTTTGGACCGGTACAGCTGATTAGTGGCACGCCTCATATAGCCGTCTGCGCTATTGGGATATTCGGCAATAAAATCATCCAACAGCTGGGCATACTCATCCTGACTAACTTGCGAGGAAACCATGAAAAGGAACACCAACGCTTCTTCTTCCGTATCAGGTAATGCTTTTTTGATGCCGATATTCTTTAAGGTCATATCTCCGAAAGAGAATGCCGATACGCTTTGAGCCATTGCAAAGTTGGCATCAACCGCATAACAGATCGTAGCGGTATCAGCGCCGGATGATTTCTGTGCAAGAGCAAAGACTTCTCCTTCTTCGGTCATAACAGGACAGCTCACCATCTTATCTTTCAGACTCAAGTTGAGCGTATAGTAATAATATTTCTCAGAAAACTTATCCGCAGCCTTCACCTGACCGGCTGTATAGGAACGGTCTTTCTGGTTGAATAAGGCAAGATATATACATTAGCACCCACTGCCGGAGATACGGCTGCCAAATTTAGCGCAGGCACTTTCTTGGCTGATATGTCTACGCGAAACTTAATGACATCGTACATATCATTTGCACCCAGAATAGAGACTACCGGCATCTGTACGCCCGCCGAATTCACCACTACCGCCCGCTGTGCTCCCTTAAACAAGGAATAATCGGACAAGGCAATGCCATCTTCCGTTACGAAGAATCCGTTACCGGTATTCAAAATCTTGTCATTCTCTCCATAAGTAACCACCGAGAATACGGCACGTTTAGCTTTCTCCACCCATTTGGGGGCTTGTGCTACACTCCACTGCGCTAAAAGGCACAGAGTGAAAAGCAGGAAAATCTTCTTTTTCATATTTAGTTGGTTCTTTGTTTCACAGCTTCATAAATCAAGATTCCGGCCGCAACAGATACATTCAAGGACTCGATCGTTCCCAGCATCGGAATCTTTACCCATTCATCGCATAGCGCAAGATTATCATAGGAAACTCCTTTGTCTTCGGCTCCCATAATGATGCACATAGGACCTGTATAATCGGCTTTCGTATAGTCATAATCACCTTTCTCCGTAGCCGCCACAATGTGGAATCCACTATTCTTAAGGTACTGCAAGGTATCTTTCAGATTCTGTTCCCGGCATACGGGTAAGGTGTGCAATGCGCCAGCCGAGGTTTTCACTGCGTCAGCATTTACCGTCACACTGTTCTTGGCAGGAATAATAACGGCATCGACTGCCGCACACTCACAAGTACGGGCTATCGCTCCAAAATTACGTACATCCGTTATGCCATCCAGCATAACAAACAAAGGATTCTTGCCTTCTTCAAAAAGAAACGGCACTAAATCTTCCGTTTTCTGGTAGGTTACGGCAGAAACAAATGCTATCACACCTTGATGATTTTTACGCGTAAAGCGGTTGATACGCTCTACCGGCACACGCTGCACAGGAATCAAAGTTCCTTTTAAAGCGGCAAAGAGTTCTTTGGACAAATCACTTTGAATATCCTTTTTGACCAATATTTTGTCGATGTCCTTACCTGCTTGAATAGCTTCTATAACGCACGAACGCCGAAAATCATTTCACTTTTATCTATCATTGTATCTTATTGTTTTTTGTTCTACTTTAGCCTGCTAAAGTCCTATACTACGGTCATAAACTTCTACTTTACAACCGCAGAGTACTACATTCTTCAGGCGATGCCTAACAGTGCCTTTGCATTGTTCAGCGCAGCATCAGTCAAGGTGGCACCACTCAGCATATGAGCAATTTCCTCTATCCGTTCTTCGTCAGCCAAACGACGAATATGACTGTTGGTTTCCGTCTCATTATCCTGCTTGTACACCTTATAATGAGCACGTCCGCGAGCTGCAATCTGCGGCAAGTGAGTGATGCTGATAACCTGACGGTCGCTATCCCCCATTTCCTGCATAATGTCCGCCATACGATCGGCTATCTCGCCGGAGACTCCGGTATCTATTTCATCGAATACAATAGTGGGCAATTTCACAGCTCCTGCTATCATTGCTTTGACGGACAGCATGACGCGGGCTATCTCCCCCCCCGAAGCCCACCGAAGATATACTCTGCAAAGCTCCGTTCTTATTGGCAGAGAAAAGGAAGTTCACCGTATCCGCACCATGTACCCCCGGCTCCTTACGTGCTCCTATTTCCACCCGGAAGCGAACATTAGGCATACCCAAAGGTATCAGACGGGCGGCCATTTGTTTTTCAACCTCACGAGCAGCAGCAGTACGCAATTTAGTAAGTACGGCAGCCTGTTTCTTCACCTTACTATATAATGCTTCGCTACGAACCTTCAGTTCTTCAATCTGCTCGTCCGATGAAGTGATATTGGCAAGCTTAGCCGCATAATCATCTGCCAAAGCCAAAAGCTCATCTACCGTAGTGACGCGATGTTTTTGCTGAAGTGTATAAATCAGATTCAAGCGGTCATTCACCTCTTCCAAACGGACAGGATTAAATTCTATTTCTTCCTCCTTTCCAGAAACCTCCTGAGAGATATCTTTCAACTCAATATAGCTGCTTTCCAGTCGCTCGGCAAGCTCTCCGGCAGAAGGATATACTTTCTGTAACCCCAACATCGTGTTCAGACATTCTTTCAGAGCAGAAAGCAAACCGCCTTCATCGGAGTTCATCACCTGTCCGGCACGAAACAACCCGGCTTTTATTTCTTCTGCATGACTCAGTGTATCCGCCTCCTGTTCCAGTTCTTCCTGTTCTCCGGCAGCCAACTGTGCATCTTCCAACTGCTCCAGTTGAAAACGGATATAATCTTCATCAGCCTTATTTTGTTCGGCAAGGACGATAATATCTTCCAAATCCTGCTGCACCTGTTTCCATTCCCGGTGCAAAGACTGATAGTTGTTCAGTTCTTCTTCATCATGCGCCAGTATGTCCAATACATTCAGCTGAAACCCTTCTTTGTTCAACAATAAATTTTGATGTTGCGAGTGCACGTCAATCAACTGTTCGCCCAATTCTCTCATCTGCACCAGCGAAGCGGGCGTATCATTAATAAATGCACGACTTTTACCCGAAGCGTAAACTTCACGACGAAGGATACATTCATCCTCATATTCCAGTTCATTTTCTTCAAAGAAAGGCCGCATGCCATAACCGGCAATTTCAAAACGGGCTTCAATCACACATTTTGCAGCCCCTTGCCTGATAGACTTCACATCGGCACGCTGTCCCAACAGCAGACCGATAGCTCCCAGAATAATGGACTTTCCGGCCCCCGTTTCACCAGTAATCACCGAGAAACCGCTACCAAAATCTATATCGAGTTTCTCGATAAGCGCATAATTCTGTATGTATAGAGAACGCAACATTTTATTAAATTAAGAATTAAGAGTTCATCACTTCCACCAAATGGTCGATGATATCCGCAGCCACTTCCGCTTTGGACTTTAACGGATAATCCTTTTTACCACTCCGGTCTATGATACTGATTTTATTGGTATCGCAGCGAAATCCGGCACCTTTGTCATTCAACGAGTTGAGCACAATAAAGTCCAGATTCTTACGCTTCAGCTTATCTTCGGCATTATATTGTTCATTGTTTGTTTCGAGGGCAAACCCTACCAATATCTTACCGGGATACCTCTCTTTCATCTCTCCCAAGCAGGCAGCAATATCCTGCGTAGGTTTCAGGTTCAAAGACATGTCTCCGGTCTTTTCCCGCTTTATCTTTTTATCGGCAACCTGTTCCGGCGTGTAATCGGCAACAGCAGCAGCCATAATGCAACATCAACATTGTAAAACAAGGATGTGGCCGCATCGAACATCTGTCCAGCAGACTCCACACAAAGATGCTGATGCATGGGATAATGAGTGTGTAGTTGCACAGGGCCGGAAACCAAAATAACTTCCGCCCCTCTCGCCGCACATTCATCGGCAAGCGCAAAGCCCATTTTGCCCGATGAGTAATTACCGATGAAACGCACCGGATCAATTTTCTCATATGTCGGTCCGGTAGTTATCATAATCCTTTTCCCTACCAGTTCACCCTCTTTCGCTGCAAAGAATTCCTCCAAATGACGGATTATTACTTCCGGTTCCTCCATTCTCCCTTTGCCAACCAAATGACTCGCCAACTCACCTGTTCCCGGCTCTATAATATGATTGCCATATGAACGGAGCGTCTCCAAATTCTTTTGGGTGGACGGATGAGCATACATATCCAAATCCATTGCCGGGGCAACAAAGACGGGAGCTTTAGCAGACAGATAGGTAGTTATCAGCATATTGTCGGCAATACCATTTGCCATTTTGCCGATGGTGGAAGCCGTAGCCGGAGCTATCAGCATGGCATCCGCCCACAAGCCCAAATCCACATGACTATTCCACGTACCGTCACGCTGTGCAAAAAACTCGCTAATGACAGGCTTGCTCGTCAATGCCGACAAGGTAATAGGAGTTATAAATTCTTTTCCCGCAGGAGTTATAACGACTTGCACTTCTGCTCCTCGTTTTATAAGTCCACGAATGATGTAGCAGGCTTTATAGGCAGCAATGCTTCCTGTAATACCCAGCACTATTTTCTTTCCTTTCAGTGGATTTGCCATGAAATCTAATTACTAAGTTTTTAATTATAAGTGCAACATTTCTTGCCAGCGTACCCGTTACTTCTGAGTAAATTCACGCAAACGGATTTTAGTCAGCATAGCTTTGGTATTCAGTGTAAAATCACTGTTCAGTATCCAACTGTAATACCCCGGATCACGTCTCAACACATCAGCCACCGACATACCCTTATATTTGCCAAAGTTAAATACTTCCACCCCTTTATCATCGTAAACCATACGTCCTGCAAAGTCTACATTCTTGTTGAAACTGGAATAATCCGACAAGAAAGCCACATCATTTTGCAATTCAGGATAACGATCCAATTGTGACATCAGCACCTCATAGGTTGCACGTGTATCGGCCTCTGCCGTATGGGCATCTTCCAGATTCTTACCGCAATAGAATTTATAAGCAGCAGACAAGGTGCGTTGCTCCATTTTATGGAAGATAACCTGCACATCCACAAACTTACGGCGGCTCATGTCAATGTCCACATCTGCACGCAAGAATTCCTCCGCCAATACCGGAATATCGAAACGGTTGGAATTGAAACCCGCAAGGTCACAGCCTTCAATATCATTGGCAATACTGCGTGCCACTTCCTTAAAGGTCGGACAATCCGCCACATCTTCATCATAAATGCCATGAACGGCAGAAGCTTCTGCCGGAATATGCATTTCGGGATTGATGCGCATGGTCTTGGATTCCTCATTCCCGTTGGGATATACCTTGAGATAACAGATTTCGACTATTCGGTCGGAGTTGATATTTGTTCCCGTAGTCTCCAAATCAAAAAAGACAATCGGATTTTTCAGATTTAACTTCATTGCTCTATTTTTATTGTTGATACGAAGACGAGTTGACCATTAACTGAAAGAGAGTTCATGCAATGTCCTCTCCCTGCCTTGTTAACCGGTCAACCCGTCTTCGTATCAACAGTATTTATTATTAATCATTCAGCATCATAGGCATCAACAACATCAGCAGATCTTCGTTTTCTTCCTGTTCTACCGGGACAATGACACCGGCGCGTGACGGGTCAGCCAGTTCGATAACTACTTCATCCGCAGATATATTATTCAGAATATCAATCAGGAAAGTAGACTTAAAACCAATACTCATCGGATTACCGACGTACTGGCATGTCTGTGTTTCCTCTGCTGAAGTGGAGAAATCAATATCCTGTGCAGAAATCACAATCTGGTTCTCCTGCATACGAAGTTTGATGAGGCTACTTGCCTGTGAGGAAAAAATAGACACACGACGCAGTGCACCAATCAACTGCTGACGGTCTACCGTCACTTTATAGGGATTGTTCTGCGGAATTACCGAATTATAGTTCGGATAGCGTCCTTCAATCAAACGACACACCATACGGTAGTTCTCCAATGTCACAACAGCGTTACGTTCATCAAATTCGATAGTTACCATGCCCTGCTCTTTCGGCAACAAGTTCTTCATCAAGTTGGCAGGTTTCTTGGGCAGAATGAAAGCTGCACGTTCGTTGCCCTTAGCCGCCAGCGTCTTACAACGCACCAGCTTATGGCCGTCAGAAGCTACCATTGTGATATCTTCAGTCGTAATATCGAAATAAATACCGTTCATAACAGGACGAAGTTCATCATCAGCAGTAGCAAACACCGCGCGGTTGATGCCGCCCAATAGCACCTGTGCATCCATTTCCACACGAACAGCGTTGTCGCCCAACATAGCCGACTGCGGGAATTCATCCGCATTCTGTCCCATCAGGCTATATTTACCGTTCTGATACTGTACCGTAATCTCCAAAGAGTCTGTGTTGATGTCAAACGTCAACGGCTGTTCGGGAATCTCCTTTAAAGCATCCAACAAAGTCTTGGCAGTCACAGCAAAACGTCCGTCAGTATCACTTTCGTTCACTTCGACCGTAGTAACCATGGTTGTTTCGCTATCAGAAACAGTTACAGACAGTGTTCCGTCTTGTAGTTCAAAGAGGAAACAATCCAAAATAGGCAGCGCATTCTTCGAATTAATCACGCGGCTGATAGCCTGCAAATGGCTGGAGAGCGCAGTACTCGAAACGATAAATTTCATATATTCTGTGTATTTAAGTTTTAATTTCAGCTAACTTGTTAACTAACGGACAAAGTTAAAAAAAGAATTCCCTACGACAAAGAAATAGTAAGAAAAAACAGCCGTTTATTCGTTTCATATCCCTAAAAAATTGTAACTTCGCCGCATCATTTAAAAAGAGAACAATGGAATTTACAGGAAAAATCATCGCTATACTCCAGCCCAGAGGCGGAGTTTCCAAAGCATCAGGTAATGAGTGGAAAGCACAGGAATACGTCATCGAAGATCATGGACAATATCCGCGTAAAATGTGTTTCGACGTATTCGGGGCAGATAAAATAGAGCAATTCAACATCCAAATGGGTGAAGAATTGACAGTTTCTTTTGATATAGATGCACGCCAATGGCAAGACCGTTGGTTCAATAGTATTCGTGCATGGAAAGTAGAACGTGTCAGCGCTGCTGCTCCTGCAACGGGTGCACCGGTTCCACCGCCCGCACCTTCCGCAGCCCCGGAATTCCTGTCCGGAGATGCGAAAGATGACTTGCCTTTCTAAGGTGGAAGCCGGAAATTAAGAAATAAAAAGAACCATGCATATATCTAATGGTATATGCATGGTTCTTTTTTATTAGATAAATTACTATTCTTACTGCTTAACTTTTCATTTTCAATTATCAACTTCTTCCATTTTATCCCCTTTATACAGCAAGACCAAATTCGGATATACCATTCCCTCAGCACAGGTAAACTGTATGCCGATCATAAAGTGACGAAAGAATTCGGACTGACGAAAGAAAAAGTTCGGTATCAGCCGCACATAATTTTCCGGCTGATGCATCATCTCTTCCATATCCACCATCATGGCGAAATTATAATACGGAGAAAGGCTGCCTGCACCTTCTTCATACGCCGAAGTACCATCCAGTACATCCTCATTCTCCATTGCATCTATATAAGCCGAAAGACTTTGTGCATCAGGTGCCAGCAACAATGCCCCCTTATAAAAACAGGCATACGTGTGAAGTGCAGATTCCGTAATACCGGTCAATTGCGTCAACACAGTGTTTCGCGGCAACATATATTGGCGATATTTCCGCGCACGTGGATATTGCTTATAATTAGGAGAGGTTTGCGGAACCGGCGGAGCATCCTTTTCTTTCGGAGTAGCATAGAGCATGTTTTGCAAATAACGCTCTGCCTGCACTTCATCCTTTACTGCAATGCTCATTATGGCACAAGGATGTCTGTCTGCAGAATCTTTGGACTGAAACAGACAGGATATAACATTCTCTCCCGCATATTCTTTCATAAAATCCACCCATTCTTCATCCCGCTTCTTGATATAGTCCGAATAAGTAGCTTTAGCATACTCCTGTCGAGAAGTAAAATCGAATATGGATTCCAAGTCCGAAATGGCCCACTGGTTGTAGAAGAAAGTTGAAGACGGGAGACGTTCTCCTCCAAATCCCATTATCGGCTTTTGTTTACGCAAAGCATTGATAAAAGTCCGGGTAGTATCCACTCCATGACTGATACCGGAACAATAAATAGCCTCCTCACTGAATTTCATATCAAACTCCGCCCAGCTCCCCAAGCGCGTCTGAGAACGAATACCATCCGTATCCTTGCCCATATCCACTTCTTTCATACGTACATATACCGTTGCCGCTACATTATTACGTTTGCCGGCATACATGGTGCGGAAAGAAAGCATATCCATGAGTGATTGTTTGGAACGGCGTGCATCAATCACCTGCTCAATCAAACGCTTCTGAAAACTGACTGCCAGGAAATCCGATGTGAAATAAGCTGCAAGAAAACGTCCGTCCGTCATGGGATAGATACGTATTTCCTCACCATTATAGTCAAAATACTTGGAAGGGAAAGTACTGGAGCAGTACTTGCGCACAAAAGTTTCCACCAATTCATAATCCCCCGTTCCTAAACTACAATACAGCACTTGGTTCAGCGGAGTGTCCGGCTCGTGAAAACTAATAAGCATCTTATTCATCTGCTTGCTCAACCCATGTGGCGTATCGCCAACCAGCGCATTGAGATACTTCTTCAAATAGACAAAAAGATCCGAAACATAGAGGAAATGGTCGTCTTTGCTACAATACAGTCCGTTGATATCTTCCATCAAATCGGCCATACGATCCGTCTCAAGTATAGCGGTAGCATCCTGCGGCACTAATGTGAAAAGATTAAAGTCCTGTTGATTTTCCACTGCGTTCATACGCAGGAAAGAATATGCACCGAACCCCGTACATAGCAACACTATGGACACAATAACGGCTATTCGTATCAGAACTCGGAGCTTCATGGCATATATACATCAACTGTTGGCAAAAATAAACATTTCTACTAATAAAACAAACAAATGTTTTAAAAAGTTTAGAATCTATTTCCATCCCGTCATAAGCAAAATGCACATGGGGCGGCAGTTGGCTGTCTATTTCGGCATGCAGTCCTGCGTGATGGCTCATGTGGATGAAATAAGTTTCCTTCGCGCCAATACGTTCCGCAGCCGCCAACGCTTCCGATATGCTCTGATGCGTAGGATGCGGTTGCGGCCGCAAAGCGTTTATTACCAAAAACGTCCAGCCCCTGCAATTGTTCATACGAGGCGTCCGGCATCGTAAGCATATCCGTTACATATCCC
>ENA-OQLB01001406-OQLB01001406.1-human-gut-metagenome-genome-assembly--contig:-NODE-1406-length-10205-cov-4.232090_pt1 | contig 10205 bp, 15 predicted proteins | sample MGYA00242656_ERZ504813 | MGnify/ENA primary metagenome ERZ504813 (study PRJEB26092, sample SAMD00036388) | human gut metagenome | host: Homo sapiens | study: EMG produced TPA metagenomics assembly of...
ACATCCAGAGAATTACGCAGATTCCACTGCTTACAGGACAAAGCATTCGATCATGGCGATCGGTTCTGGCGGACTATTTGGCAAGGGATTTGGAAGTAATACGATCTCAAATGTATCTGCAAGTGATGTAAATTTGGTATCAGAAAATCAGACAGACTTTATTTTCTCTGTGATCGGAGAAGAATTTGGGTTTGTTGGATGTGTGGTATTGATCATTGTTTTTGCATGCCTTGTATATCAGTGCATGAATGTGGCGAAGAAATCAGGGAATCTGATCGGAACTTATGTGGCTGTAGGAGTTGCGTGTTATATGGGATTTCAGTCTTTTATCAACATTGCAGTTGCTACAGGAACCATGCCGAACACCGGACAGCCCCTGCCATTTATCAGTTATGGATTAAGTTCCTTAATGTCGGCGTCAATCGCGATAGGAATGGTACTTAATATATATTTACAAAGAAAAAGACACTAGGAGGTTCTATCTATGAATGTAGGATTAGTTGCCCATGATGGCAAAAAGAACCTGATGCAGAATTTATGTATCGCGTATCAGGATATTTTAAAAAAACATAAATTATATGCTACAAGTACGACTGGACAGATGATTGAAGATGTTGCAAACTTAAAGATCCACAAACTTCTTGCCGGCCATTTTGGCGGTATGCAGCAAATGGGATCTAAGATCTCCAATAATGAAATAGACCTCTTGATCTTTTTACAGGACCCGGCAAATAAGAAGAGAACACCAGATTTTTATAATGTTTTAAATCTCTGTGATCAGTATAATATTCCGTGTGCTACGAATCTGCCAACAGCAGAAGTATTGATCCTGGCACTGGACCGAGGAGATTTAGATTGGAGGAATATGTATAAATAGACTGTCACACGACGGTCTTTTTTTACAGAAAGCATAAAATGAAAAAATTAATTTGTATTTGTATGTCCGTCATGATGATCACATTATCTGGCTGTCAGACATCGGCGAAGACAGGTGGATTTATATCATATGATGAACATTATCAGAAGAATGAAACGACATTAAAAGAAGATGCATTGAGTGACCGTTGGGAATCCAGAGGTCTAAGGTAGCGGTTGTATCCAAAGAAAAGGCGGATAATAACGACTATCCAGAAGCCAAGGAAGTTCTGTTGGTTAATAATACAAAGAATAAAGTGATCGTTAGTCAGAAGGTTTTTGACCAGGCTTACCCGGCAAGTACAACAAAGATCATGACAGCATTGCTGACTTTGGAGAATTTAAATTTAAGTCAGGTTGTAACGATCAAACATGACATTACATTCCCTGATGGAGCAGCTGTGGCGATCCACTTGAAGAAAGGGGATAAGATCACAGTGGAAGCATTGTTAAATGCATTGATCATTATGTCAGCCAATGATGCAGCCGTTGCACTTGGAGAGGCAGTGGCTGGAAGTGAAGCAAATTTTGTAAAAATGATGAATAAGAGAGCCAAAGAACTTGGAGCAACCAATACACATTTTGCAAATCCGAATGGACTTCATTTAAGTGATCATTATTCTACAGCGTATGATCTTTATCTGATCTTTAAAGAAGTAGCTAAACATAATGAATTCTTTAATATTGCAGGAAGATCAAGCAGCAGGATTGAATATCTTGGTTCCAAGGGAGAACAAAAGATTTATGATATGGCTTCCACAAATCAGTATATTGCCGGAACATACACACTTCCAAGCCAGGTATATATGATCGGAGGCAAGACTGGTACAACAACACAGGCGGGTTCTTGCCTGATTCTTCTTACAAAGAATAAAGACGGTGAGGAATTCATTTCCGTGGTGTTAAAAGGCGTTACAAAATCAGCTCTTTACCATACAATGACAGATATATTATCAAAGGAAAACTAAGATGGAACGATACAAAGCTTACAGCACACATTTAAAGGAATTATATGGAGAAAAAGTATATAAATTACCAGTTAATCTTCCGGTGACTTGTCCAAACCGTATGGATGGAGATGGGTGCACTTTCTGTGGAGGTGTGGGAACCGGCTTTGAAGCTATGAACAGTGAGGTATCTGTAAGTGAACAGCTGAATGCGACAAAAGGAAAGATCACAAAACGCTATAAAGCAAAGAAATTTATCGCATATTTTCAGAATTATACGAACACATTCCTGCCGGTTGACAAGTTTGAAAAGTATCTGGTAGAAGCAGCACAGACGGAAGATATTGTAGGAATTTCGGTATCCACAAGACCTGACTGTATTACGAAGGAATATTTAGACTGTTTAAAGAAGATTTCTGAAGAATATCAGGTGAAGATCTCTATGGAATATGGACTTCAGACAGTCAATTATAAGACTTTAAACAAGATCGATCGAGGACATACACTAGCAGAATATCTAGATGCTGTGTTAATGACAGCACCATATGGATTTGAGATCTGCACTCATATTATTTTGAATCTGCCAGGAGATGACATGACGGATGTGATCGAGACAGCAAAGATTCTTTCTGCACTTCCAGTGCAGATCGTAAAATTACATTCTCTTTATATTCCCAAAGGATCAAAAATGTATGAGGAGTATAAAGAAGGAAAAATAACTCTTTGTGATCCAGAAGAATATCTGGACAGACTGGTAAACTTTATCTGTTATGTACGAAAAGATATGGTGATCGAGCGTCTATTCAGCAGAGTGCCCAAGGAAGATGCATCATTTTCTAACTGGGGCATCAGCTGGTGGAAATTAAAAGATCGATTTGACGAGATCATGGAAACAAATGACTATATACAAGGATGTAAATTTGACTATTTAAATGGAGCAGCGCTCAGGCGATGGGAGATTTAAGAGATGGCAGCAAAACGAAGACGAACAACAAAAATACATTGGAATATTGGAATGATCATTTTTGTAGTCATATTGGTCTACATCCTGATTAATGTCATCCTGTTTCTAGGCAAGAAAAAGCTGACTGTCTACAAGGTGACGGAAGATAAGATCACCAATACCTTATCGTTTACAGGAATTGCGATCCGTGATGAGGAACTTCTAAAGGCTTCACAAAACGGTTATATTACCTATTATGTAGAAGAAGGAAAACGGATCAAGAAATCAGGAACGGTCTTTACGGTTGACAAAGATCAGAAGGTTCAGGATGCATTTGTAAGTCAGGTGCAGCAGCTTGAGAAAAATAAAAAAGTGATCGATGATGAAGAGATTCAGCATAAGATCACAGATTATCAGTCTGTATATAGTGATCATAAATTCAGCACGGTTTATGATCTGAAATATGATCTCAAGAATGCAATCCTCAACTTAAGTGAAGATTCTATGAAAACAGTTATAGAAGCAGTCAAACAAAAGCTTGGGGATACAAGTTTTGAGACACAGAAAAGTACAAGCAGTGGGGTAACACAATTTTATTCTGATGACTTTGACGGTAAGAGCGCAAAAGATATCACAAGCAAGGATTTTGACCAAAGTCAGTATCGTGTTCAGAGGTATAATACGTCCGATAAAGTAAAGAAAGGCAAAGTTGTAGCTAGGATCAACAAAAGCGAAAAATGGCAGATCGTAATTCCACTAGAAGCAGATCAGTATCGGATGTTGAAGGATAAAAGTGAAGTGTCGGTTCGTTTCCTGCAAGATCAGACAACAGCCACAGCAACGGTGGAAGTCACCAAAAAGGGAAGTTCGTATTTTGGATATCTTAAGTTTAATGATTACGCGGTACGCTATATCAATGAGCGCTACTTAGAAATCGATGTGACGCTTGATTCCTACAAGGGATTAAAGATTCCAAACACATCCATTGTAAAGAAGAAATTCTACCAGGTTCCAGTAAAATACCTTACAAAAGGAGATAACAGTGCGAAAGAACAGTTTACCGTACGTGATACAAGCAACAAAGGCGATGTGACGGTGGAACAAAAGAGCTTTACGATCTATGGAAGAACGAAGGATTACTGTTATCTTGATCCAGAAGAAGTTGGAGAGAACGTAGTGCTTCAGGCAATGGATTCCAAAGATACATTTTTGATTGAAAAAATGAAGACATTAAAAGGAGTTTATTGTACAAATCAGGGATATGCGGATTTCCGTCCAATCGATATTCTGATCGAGAAAGATGATTATTCGATCATTGCAAATGATACCAATCAGGGAGTTAGTCGGTATGATTTCATTGTTCTTGATGGAACAACGATCAAGGAAAACCAGATCATATATTAAGGCATATAAATTTATAAGAATTACAGAAAGAAGGAATTGGATATGTTGATCGAACGCTATAATGAAGTAAAGAAACATGTAGAAGAAGCTTGTAAACGTGTAGGACGTGATCCACGAGAAGTGACAGTGATCGCAGTCAGCAAGACCAAACCATTAGAAATGGTAGAAGAATTAAGAAAAGAAAAAGTACTTGATTTTGGAGAGAATAAGGTACAGGAGATCAGAGATAAGTATGCAAATATCAGTTGGCCGGTAAGATGGCATCTGATCGGACATCTTCAGACCAATAAAATTAAATATATCGTGGATAAAGTAGCATTGATCCATTCTGTAGATTCCATAAAACTTGCACAGGCGATCGACAAAGAAGCTGCAAAGCATGATGTCAAAGAAGTTCCAATTCTGATCCAGGTGAATTTTGCACACGAAGATACCAAATTTGGATTGAATCCAGAAGATGTTTTTGATGTGGTGAAAGAGATTTCTGCCTTAGAACATGTAAAGATTAAAGGATTAATGCAGATTGCACCATTTGTTGACGATCCAGAAGACAATCGTAAGTATTTCCGTGCGATGAAGCAATTATCTGTTGACATCAACAACAAAAACTTCGATAATGTAGATATGAGTATACTTTCCATGGGAATGACCAATGATTATGAGATCGCAGTAGAAGAAGGTGCGACAATGGTAAGAGTTGGAACGGCAATCTTTGGAGAGAGAAACTATAATATTTAGTGGAGGAAGATCTATGAAAGGTACAGTTGACAAACTGCTGAACTTTATGAAACTATCAGACGATGAAGAGTACGATGAAGAATATGAAGAGTACGAAGACGATGAGGAAGAAGAGGAAGAACCAAGAAGTACTTTCTCCTTCTTTAAGAAGAAAGAGCCTGAAGTAGAAGAAGAAAGCAGTAACAGCAAGATAAGTCAGCCGTTTGATAATACAATTACAGCAAGCAGAGAAGCAAAGAAACGAAGATTTACAAGTACAGGAAGCAAGGTCGTATCTATGAATGGAAGAGGCGTGGAAGTTTATGTAATAAAGCCACAGATTTTGCAGAAGCACAGACGGCAGCTGATCTTTTAAAAGAAGGAAGAACAGTTGTGATCAATCTGGAAGGTGTAGAACTTACAGTTGCACAGAGAAGTATTGATTTTGTGGGCGGAGCAACTTATGCGATCAATGGATCCTTACAGGCAGTATCAAACAATATTTTTATTGCAGCACCAGACAGTATTGAAGTTAGCGGAGATTTAAAAAGCGAGATCATGAATGAGAATACGATCTCACCACAGTTAAAATAAAAGGTCATGAAGGAAGAAGAGTTATTAAAGAAACGTCTGATGGAATTATGTGAGAAAGCATATAATCAGAATATCTATACATATACACATTTTCTGAATGAATATGAACAGAGTATCTATCAGGATATGAAGCAAGAACTTGCTTATGCACATCCAATACTTGTTGGAGGGCATAAGCATTTTACAAGGGCAGTGGTGATGTTTGGCTCAGAAGAATTATTTGGTTATCAGGGTGAGGTTCCAGTGGTTTGTGCCAGGATCTCACCTGTTTTTGATAAATTCGCAGAAGAATTAAGCCACAGAGATTATCTTGGAGCATTGATGAACCTTGGGATCGAGAGACATTTGATCGGTGATATCCTGATCGATGGGAGATATGCCTATATTTCTGTATGGAACATATCATAGGTGTGATCAAAGAACAGCTTGATCAGGTAAGACATACACGAGTTTTTGTGGAAGAAGTTTCATGGGAAGAGACCGGATATGTCCAAAAATACAAGAAAAAAGAAGGATTTGTTGCGTCCATGAGGCTGGATGTTCTGGTTTCACAGGCTTTTTCTTTATCCAGGAATATCAGTGAGAAGCTGCTAAAGAGCCAGAAAGTATTTCATAATGGAAAGATGTGTTTATCAGGTGGACAAAAGATCAAACAGGGCGATATCATATCCGTGCGCGGATATGGGAAGTTTCTGGTGGAAGATTTAGGAAAAACATCAAAAAAAGGCCGTCAGTTTATTACGTTGGCGATCTTTCAATAGGAGGATATATGATTACACCAGTTGAAGTATTAGGAAAAGAACTAAAAAGAAGGATTTGGATATAAAGCAGTCGAAGTTGATGAATTCTTAGAAGAATTAGCAAAAGACTATGAGAAAGTTTATAAAGAAAACAACGAACTGCGAGAGAAAGTATCTGCATTGACAGAGAACTTAAGTCATTACCGTACGATCGAAGAATCCTTAAAGAGAGCATTGGTTCTTGCGGAAGAGACATCTAAAGAGACGATCGAGAATGCAAACAATAAAGCACAGGCATTAGAAGCAGAAGCATCCCGTAATGCAAAACAGTTGGTATCAGAGGCAGAGGATCAGGCAGAGAAGATCTTAACAAGTGCGAAAGAAGACTTTAAAGAAGAGAAAGAACAGCATGAAAAGACGATTGAGAATTATCAGAAGCTGATCCGTAAACTGGAAAGTGATTATCAAGCTACAAAGCCAGAATGAAGCAGTTTATCAATGGGCAGATGGATATTTTAGATAATCCTGTTTATGAGATGGAATTCGAAATTGCAGGATGCGAGCAGACAGATGGAGATGAAGAAGATGAACAGCAAAAACAATTTGGAAATGAACAATAAGATTGAGATCTGCAATGAAGGAAAGAAAGCATATGATATCGTATTAAGAGATTCCTTTGCAGACCTCCTGGACCAGATGGAATTCCTTGAAATTGAGAAGAAAAAAGTCTGCATTGTGACAGAAAGTAATGTTGCACCGATCTATTTAAACGAAGTTTGTGAATTGATCTCATCCAAGGCTTCCAAAACGATCACATTCAGTTTTGAAGCTGGGGAAAAACATAAGCAGTTAAAGACGATCGAAGCATTATATGAAGAACTGATCATCAACCATTTTGACCGACAGGATCTGTTGATCGCTCTAGGTGGAGGGGTTGTCGGGGATATGACAGGATATGCTGCTGCAACATATCTTCGAGGCATTGATTTTGTACAGGTTCCAACAACACTTCTATCTCAGGTTGACAGCAGTATCGGTGGAAAGACTGGTGTTGATTTCTTACAGTATAAGAACATGGTTGGGGCTTTCCATCAGCCAAAGCTTGTATACATCAATACAACAACCTTAAAATCTCTGCCAGAGAGAGAATATTTCTCTGGAATGGGAGAAGTGATCAAACACGGATTGATCAAAGATGCCGATTATTATGAATGGATCAAAGAAAATATAGATGCGATCAAGGCAAGAGAGCATGAAGCAGTGAGAGAAATGATCTATCAAAGCTGTCTGATCAAAGGTGGTGTGGTAGAACGTGATCCAAAGGAAAAGGGTGAGAGAGCGCTATTAAACTTTGGACATACTTTAGGGCATGCGATCGAGAAATTAAAGGATTTTACATGGCTTCATGGAGAGTGTGTGGCAGCTGGGTGCTGTCTGGCAGCAGAGATTTCTTGTATAAAAGGGAATATCAGTAAAGAAGAAGTTGATGATATCAAAGGTGTTTTTGAAGCATTTGATATGAATGGAGATATCAGTGAACTTTCAGCAGATGATATTGTAAAAACAACCAAATCCGATAAGAAGATGGTCGGAGATAAGATCAAGTTTGTATTGTTAAGATCTGTCGGAGATGCATATATTGATATGAGCGTGACGGATGATGAAATGAAACAAGTATTACAGGGATAAGTTTTTAAGGACGAGACATGAAGAAACAGATTCGTATTTATATATATATCATAGGGCTGATCTTGATCGATCAGTTAAGTAAAGTCTGGGCATTATCTGCACTTCGAGGTACAGAAGGGATCGCTGTGATCCCCAATGTATTTGAACTTTCTTATCTGGAGAATCGAGGGGCGGCTTTTGGAATCCTTCAGGATCATCAGATTTTCTTTGTATTGATCACAGTAGCTGCTGCGGTGATCTTAACATGGATCTATCGGAGAATACCACAGACGAAGAAATATATACCACTTCGTATCAGTTATGCATTGATCATGGCAGGAGCATTTGGAAATCTGATCGACAGAGTATTCAGGGGATATGTAGTTGATTTCTTTTATTTTAAATGGATCGATTTTCCAGTCTTTAATGTTGCAGATATTTATGTGACCGTAACAATGATATTACTTTTGATCTTGATCTTATTTTTCTATAAGGAAGAAGATCTTGATTTTCTTAACAGGAAAGGAAAACATGGACGAGACAATAGAAATTAAAGTAACAAGTGAAATGGCAGGTAAGCGTCTGGATGTGGTGCTTTCGGAGCAGTGCAACGATCTTACGAGAAGTTATATCAATAAATTGTGTAAGGAAGAACGTGCAGCATTAAATGGCAAGACTTCCAAAGGCAATAAGAAGTGTAAAGAAGGAGATATGATCACCTTACAGGTTCCAGAACCGACAGAACTTGAGATTTTGCCAGAGGAGATGAATCTTGATATTGTCTATGAAGATCAGGATGTTATTTTGATCAATAAGCCAAAGGCATGGTAGTGCATCCGGCAGCAGGACATTACAGTGGTACGCTGGTCAATGGATTGATGGCACATTGTAAGGATGATCTGTCAGGAATTAACGGAGTGTTAAGGCCTGGAATCGTGCATCGTATTGATAAAGACACAACAGGGATCCTGATCGTATGTAAGAACGATATGGCACACCAAAGCATTGCCAAGCAGTTATATGATCATTCGATCACAAGAAAATATCATGCGATCGTTTATGGAAATATCAAGGAAGAAGAAGGGACAGTCAATGCACCGATCGGAAGAAGCTTAAAAGACCGCAAGAAGATGGGAATCGTCATGGATGGAAAACATGCAGTGACGCATTATAAGGTATTAAAACGTCTAAAGAAAGGTTTTACTTATATCGAATGTCAATTAGAGACAGGAAGGACCCATCAGATCCGTGTGCATATGGCATCGATCAAGCATCCATTGCTAGGAGATGATGTCTATGGACCAAAGAAGTCAAAGTATACACTGGAAGGGCAGTGCCTTCATGCGAAGGTCCTTGGATTCGTACATCCAAGAACTGGAGAATATATGGAGTTTGAAGTGCCTTTGCCAGAGTATTTTGAAAAATTACTGAACAAGCTGGATAATTAGAACAATCATAGGAGGAAAAACGGAATGAAACTTGGATTTATCGGATGTGGAAATATGGCACAAGCAATGATCACTGGAATTTTGACACAGAAAGTCGTAAGTCCACAGGAATTGATCGTATCCAATCCACGAGAAGAAAAAACAGCGAAACTAAAAGATGAATTTGGAATCATTACAACAACAGACAACAAAGAAGTGGCAAAACAATCAGATATTTTGGTGTTATCTGTAAAGCCACAGGTATACCCGGCTGTGATCAAAGAGATCAGAGATGAAGTAAGCTCAGAACAGATCATCGTAACGATCGCAGCAGGTGTTTCTATGGAAGCAGCAGAGCGTCAATTTGGAAAAGAAGTTAAGATCGTACGTGTGATGCCAAATACGCCAGTCTGGTAGGAGAAGGAATGTCAGGACTATGCTGTAATGAATATGTAACAGAAGAAGAGTTTGACTGGTACATAAGATTTTGAAGTTTTGGAAAAGCGGAAAAGATCACAGAGAATCTAATGGATGCCGTTGTTGGAGTCAGTGGAAGTGGTCCAGCCTATGTTTATATGTTTATTGAGGCAATGGCGGATGCAGCAGTTGCACAGGGACTGCCAAGAAAGCAGGCATATACATTCGCTGCACAGACATTACTAGGAAGTGCAAAGATGGTTCTTGAGACAGGACAGCATCCAGGAGAATTAAAAGATGCTGTATGTTCTCCAGCAGGAACAACGATCGAAGCGGTTTAACAGGATTCTTGAGAAAAAAGGAATGAGAAGTGCAGTGATCGAAGCTGTGACTGACAGCAGCAAAGAAAAAACCATACAAAATAAGGAAAAAT
>ENA-OQLB01001407-OQLB01001407.1-human-gut-metagenome-genome-assembly--contig:-NODE-1407-length-10200-cov-1.930507_pt1 | contig 10200 bp, 16 predicted proteins | sample MGYA00242656_ERZ504813 | MGnify/ENA primary metagenome ERZ504813 (study PRJEB26092, sample SAMD00036388) | human gut metagenome | host: Homo sapiens | study: EMG produced TPA metagenomics assembly of...
GCGCCGCCACATGGGGCGATTCGGTGCGTTCCGTGCGCCCCGGTGGCACGATTGCGATCTGCGGTGCCACCACCGGCGACCAGCCGGGCGCCGAACTCACCCGACGTGTTCTTCCAGGACATACGCGTGCAGGGCAACACGATGGGCTCGCGCGAGGATTTCGCCCGCCTGCTGCGCTTCGTGGAACATGCCGACATACACCCGGTGATCGACTCGACGTTCGGGCTCGCCGACGCCCGCGCGGCCTTTGCCAAGGCTCTTTCCGGCGACGTGTTCGGCAAGGTCGTGGTGAGGATATAGGGGATTGTACAGTTGTAACGGTATCCAAGAGGAGGTTCTTCTTATGACAGACAGCAAGCCCGAAGTCGCGTGATCATGGGATCGGCCAGCGACTGGGAGACGATGAAGCACGCCTGCGACATGCTCGACCAGTTCGAGGTGCCCTACGTCAAGCAGGTGATCTCCGCCCATCGCACGCCCGAACTGATGGCCGAATTCGCTCACGGCGCCCGTGTCAACGGTCTCAAGGTCATCATCGCCGGTGCCGGCGGCGCCGCGCACTTCCCGGCATGGTCGCCGCCCAGACCACGCTGCCGGTGATCGGCGTCCCGGTGCGCTCGCATGCGCTCTCCGGCTGGGATTCGCTGCTGTCCATCGTGCAGATGCCCGGCGGCATTCCGGTGGCGACCACCGCCGTCGGCAATTCCGGCGCGACGAACGCCGGCCTGCTGGCGGTGCAGATCCTGAGCACGACCGACAAGCGTCTCGCCGACGCGCTGCAGGAATACCGTGACGCTCTCAAGGAGAAGGTGGCCGAATCCAATGCCCAGCTTGTCTGAGGAGACCCATGGCGCGGTGAAGATGCTGCAGCCCGGAGCGACCATCGGCATCATCGGCGGCGGACAGCTCGGCCGCATGATGGCATTGAGCGCGAAGTACATGGCTTCCGCATCGGCGTACTCGACCCGACGCCGGACTGTCCGACCGCGCAGGTGCCGATTTCCAGGTCGTCGGTGAGTACGACGACAAGACCGCCATCCATGATCTGGCGGAGAAGTCCGACGTGCTCACCTATGAGTTCGAGAACGTCGACGCCGAATCCATCGACGAGGTGCGTCACCTGGTCGCGGCCCCGCAGGGCACCGACCTGCTGCGCGTTACCCAGGACCGCATCCACGAGAAGACCTTCATCAACAGGCACGGCATCGAGACCGCACCCTGGCGTGAGGTCAACACCTTCGAGGAGCTTGACGCCGCTATCGACGACCTGCATTACCCGTGCGTGCTCAAGACCCGCTCCGGCGGATACGACGGGCACGGCCAGCATGTGCTGCGCAATGACAGCGACCTGGAGAAGATTCGCGCCCGTGGCGACCGCGGCGGCGGCTTCCCACCGTCCATCCTGGAGGGGTTCGTCGATTTCGCGTTCGAGGCGTCGATTCTCGTGTCCGGCAACGGCAAGGATTACGTCACGTTCCCGATCGTGCGCAACGACCACCGCAACAACATCCTGCATATGACGATCGCCCCCGCCGAGGTGAGCCCGGACGATCGCGCGCACCGCTCACGAGATGGCGCTGGCCCTGGCCCGCGGCTTCGAGCTGGCTGGCACGCTCGCCATCGAGCTGTTCATCACCAAGGACGGTCGCGTCGTCGTCAACGAGCTGGCACCGCGCCCGCACAATTCGGGGCATTACACCATCGAGGCGTGCTCGATCGATCAGTTCGACGCGCACATCCGCGGCATCGCCGGCTGGCCGCTGATCCAGCCGAAGCTGCTCAGCCCGGCGGTCATGGTGAACGTGCTCGGCCAGCATGTCGCGCCCACGAGGGAGCTGATTGCCGACCATCCCGAGTGGAACGTGCACGATTACGGCAAGGCGCAGGTGCGTCATAACCGCAAGATGGGTCATATCACCGTGCTCACGGATGACACTGCGGCGACCGTCGAGGCGTTGGAGGCCACCGGCTGCTGGGATGACCTCAAGTAGTCTCCGGTAGTTTTGGCGGTTCGAGAGCGAGGGGCGTGACGCTGCGGCGTCCGCCCCTCGTTTCGTTGTATGTGCGGCGCTCGCATGTCGCCGTGGATTGCGCTATTATCATTAATGGTTGTTAAATGATAATACTTGAGGAGCGTGTGATGGCGAACGGGCCGGTGAGGCATACGAAGCAGAAGGATGCCGTGATGGCGCAGCTTCGCGGCTGTGATGATTTCATTTCCGCGCAGGAGCTGCATCGCAAGCTGGTGGATTCCGGACTGCGCATCGGCCTCGCCACAGTGTATCGGCAGTTGAACTCGCTGGTGGATTCCGGAGCGGCGGATACCGTGCGCATGGATGGGCAGCAGCTGTTCCGCCTGTGCGGCGATGATGCCCACCATCATCATCTGGTGTGTCGCAAATGCGGCAAGACGATCGAGATCGATCCGCCGAGCGAATCCTGGCTGCGCAAGGTGGCCGACGGGCATGGGTTCACGGTGGAGTCGCATACCCTTGAGGTGTTCGGCCTATGCCCCGATTGTCAGGGAAAACGCTGACCTTTCCGCGGATTCGCCCCTGCTGGCGGAGGGCTGTCGGCCGCGGGCTGACTGGGGTGGTCCGGCGGCGTGGCACTCGCGCGCGGAGGAGCCGATAACGACGAATGGCGGCGCGAAGGGATGCCACTCGGTTCCTCCATGCCGCCATTCGCCTATATCATGCGGCCAGTTCGGCCTTGAGTTCCTTGAGGTCGGCGAGGATTTCCTCGTGGCACTTCTCGCTGGTGTCGAAGGCGAGGTGGCAGAAGGCGCACTCGTGACTTTCGCGGTTCTCGTGGCAGGTGTGCACGCAGGCCTTGCCCTCGCACTCCTCGGTGGAGCCGTGCTCGCAGTCGGAGTCGTCGTAGCAGTCACCGGTGACGCAGCGGCCGCAGCAAAGCCGACCGTGCTTCGGCGGCGGGGGATTGCCGCCGAAAGCACGGTCACTGCCAGTAGAAATAGCCGGTGGGCGCGGCTTTGGCGGTGTGCAGCGACGTGATCTTCAGCATCGGCCCCTGCCGCGTATGCCCGGCGATGCCGTACGTGCCTTGTACGAGCGTCGCGTCGACGCTCACCCAGTCATGCTCCTGAAGGTGCGCGGTCTTCGCATAGTGCGTGGTGAATCCGAACGGCGTCATATCGAGGATGCAACAGGACATGAATTGCCGTGACAGCTCGAACTCATGGGCGCCGAGCGTGGACGGCTTGTAGACGAAACCGGTGAGACGCACCCGATAGCCGATGTATCGCTGCGGATTGTGGTCGATGTGGGAGAACCACGAACCGAATTCGTCGTTGCTGATGGTGATGGTCTTGCGCTCCTCGTCGAGCCCGTGGAGATGAGCGAATCCCGCCGGCTTGTGCGCGTCCCGGCGTATGGCGATGGCCCGTCCTGCGGCGTACGTGTCGAAACCGGTGCCGTTGCCGGGTTGGAACGGCACGGCGATGAGCAGCGCGGGGATGACGAGCGCGACCAGGAAACGAAACGAGGATCGCTCGTCGGCATGGAACACGCCGAGCCACGCGGCGACGGACAGGGCGAACAGCAGTATCGCGCCGACGATCAGATACGGCAGCGATCGGGGCGTGGTGAGCGTGATATACGAGCCGCTCGTAGTCGAATACACGATGGCCGCGCCCAGTGCCGCGAAACAGATCGCCTCGATACGGTCGGGAAGCGCGGGAGCATGCCGTGCCGCCGGGGCATGCCGGTCGGAGCCGGGAAAGTTCAGAGTATTCGTCATTGCATCACGCTCCCGTCGTCAGATGGATGGCGACGGCGACCAGGAAACAGGCCGCCGCGACGGTCACGACAAAGCGGATGATGAACCGCGGACGGCATTCCGTGACCAGCATCAACGTGTTCTTGAGATCCAGCATCGGCCCGAAAAGCAGAAAAGCGAGCATGGCGGAAGCCGGCAACACGCCGGTCATACTCGCGGCGATCACCGCATCGGACGTGGAGCACAGCGAGCAGAGGAAGGCTATCGCCATCGCCGCCGCAATCAGCGTCACGGCACCGATGCCGTCGATCGTGCCGGAGCCGTCGGTCAGCGGGGACAGCGTGGTGCGTACGATGGATGCCGCAATCGTGCCGGACAGCAGAATCGGCATCATGCGCATGACATCGTCGTGCGTGTGCCTGAGGAAGTGCACGAAGCGGGAACGCCCATCCTGCCCCGCATGTTGTACGGCGCAGCCATCACAGGCCGGCGTCCGGCCCCTCGTCAGCGGAAGGTCCCGTACGGCGGGGGAGCGGGACGGGCGGACGGCGAACGACAATCCCACGGCGCTCGCCACCAGCATGCCCAGACCCACGCGGGCCGTCACCATCCATGGACTGCCCGTGAACGCGAACCACGTGGACCAGATCGCCATCGGGTTCATCACCGGGGCCGCGCACAGCAGCGCCGTCGCGTACGGCAGCGGCAGCCGCTTGCGCACCAGATTCGCGAACGTGGGCACCACCATGCAATCGCATACCGGCAGGCACAGCCCGCCGATCATCGCCATCGCCAGTCCGCCGGCCAGCGATTTCGGCACGTGCCGCTCCAACGCATCGGCGCTGACGAATGTGCTGACCGCTGCGACATCATCGCGCCCACCAGCAAGAACGGGATCGTCTGCAATATGAGCCCGGCGGCGCCGGTGCCGATGCGCACCAGTGGAATCGGCAGACCGCGCGATTCGAACATGGCGGACGCGGCGATGAGGAACGCCACCAGCGGCGTGCCGATGATGAGAAAAAGGTAATGCGCCGAATGGTCGCGCCCATCGGCACTGTTGGCGTCAATGGGACTGCCGCCATCGGCGTGGTGTCCCCGTCCGGTGCCGTCATGAACCGTGCCGGTGTGATGTCCCCATGACATTATGACGCTCCTTTGAATTGCCGGCATGGGCTGTCGGTATGGGATGATGCCGCCATATCGTACCACGGTGATAATGGTTCCCAATGCAAAAAGGTGCCGCCTCTCGTCTTGAGAAGCGGCACCCTGCATACAAGTCCCTGCTGAGGCCATGTCACTGGTCTTGGCGGCTGGTTCGCGTGGATTGACCCATCACGCATCGGGTCGCGGGTCTACCGCGGCTTCACGTATCCCTTGCGCGCGGCCTTGACCAGACTGTGTGGCACGTGCACCACCTCGCCATCGGGCATGTGCACGGCGATCAGCTGCGCGGCCTGCGCCTTCCATTGTGACCTGCGCGCATGCGTGTTCGCGCGCGACGTTCTGACTTTCGGCAGTGCCATCAGCCTTGCCTCGCTTTCCAGTGGGGGTTCTTCTTGTTGATTACATAAAGATGCCCGCGGCGGCGCACGACGTACGAGCCGTCCTTGCGCGCCAACGAGCGTATCGACGATTTGACCTTCATATCGTTGCTCCGTTTCGTGTTTTCGATGGGTTTATGCAGTGTTGGTGGGTTTATGCAGTGTTGATGTATGGCTGCGCCGGTCGGCCGACCATCCTCAGTCTCGCTTCGCGAGCCAGCTCCCGCCAGCGGGGGCTTCCGCGTAGCGGGTGGGGATGGTTCGCGCATTGGGATGCCGGCATTCGCCGGCCCTGTCAGCTCCGTCCGTAGCGCTTGTTGAATTTCTGCACTTGGCCGGCCGTGTCGAGCACGACGTTGCGGCCGGTGTAGAACGGGTGGCTGTAGCTCGACACCTCCACGTTGACCAGGGAATAGGTGTTGCCGTCCTCCCATTCGATGGTCGGCAGGCTCGCGGCCTTCGCGACCAGCGTGGACCGCGTGAGGAACGCCTTTCCGGTGGACCGGTCGCGGAATACCACGTACCCGTATTGAGGATGGATGTTGTCTTTCATATGATGATGCCTTTCTGATGATGCGATGTTGGTGCGCCGCGCTGGATCACCAGCTGCTCTTCACCACGCCGGGAAGCTCCCCGCGGTGCGCCTTTTCCCTCAGGTTGATACGGGACAGTCCGAATTTACGGTTGAAGGCGCGCGGTCGGCCGTCGATGCTGTCGCGGTTGCGCAGCCTGGTCGGGCTGGCGTCGCGGGGGATCGCATGCAGTCGGCGCATTGCCTCGGCGCGTTCGTCGGCGGTCAGGTGCGGGTTGACCGAGTCCCTTTTGCACTGTGCCCGTCGCTGCGCGTATTTGGCGACGATCTGCTCGCGTTGCAGTTGCTTGTTGATTTTGCTGGTCTTTGCCATTGAGGCTCCTTGATGATGGCTGTGTGCCGAGATGACGCTCGGGCGCCGCGGTTCGTGCGGGCCGTCGGAACGGATTCAGCGGGTCTCGTGGAATGTGACCCGCTTGCGTACGACCGGGTCGAGCTTCGTCAGTTCCAGACGGTCCGGCGTGTTGCGGCGGATGCGTGCCAGGGCCGCTTCGATGCCGATGCGGTCGATGGTCTTCATTCCTTTGACACTGACGGTCAGCGTGACGTGACGGCCGAGCGAGGAACCCAGTACCGCTTGGTCTGCAGGTTCGGTTGAAGCGTCGGCGTGTTTTCCTGTGCGAGTGGGATACACGGTTGCCCGTTGAGGCGCGCGTGCCAGAATTTGACATTGTTTGGACATGGATGCCAATATATCATAATGATAATCATTATCAAAAAGAAAGGCGATCATGAGTCATCCGACATTGCAATCACGGGGAAACGCGGATACGGCGGTGGTGCTGCTGACGGGCGCGATCGGCTGAGTCTGGACTCCGTGGCGTTCTCCCTGGCCGACTCGTATGCGTCCGTATGCGCGATCTCGTACGATGTGCGCCCGAATGACGAGGCGGATGCCGGTCTGAGCATCGTCAGGCGTGTCAGCCGCCCGGTGGGGCAGGCGTCGGGGTGGGCGACGCGGAAATCTTCGATCTGTCGGATTGTTGTCTGAGCTGCTCGGTCAAGCACGACGCGGGCGGGACGCTCGCCTCTCTGCGAGGTCAGGCCCGTGTGTTCCTGGTGAGTCTTCCGGCGGGACTGGAGGCGACGCCGGTCGCCAGTATCTCGAAGACATGATGCGCCTTGATTCGTGGGGTGATGGCATGGGCGTCGCGGCCGTGGTCAATGCGGTCGGTCTGGACGAGTTCGAGGAGCGGTTCTTCGACGACGACCGTCTGTGCGTGTATGGCACGGGTGACGAGGATGGCGTATTCGACGAGCGGTCGACCGGCGCGGTGGTGTCGCGCCTGATCCGGGAGGCGACGCATGTCCTTGAGCTGCCGGTGGTCGGCCGGGGCTGCCTGTCGCGGCATGTGGATGCCGACGGCGAATGCGCGTGCCGCGACATCATCCGCGCCGTGGCCAGACGGGACACCGTGGTGGTCGAGGATGCCCATGAGGCGGACCTGTGCGACATCGCCGGCCTGTATGAAGTCGAGTCGTCCGTCGGTGCGTGATCGGCCGCGCGACACGCCCATTTGATAACGATAATGATAATAAATCTCAATAACGTGTATACTGTGAACCGAAAGAACGGGAGAAAGCCCGTCATCATCCGGAGAGGAACGGAATAACAAATGCAGATTTCATCTATCATCAGGCGCGCCGTCGCGGGTGTGGCGGCCGCCTCTATGCTGGTGGCCGTCGCGGCATGCGGAACGAGCAAGGACAACAAGACCGCCGGGGGAGAAGGCGGCGGCACCATCGAAGTCGTCGCCAGCATCAACCAGTGGGGCTCCGTCGCCAAGGACCTCGGCGGCTCCCACGTCGACGTCACCAACATCATGACGAAGACCAACGTCGAAGCGCACGACTACGAGCCACCAGCCAGGACGTCGCGAAGTTCGGCACCGCGAAGGTCGCCGTCGTGAACGGCGCCGACTATGATCCGTGGGCGTCCAAGGCCGCATCCGCGACGAAGGCCACGCTGGTCACCGCCGCCGAAACCGCCGGCATCAAGGAAGGCGACAACCCGCACGTCTGGTTCTCCGCCAAGGTGCGCAACAACACCGCCGACGCCATCACCGCCGCCTACCAGAAGGCCGACCCGAGCCACAAGGACGACTACGCCAAGCTCAATAAGGAATGGCACGCCAAGGAGGATCAGCTGGAAAGCAAGATCAAGGACGCCTCCGCCAAGACCAAGGATGTGCCGTACGCCGCGACCGAATCCGTCGCGTGGTACCTCGCCGACGACCTGGGCATGAAGGACGCCACCCCGACCGGCTACGCGCAGGCCTCCGCCAACGAGAGCGAGCCCACCCCGTCCGACATCAAGGCGTTCCAGGACGCCCTCAAGGGCGGCTCCATCAAGATGCTGGTATTCAACACGCAGGAAGCTAACTCCACCACCGATCAGATCACCGGTGCCGCCAAGAGCGCCAACGTCCCGATCGTCGAGCTCACCGAGCAGATGCCGAAGGAATACACCAACCTGCTCGATTGGATGAGCGCCCTCGTCGACCAGTTCGCCAAGGCGTGATGCCGGCGCGCTGATTCTATCTCTATCTATATCTTCTTCAGCGGCGGGGCCTCCTTGCGGGGGCCTCGCGCTTCTGCGCATGGAGGGGCATCATTCCGTGATGGGCTCTTCGGAGCAGTCTCCGATTGCTCCGCGACGGGCTCCGGGGAGCGAATCATCCGATTCGGCCGGGCTGGAATGGCGTCATTTTCACGATGTGGATGCCGTTTCGTCTGATGGATGATCTGGCTGTCACTGTGCGCGGTACCGTCACGTGCGAGGCTCGCACAGTGACGCGGGCGGTAGAATCCTTATTTTCCAATGATTTCCGTGACGCAGTCACGCTGCGAGGGCACGCACGGTGACGGTACCCACGCACAGTGACGCTTGACCCGTGTAACAGTTGAGCTCGTCCGCGATGGAACTGCGAAATCCCGCCGGACGCATATACGGGCAAGATGATGGACACGCCGGCCGTATCCGGATTCACGCGGCGGGTGCACGATCATCGTCATCGGCCGAACATGCGTCTTATGGGAGACACGCCCAAATGCGTCGCAGGGCTGCCGGGGAGGACGGTTGGGATGGTGAAATCCTGCGATTGTTGTTTTTTATGCGTGGCAACCCTGCCGTGCACACAGGCGCGTCACGGCGATTGTCCGGAACCCATGAAAGGCCGGATGGCCGGCTACCGCTGCAGTGTGCGCAGCATGCCCATGGCCTCCTTCGCCGTCAGGGACGGCACGTAGCGCGGACGACCGCCAGTCCGATTTGGGCCAGCACGGCCGGATCGGGATAGCAGATGTACACCGGCTCCTCGGTCGGCTGGAACTTGCGTTTGAAATTGAACAGCGAGTGGAATCCGTATGCGGGTTCCATCCAATCCGCCACGATCTGCAGCGCATGCTGCAGCATGACGGTGCCGGTATCCATATGTCCGGTCTCGTCGGCATTGTCGCGCTGCGGGTTCATGCCGGCCAGCGGCGCGGCGGACAGGCTCATGAACTCGACGGCGCACTCGGGGTGCTCCAGCCCCTCGTCACGCAGCCGCTCCGCCATGCGCGCGATCAGGAACTCCATGATGCCGTTCGGACTGTCGGTGCGATGCCGCATAAAATCAAGCGTCCAGCCGATGATGCGCCGTCGCGCCACGTCGCAGCCAGCTGGTCACGCCTAGCACCGTCCCCTCGGCGTCGATCGCGTACAGGATGCGCACGCGCGGGTCGTGCAGCTCCTCGACGCCGCCCAGCGTGAACTTCATCTCCGGCAGCGCCTTGAGCTGCGCCCACTGCTCGGAGATCTCCTCGATCTGTTCGCGTATGTCGTTCGGGGCTTCGTTGAAGGTCGACATCACGTCGCTGATGCCGGAACGTTTCGCCTTGTTGATGGCGGTGCGGATGTCCTGCCATTTCTTGCCGGTCGTCTTCCATTGCCGGGGATCGACCACCATCTCGCTGCCGACTCCAGCGAATACCAGCCCATGGCGGCAAGCTGGTCGCGCTGCTCGCGATGCACGCTGTATAGCACGGGCGACCATGACTGCTGCATGCTGAAACGAGCGAACTCGCGCAGGTCGGACGACCATTCGCCACGGTCGCCGAACAGGCCCGTGGTCGTCAGCGCGATGCCGTGGATCACCCGGTATGCCATGGCCGACCGTCCGGTGGCGGAGAACCAGTAATGGTTGCCTCCCACGTGGTCATGAAGCTCATCGACTCGCCATCCAGCTCCACCAGGCGGCCGGCGTTGGCGCGGGCGCGTCCGTCGACCAGCGGGATCTCACGCATCCATCGGACCGCGACGACCAGCACCACGAGCCAGAAGAC
>ENA-OQLB01001408-OQLB01001408.1-human-gut-metagenome-genome-assembly--contig:-NODE-1408-length-10197-cov-1.468123_pt1 | contig 10197 bp, 12 predicted proteins | sample MGYA00242656_ERZ504813 | MGnify/ENA primary metagenome ERZ504813 (study PRJEB26092, sample SAMD00036388) | human gut metagenome | host: Homo sapiens | study: EMG produced TPA metagenomics assembly of...
TACCAATTGTGGAGAGGCAGCACAAAAACTGAACCGGATTTCGGGGATGGACCGGGTATTTTTTACGAACAGCGGGTCTGAGGCAAATGAGGGGGCTTTAAAAGCGGCAAGACGATATGCGTATAATAAAAAATCGGGCAGATATCAGTTTATCGCCATGGAAAATTCGTTCCACGGGCGCAGCTCGGCGCCGTTTCCGTGACTGGACATACTGCGTATAGAGAACCTTTTGAACCGATGCTCCGGGAGTTTCTTTTGCAGAATCAATAATCTGGACAGTGTGAAAGCGCTGGTGACGGATCAGACCTGCGCAATTATTTTAGAACCATTACAGGGGGAAGGCGGGATCAATCTTGCTACACAGGAATTCATGGAAGGAATCCGTAAGATCTGTGATGAGAACGATATTCTGATGATCTGTGACGAAGTGCAGTGCGGAATGGGAAGAACCGGCGCGATGTTTGCATGGCAGAAATTCGGGGTAAAACCAGATATTCTGACTATGGCAAAGGGAATTGGAAACGGTATTCCGGTGGGAGCCTTTGCCATGACAGAAAAAGTGGCACAGGCATCGTTAAAGCCGGGAGATCACGGGGCAACTTATGGCGGTAACCCACTGGCATGTATGGCAGTCAAGACGGTGATCGACATTTTTGAGGAAGAAAAGATCGTGGAGCATGTCAATGAAGTGTCAGAATATCTGACAGAACGTCTGGAAGAACTGGTACAACATGTGGATGGCGTGCTGGAACGAAAAGGAACCGGACTGATGCAGGGTATTGTGTTAAAGCAACCGGTCGCGCAGGTAAATAACCGTGCCATTGAGGAAGGACTTCTTGTGATCCAGGCACAGGGCAATGTACTGCGTCTGGTACCTCCGCTTATCATTGAAAAAGAGCATGTGGATGAAATGATCCCAAAATTGACAAAAGCATTGACAGAGTGATAAATGAAAAACCAGGATTCGGGAAATACTAAAAGAAATTGAGAAAAATTTCAGGAGGTAGAAAACGATGACTGGTTTTTTAATTGCCCTTCTTTCCGGGGCGCTGATGAGTGTTCAGGGTGTATTTAATACACAGGTAACAAAGACAACCGGATTGTGGGTCAGCAATATCTGGGTGCAGTTAAGTGCTTTTCTGGCATGTCTGGCGGTATGGTTTCTGGCAGGAAGAGCGGATGTGACGGCACTTGCGAAGGTGGAACCGAAATATATGCTCTTAGGAGGCGTGATCGGAGCAGGGATTACCTGGACCGTAGTTAAGAGCATGGCATCCTTAGGACCGGCAAAAGCAGCACTTCTGATCGTAATTTCCCAGCTGATCGTGGCGTATGTGATCGAGCTTCTGGGGATGTTTGGTGTGGAAAAATCGCCGTTTGCATTCCGGAAGCTGGCAGGGCTTGTTGTGGCACTGATCGGGATTGCAATCTTCCAGTGGGAATAGAGCGTCAGAATTGTAATAAATGCGTAACAGGATTGTAAAAATGTTATTGTAATTTTGAGCGTTTTTCGTTACAATATTACTGTCCAATATAAAAGGGGATTCCTTGCGTCTGAGATTGTGAGGAAATATGAGGGACAGATGGAAAAAGAAAGCTTATTATACAGTTGTTATGATCTTGACTGCGTTGTGCCTGATCAGCGGGTGCGGGCAAGAGTCGGGGGAAGAACTTAAGGAGATTTCTCTGGAGGAGACACAGAAAGAAAAAGAAGAGTCCTCTGCAGAAGAAAAGAAGGTTGAAGACAAAGAACCGAAGAAAGAGACAAAGATTTTTGTCTATCTGTGCGGAGCAGTCGGAAAGCCCGGCGTGTATGAAGTGGGCAGTGACGACAGGCTTTATGAAGTCATTGCCATGGCGGGCGGACTGACAGCCGAGGCTGCACAGGATGCAGTGAATCAGGCAAGGGTTGTTGTGGACGGAGAGCAGATCTACATTCCCACCAAAGAGGAGATGCAGACACAGGCAGCAGCACAGCCGGGGGCAAGTCCGGCAGAAGGAACAAAGCCGCAGGACGGAAAAGTCAATCTTAATACGGCGACAAAAGAAGAATTGATGACGTTGTCCGGTGTAGGCGAGTCCCGGGCGGACAGTATTATTGCCTATCGGGAAGAAAACGGCAGGTTCCAGAATACAGAAGAGCTGATGCAGATCAGAGGAATCAAAGAAGGTCTGTATAATAAGATTAAAGATAATATTACAGTATAGCAGGAAGTTGAAGGAAGAAAGTATGAGCAAGAAGAAGATCTTAGTAGTTGACGATGAAAAAGTTGATCGTGAAAGGGATACGGTTCAGTCTGGAACAGGACGACATGGAGGTGGACTGTGCCTATGACGGTGAGGAAGCACTGCAGTATGCAAAGAACTGCGAGTATGACCTCGTGCTGCTGGATGTGATGCTCCCGAAGATGGATGGGTTTCAGGTTTGTCAGGCCATCCGTGAGTTTTCCGACATGCCGATCTCATGCTGACTGCCAAAAGTGAGGATATGGACAAGATACTCGGGCTGGAGTACGGAGCGGATGATTATATTACGAAGCCGTTCAATATTCTGGAAGTCAAGGCCCGGATCAAAGCGATCATGAGAAGGACTGCGAGAAAAGAGGAGAGTGCGCAGACTGCCAAGATTCTGGTCAAAGGCAATATGCGGATCGACTGTGAGAGCAGAAGAGTGTTTATCGGAGAGCGTGAGATCAATCTGACAGCAAAAGAATATGATGTGCTGGAGCTTCTTGCCATGAATCCGAACAAAGTCTACAGCCGTGAGAATCTGCTGGATCTTGTATGGGGTGTGGATTATCCGGGGGATGCCAGAACAGTGGATGTACATATCAGAAGGCTTCGGGAGAAGATCGAGCTGAATCCGAGCGAGCCGAAGTATGTACACACAAATGGGGGTAGGTTATTATTTCCAGGGATAAATTACATATCAGAGTAAAGAATCATATATTTAAAAGCATGCGGTTCTGGCTGATCGTGCTGTTTGTGGTGTTTGGGCTGATCCCATGTCTGGCTTCTTATGTCTGGACAGTGAAAACATCTGAGCAGCGTGCCATTTCGGTCAGAACAGCAGAAATTCAGAATCAATGTACTATTCTAAGCAATCAGCTGAACAGTTATCAGTATCTGACCAACCCGTCTTCAGAAGTGATCGATGCAAATTTAACCCAACTGACCAATATTTATAACGGACGCGTGATGATCATCAACCAGAACCTGGATGTGATCAAGGATACGTATGGTCTGGATGAAGGAAAGACGATGGTATCTGAAAATGTGATCCGTTGTCTCAGGCAGGGCAAGAGCACGAGCTACTATGACAAAAAAGAACCGGTACGTCGAGGTAACCGCACCGGTCATTTCGGAAGAAAAGGCAGTGACAGGAGTGATGCTGGCCAGTGTTTCTATGGATACGGTCCTGGATGGGATCCGTATGCTGCGCGCACAGGGCGGCGCAGTTCTGATCGTAGTCTTTCTGGTCGTATTGTCCCTTGGGATACTTGTGGCAGGATGGTTTGTACGTCCGCTTGGAAGGATCACTGCGTCTATTGAGAATGTGACAGAAGGGTATGAAAGTGAATGGCTGCATGTAGGGACATTTTCGGAGACAGGGCAGCTGTCTGATGCGTTTAACAAGATGCTGGGAAGATTAAAACAGCTCAATGATTCCAGAGAGGAGTTTGTATCCAATGTCTCTCATGAGTTAAAGACACCGCTGACATCCATGAAAGTGCTGGCAGATTCCCTGCTTGCCCAGGAAAATGTGCCGATTGAGCTGTATCAGGAATTTATGGGAGATATCGCAAAGGAGATTGATCGGGAAAATGACATTATCAGTGATCTTCTGACGCTGGTCAAGATGGACAAGACAGTACAGGGACTGAATATCAGACAGATCAATATCAATGAGCTTCTGGAGGCAATCTTAAAACGATTGAAGCCGATTGCCGATAAGAAAAAAATCGAGGTGGTACTGGAAAGCTTCCGACCCGTTTCTGCGGAGATCGATGAGATGAAGCTGACACTCGCCATTTCCAATCTGGTAGAGAATGCGATCAAATATAACCGGGACGAAGGATGGGTAAGAGTTTCCCTGAATGCGGATCACAAGTACTTTTATGTGAAGGTGATGGACTCCGGCATTGGAATTCCGGAAGAGGATCAGGCACATATTTTTGAGCGGTTTTACCGGGTGGACAAGTCTCATTCGAGAGAAATCGGAGGAACAGGTCTGGGACTTGCCATTGCCCGTAATGCAGTGATCATGCACAGAGGATCGATCAAAGTTTACAGCAGTAAGGGAGAGGGAACCACGTTTACCGTCCGGATTCCTCTGACCTATGCAGCATAAGGGGAGCAGATGAAAAAAAGTCAGAAAAATTCTCCTCATTTTTCTGGGAATCTGTCTTGCGTGCACGACAGTTTCCTGTGCCAAACGTACGAAGGTAAAAAAAGGAGATTCTTATATTTATTGTTTAAACAGTGACAGGACCGGGCTTCAGAAAGTGTCCTATGAGAGCAAAGAAAAGGATCCGCTCAAGGCGGCAAAAGCAATGATAAAAGAGTTGAAAAAGCCGTCTGAGGAGATTGAGTATACGCCGCCGATTCCGAAGGATGTGAAAGTGAAGCGTTATGAACTGGAGGGAGGAATCCTGTATCTGGATTTTAATGCAAAATATAAACAAATGGATACCGTGGAAGAGACTCTGGTGAGAGCGGCTCTGGTAAAATCTTTAGTCAGGATCGAGGGAATCAACAGTGTCTGGATCAAAGTGGAAGGCGCGGATCTGACTGACAGCTCGGGACAGGTACTCGGATATCTCAATGAAGATGATTTTGTGCAAAGCGAGGGCGCTTCGCCGAGTTCGTATCAGACAGGGACGCTCACTTTATATTTTTCCAATGAAGCAGGAGATGCTTTGGTGGAGCAGACAATGGAAGTCCGCTATAACAGCAATATTTCCAGGGAGAAGCTGATCGTGGAAAAGCTGATGAAAGGCCCGGAGACGTCGGCCGCAAAAGCAACGATCAATCCGGATACCAACCTGCTGAGTGTGACAACAAAGGATGGAATCTGTTATGTGAATTTTGATAAGACCTTTTTAAAAGGTGCCTATGATGTCAAACCGCAGGTGACGATTTATTCTTTGGTCAATTCACTGACACAGGGAACCGGAGTCAGGAAAGTGCAGATATCCATTAACGGCGAAAACGATGTCAAATATATGCAGACTGTAGATTTGAGTCAGCCATTGGAGGCTGACCTGGGATGGAATGAGGAGAAGAAGTAGTTTTGAGAAAACGACCGCTTTGTACGGCGGCAGTGGCAGTTCTGATTCTGCTGGCAGCAGTGAACATCTGGTTTGAATCCGCGATTTCAAATCCGTGTACACTGCGCCGGATCATCCCGGATGCTTCACAGGTGACTGTGACAGGCAGGTGAAGCGGTGGAGGAAAAGCCTGATTACAGGATATTTTATCTGAGAGACTGCCAGGTGCTGCAAAAAGAGAATAATACCAATTCTGACAGGCAATCTGTCAACAAGCAATTCAAAGAACAAGTCAAAGCAAAGGTGCTGCAAGAGCCGGAGCTTCTAATTTATATCGAACAGGATCAAAAAGAAACTCAAACAATCAAACTTGGAAATCAAATACAGATTCAGGGGGAACTTTCGTATTTTAAAGAGGCGAGAAATCCCGGGAATTTTGATCAGAAATTTTATTATGAAAAACAGGGACTTCACGCAAGTATATGGGTGAAAAAACTGCCGGATCACAGATCAGGAAACGTGGAAATTCCGGGAATGGCTGGCAAAATTAAGAAGAAACTGGAAGAGACTTTTAGTCAGTCAGATGGGAGCACGTCACGGAAACAGCATGAGCGCGATCTTACTGGGAGAGAAAAAGTGAACTGGATGCCCAGATGAAAGCATTGTATCAGAAAAGTGGGATCGGCCATATTCTGGCGATATCAGACTTCATATGTCATTTATCGGAATGGGATTTACGGGCTTTTACGCAGAGTGGGATGTCCTGTGAAACCGGCGGGAGTGCTGGGAATTTTGTTTTTGCTTGGCTACACGGTTATGATCGGAGGCGGGGTATCTGCAATCCGGGCATTTGTTATGTTTGGCATCCGGGTAGGAGCAGATCTGTGCGGCAGAGCGTATGACATGGCTACCAGTCTGGCTGTGGCAGCGGCGCTGATTGCGCTGGAGAGTCCGATGTACCTTCGGGATGCCGGATATCTGCTCTCTTTTGGAGCGGTGCTTGGAATGGCGGCAGTGTATCCGTTAATGATGAGACAGGGAAAAACAAAGTCAAAGATCCTGCAAAGCTTTCAGGCGAGTCTTGCGGTCAATCTGGTTCTTTTTCCGGTCATGCTTTCTTTTTATTATGAATTTCCCCCGTATTCTCTTCTTTTAAATCTCGTGATCATTCCTCTGATGTCTGTCGTTCTGGGCGCAGGACTTCTGGGCTCTTTTCTGTGTCTTTTTTTCAAACCGGCAGGAGGTGTTGTATTTCTTTTATGCAGGGGAATTCTCAATCTGTATGAATGGAGCTGCAATTTGAGTATGAAACTGCCGTTTTCCAGAATTGTTACCGGAAAGCCGGAAGTTAGCTGGATCGTGCTGTATTATGCAGTATTGCTTCTGGTCTGTCTGTACTGGATGCTTCGAAAAGAGAAAACAGGAAAAACCTGTTTTGCGTGGGGAATGCTGGCAGCGGCCGGAATCTGTCTGGCAGCAAGCGGTCAGATGAAACACCACGGGGTGTTTCAGGCGACGATGCTGGATGTGGGACAGGGCGATGGAATTTTTCTGAGAACACCCAATGGGAGAACCTGTTTTGTAGATGGAGCAGCAGCGATATCTCTAAAGTCGGGGAGTATCGAATTGTTCCGTTTCTGGAATCTCAGGGAGTAAAAGAGCTGGATTATGTTTTTATTTCTCATGGCGATGCAGATCATATGAGTGGAATCGAGGAAATCCTTCAGAATCAGACCCTTGGAGTACGAATCAAAAATCTGGTGCTGCCGCCGGTAAAGGCTTCATGATGATGCGTTGAAAAGCTGGGAAAAACGGCAAAGGAAATGGCACGAAAGTATTTGGAATGGAGCAGGTCAGCAGATGAGCCTGGGAGAGATGAGTCTGACTTGTATGGCGCCTTCACAGGAATATCAGGGTGAGACTGGAAATGCAGCGTCTATGGTGTTGTGGATGGAATGGAAAATCTGGAGATGCTGTTAACCGGAGATGTGGAAGGAGAGGGAGAAGTGCAGCTCACAGAGTGGATGAGAGCACATGGAAAAACAAAGTGTGATATTCTGAAAGCCGCGCATCACGGCTCTAAGAATTCGACACTGCCGGAATTTTTACAGCAGCTGACACCGAAATATGCATGGATTTCATCGGGAATCGGCAACCGGTACGGACATCCGGCAAGGAGACTGTAGAGAGACTCAGTGAAAAAGGATGCGAATTGTATGGGACGCAGGAGTACGGGGCAGTCACCTTAAAGATAAAAGGGGAAAAAGCTGTGATAGAAACATTTGCAAAAAGTAAAAGTTTCCGATATAATAGAAATTATGAAAAGTTTGAATGAAGATTTAAAAACAGGACAATTTAGTCAGATTTATCTCCTTTATGGAGAGGAAAACTATCTGAAGAAACAATATAAGGAACGTTTTGTCAAGGCCATGCTTCCGCAAGGAGATACTATGAATTACGCCTATTATGAAGGGAAAGGCGTGGAGATCCGGGAAGTCATTGATCTGGCAGAGACGCTACCTTTTTTTGCAGAACGCAGGTTGATCGTATTTGAAAATACCGGACTGTTTAAAAGTTCGGGTGCAGATCTGGCAGAGTATATCAAGACCATGCCGGAGACTACTTATTTTATTTTTGTGGAAGAAGAAGTGGACAAGCGCAGCAAGTTGTATAAGGCGGTGAAAGCAAAAGGTCATATTGTGAACTTCCGTTTCAGGATGAATCTACATTGAAGCGTTGGATCCTTGGCAATGTCAGGCGGGAGGGAAAACAGATATCGGATGCTTCGGTCGGATATTTTCTGGGAAAAGTCGGAACCGATATGCAGAATATCCAGGGCGAACTGGAAAAACTGTTCTGCTATACACTGCATCGGGACGTGATCACACCGGAGGACATCGATGCAGTCTGTATCAACCAGATCGGAAATCATATTTTTGAGATGGTCAATGCAGTGGCAGAGAAAAAGCAGAGAAAAGCGCTGGATCTGTATTACGAACTGCTGGCATTAAAAGAGCCTCCTATGAGAATTTTATTTTTGCTGGTCAGGCAGTACGGATTTATTCCATGTACAGTCACTGCAGAAAAAAGGATACGGGAAAAAAGAAATTGCAGCAAAAGCAGGGCTGCATCCGTTTGCTGCGGGAAAATATATGGAGCAGACCCGGTATTTTAAGAGCGAAGAATTGCGTGCCGTGTTGGAAGAGAGTGCGGATCTGGAGGAGCGTGTGAAGACAGGAAGGCTGACAGATACACTGGCAGTGGAGTTGTTTTTGGTAAAATACTCATCGTAAATGACAGATGTTCTTGTCAAAACAGGAAAGGCATGATAAGTATAATTTTTGCATAAAACAGAAGAACATTCAGCATAGAAGAAAATAGAAAAAGACAGAGTTACTGGAGGAATGAACGTGTCATCCAATTGATCAGAATAAAATACGAAATTTTTGCATCATTGCACATATCGACCATGGAAATCTACGCTTGCAGACCGGATCATCGTAAAGACCGGACTTTTGACAAGTCGTGACGATGCCAGTCGCAGGTGCTGGACAATATGGAACTGGAGAGGGAGCGCGGAATCACAATCAAAGCCCAGACTGTGCGTACCGTATACAAAGCAAACGACGGGGAAGAGTATATCTTCAACCTGATCGATACACCGGGACATGTGGATTTTAACTATGAAGTGTCCAGAAGTCTTGCAGCCTGTGACGGAGCAATCCTGGTTGTAGATGCAGCACAGGGAGTAGAAGCGCAGACATTGGCGAATGTGTATCTTGCGCTGGATCACGATCTGGATGTGTTTCCGGTTATCAACAAGATCGATCTGCCAAGTGCAGAGCCGGATCGCGTAAAAGAAGAGATTGAAGATGTGATTGGAATCGAGGCGGATGATGCTCCGTTGATCTCGGCAAAGACCGGACTCAACATTGAAGAAGTGCTGGAGCAGATCGTGAAGAAGATTCCGGCACCGGAAGGAGATCCGAAAGAGCCGTTAAAAGCATTGATCTTCGATTCGGTTTATGATGCTTACAAAGGTGTCATCGTATTCTGCCGGATCAAAGAGGGAAGTGTGAAAAAAGGAACAACGATCCGGATGATGGCAACAGGAGCACAGGCGGATGTTGTCGAGGTTGGATATTTTGGAGCCGGACAGTTTATTCCGTGTGATGAGCTGAGCGCGGGAATGGTTGGATATATCACAGCCAGTCTGAAAAATGTAAAGGACACCCGTGTCGGTGATACGATCACAGATGCGGCGCGGCCGTGTGCAGAACCTCTTCCGGGGTATAAAAAGGTAAATCCAATGGTGTATTGTGGATTGTATCCGGCAGATGGAGCAAAATATCCGGATTTGAGAGATGCGTTGGAAAAATTGCAGCTCAATGATGCGGCGCTGCAGTTTGAAGCGGAGACATCGGTGGCTCTTGGGTTTGGATTCCGCTGTGGATTCCTTGGGCTTTTGCATCTGGAGATCGTGCAGGAGCGTCTGGAGAGAGAGTATAATCTGGATCTTGTGACAACTGCGCCAAGTGTTATCTATAAAATCCATAAGACAAACGGAGAAGTGATCGACCTGACCAATCCAACCAATATGCCGGATCCTGCAGAGATCGAATATATGGAAGAGCCGATGGTGAAAGCAGAGATTATGGTGACTTCCGAGTTTATCGGTGCGATCATGGATCTGTGTCAGGAGCGCAGGGGGGGTATATCAGGGAATGGAGTATATCGAAGAAAAGCGTGCAGTGATTCATTATCATCTGCCATTGAATGAGATTATTTACGATTTCTTTGATGCGTTGAAATCCCGTTCCAGAGGATATGCATCTTTCGATTATGAAATGCTGGGATACGAGCAGTCAGAGCTGGTAAAACTGGATATTCTGATCAATAAAGAAGAAGTGGATGCACTTTCCTTTAT
>ENA-OQLB01001409-OQLB01001409.1-human-gut-metagenome-genome-assembly--contig:-NODE-1409-length-10195-cov-1.738975_pt1 | contig 10195 bp, 13 predicted proteins | sample MGYA00242656_ERZ504813 | MGnify/ENA primary metagenome ERZ504813 (study PRJEB26092, sample SAMD00036388) | human gut metagenome | host: Homo sapiens | study: EMG produced TPA metagenomics assembly of...
TGATTCATTCAGTGAGCAGTTTGAAAATGAAAAAGAGTACAGGAAATTTTTTACGACAGGTATCAGGTCAGGAATACTATATTCCGAATCAAAAAGAGAATAAAATTATAATGCAAGAGAATCTGGTTGAATGTAAAAAATACCATTTTATAAGAAAATTCTGGCAGATCTGACACATCTGATGAAAAACAAGACACGGGCAGACAATCTGATGTTGGAGTTGGAATATAGAGTAGCAGAGGAAGATTTGAATGCTGCAGGAATTATGAATCTCTTGTTTGAGCGATATGTTGAATTCCCAAATCGTACAAGGGGAAATCATTTTGTGGAAAACTGCAGTGAATGGGTGTATTCAGTCCGGAAATGGAGTAATCGCGGATTTACAGACCGGGAACTTGGCAAAGAAAAGATTATTCCAAGTGAAATAGGTCTGCCTGAAATATCAAATCAGGTCACGAAGAAAAAAAATCGGGCGAAATGATCCATGTCCATGTGGAAGCGGGAAGAAGTATAAACATTGCTGTGGAAAATAATTGACTACATTGCGCGTAAAACCCGGAATACAGAAAGCGGATGTTGTGAATGCTTTTGGGAAAAAAAAGACTTGAAAAAAATTTATGATTTGGCTGATGTGTATCATAGTGACAATATAGAGCGAGTGAGCGATGATTTTATTAGAGAAGCGATATTGAATCGGGAAATTTTGATAATGTGAAAGATTGTAGTTATTCGATTCCGTCTCATTGGGATATAGGAAAAGTATATAAAAGGCTGATAAAAGAAGTTGCGAAAAAGAGCGGGATTGAAACAATAGATGCTTTGATAGAGGTGTACAATTCATTTATCAGTCCTAAATTGATGATTATAATAGCAGTATGTATTATGAAAATCCATCGTATTTATCGGAATGCTATTTTGAAAATAAGGTAATTTAATAAAATATGTTCCAAAGTGTATATCCATCCGGGCATCCCTCAACACAGGCCTTCGGCGGGCGAACTTTGTCCGATAAGGGATATAAAAGAAGATATTAGCAATGTAAAGTTTCAGCAAAAAATCATAGCTGAATCGCTCATATCGTGGTAAACTAAACAGGAACCAGAAAATCAGGATCGGCATACCGGCCGATCGAATATTCTTATTGAAATTATAAGAAAAGAGGGTATACACATGATAAACGTGAAAGAATACAGCGGACACATTCGAAACTGGTCAGCGCTTTGCGAACGACTGGGGATCGATCATTCTTTATCCAGAGAGGACAGAGAAGCACAGATTCTCATCAAAGCATATGAGACATGGGGAAATGAAATGGCAGACCATATGCATGGGATGTTTGCCTTTGCCTTGTGGGATGATGAGAAACAGGAATTATTCTGTTTGAGAGATCAGTTCGGAACAAAGCCGTTTTATTATTATGAGACAGCAGATGGTGAATTATTATATGGGACAACCATCCGTCAGATCATGGAGCAGCCGGGGTTTGTAAAAGAATTAAACGAAGAGATGCTGCAGTTATATTTAAGCCTTACCTATGTTGCAGGAGAGATGACATTTTTTAAAGGTGTCAAAAAGCTTCTTCCGGGACGGTATCTGATCTGGAAAGACGGAAAACTTGCGATCACCCGTTACTGGAAGCCGGAATTCCACCCGGATGAGACTAAAACATTAGAAGACTGGGCTGATGAGATTCACAACACACTGACAGAGATTATGCCGGAAGTGAAAGAAGAGAGTGAGTATGCAGAATCGTTCTTGTCAGGCGGGGTAGATTCTTCGTATGTTCTGGCAATGTCAGATGTGCAGAAAACAGATTCTTGCGGATATGAAGAAGAGCGATTTGACGAATCCGGACTTGCAAGACAGACAGCAGAGCTTCTTGGAAGAGAGAGCCAGCGTTGTGTGATCACACCGGAGGAATATTTTGGTATTGTGCCGGATGTAATGTACAACATGGAACAGCCGCTTGGAGATGCCTCGGCAATTGTATTCGCACTTGGATGCAGAGAGACTGCAAAGCATACAAAGATCTGTTATTCCGGAGAAGGTGCGGATGAATTCTTCGGTGGATACAATATGTATCGAAATGCAGAACGCTACGGCGAGAATCTGAAGAATTTCTATGTCGGAAATACGAACATCATGAAAGAGGATGAAAAGCAGAAAATCTTGAAACATTATGATCCCGATGTGCTTCCAATCGAACTCGTAAGAAGTATTTATGAGGAGATGGAGGATTGGATCCACTTAGTAAGATGTCCAATGTAGATATTCAGATCTGGCTGGAAGGAGATATTTATCTGAACGTGGATAAGATGAGCCGGGCAGCAGGACTGGAAGTTCGGATGCCTCTGACTGATACCAGAATTTTCAGCATTGCATCCAGAATGCCGTCCAGATATAAAGTCAACGAGGAGCAGAACAAAGTCGCATTCCGTACAGCGGCAGCAAAAGTGCTTCCGGAAGAAATTGCATTCCGCAAGAAACTTGGATTTATTGTGCCGATCCGTATCTGGATGGCGGATGAGCGATACAATCAGGATGTGCGTGACAAGTTCCACAGCGAGATGGCAGCCAAATTCTTCAATCTGGATGAGATCAATGCGATTTTGAGGATTATATCGGAGGAAACTCGGATAACTGGAGAAAAGTGTGGACAATTTATACATTCCTTGTATGGTATGAGGAATACTTTGTGAAGAGATAAGAAAAAACCATGGAAAACGGGATAAGTTCCCGTCACTTCCATGGTTTTTTAAATTAAGCTTTTTTCATTTCCGTATAAATTTCACGACCATACTGATCCAACAGATCGATCGTATGCTGCATATCTTCCTGTGTTGCTTCCGGATGGATCGCGCAGATTCGAAGTACGGTCTTTCCATTGAGAACAGTAGTAAATATCGCTGCATAACCGCTTTCGAGGATCCGATGGGAGATCTTTTCATTCAAAATGTCCTGTTCTTCCTTTGTCAGATCTTTTGGGGCATAGCGGAAGTTGATCATTGCCATCTGTGCAGGGGAGACGATCTCCCAGTCTTTTTTGGATTCAGAGCTTCTTCGGCCCAGACTGCCAGCTGGAATCCATGCTCAATGCAGATCCGATCAGATCACTTCCGAGCACCTGCAGAGTCAGCCATAGTTTTAAGCCGCGGGCAGGGCGGGTCAGCTCCATTCCGATATCCCATGTATTGACATTGTCGATGTCATTTTCCAGATCTTTTAAATACTCTGGATTTACATGGAAGCTGTGGAACAGGTTACGGATATCTTTTACAAGAACCATAGCACATCCGTACGTCTGGAAGAGCCATTTGTGTGCATCCCAGCTGATACTGTCAGCAAGCCCGGTTCCAGTTAACAGAGACTTGTATTTCGGGCTTAACAGTACAGAAGCACCGTAAGCCCCGTCAATGTGAAACCACATATCATGTTTTTTACAAAGTGCGGAAATCTCTGTAAGTGGATCTATACTTCCGGTGTTCGTGGTTCCCGCGGTACCAATGACAACAAACGGGATATAGCCGGATTTTTTGTCTGTTTCAATGGCTTCTTCCAGTTTTGTCGTATCCATCTGGAAATGGGAGTTTGTCGGAATTCTGCGGATCCGGCTGTCCGTGATTCCGATGATGCGCAGTCCTTTTGCGACGGAGCTGTGTGTCTGATCCGAAATATAAGCTGTTCCCAGATGGAGATTGATATCTGTTAGCTTATTGTCCCGGGCGGCAGTCAGAGCGGTGATGTTTGCCATAGACCCTCCGCTTACAAAGACACCTCCGGGATTCTCGGTAAATCCGACCTGTTTTGCCAGCCATTTTAACACTTCCTGTTCAATACAGTTGACCATGGGGGCAAGTTTGCTTCCGCCGGCATGAATGTTGTAAGCAGATGTCATGATATCTCCCAGCCAGGAAACCGAAGAAGCCGGTCCCGGAACGAAGCTGAAAAAACGTGGATGGTTGGCATCTCCGCGGTAGCGGTACACTTCGTTCATCATTTCAGAGACAACTTCGTTTACCGGGCGTCCTTTTTCCGGGATTTTGATCTGTTTGATTTTGTCCTCCTGATGTTCCTTTGCTTCAACAACAACAGGCTGATCGTGGATCTCGTGTTTTTCTGCACAAAAATCATGCACAAATGATTTGATGGCCTCTTCCAACTGGGTACTGTTTAAAATATATTCGGTTCCGATCATAAAGGTATTCCTCTTTTTCTTAATTACTTGACTCATTTCGTTTGATAGTCTACACTAAATTACATATATGTAAAATTCATAGATTTCATATAATATATTAAAAATGTTAATGAGGAGAGACGGATGGAAATCAGAAATATTTTGACGTTTCTAAAAGTGGCAGGCACCCAGAATTTTTCCAAAGCAGCAGAGCAGCTGGGGTACTCCCAGTCCGCAGTGACCATTCAGATACAGCAGTTGGAAAGAGCTGGGAACACAGCTGTTTGAGCGGATTGGAAAGCGTGTATATCTGACGGAAAAAGGGCAGGAGTTTATTGGCTATGCAAGTGAGATCATGCGTGTGACAAATGAAGCATTGACATTTGCCGGGGAAGAGCATACGACAAGAGGAACATTGAAGATCGGCGGCGTGGAATCTACCTGTACGGCACTGCTTCCGGAACTTTTGCTTCAATATCACAGACTGTATCCGGAAGTTGAAGTGATCATTAAGTCCGGAGCTACAGAAAATTTGATGGATCTGGCGAAAAGTGATGAGATTGATCTGATCTTCACGCTGGATAAGAAAATTTACAGTTCACAGTGGATGTGTGCGGCAGAAAGAGTAGAAGATACGATTTTTGTGACATCAGACAGGGTATTTGCACAAAAAAGTAATATTCATCTGATACAGCATCTTGCAAAAGCGGCATTTCTTCTCACGGAAACAGGAGCCGCCTATCGATATGAACTGGAGCAGATGCTGGCAGAAAAAGAGATTGAGATTGTACCGGTTTTGGAGATCGGCAATACAGAAACGATTATCAATCTGCTAAAGCGGGGGATGGGGATATCATTTTTGCCGAAATTTACTGTGAAAGAAGAAATAGAAAAAGGTGTCCTTTTCGAGATACGGACGGATTTGCCGGGAGTGAAGATGTACCATCAGCTTTTGTATCACAAGAACAAATGGATGACACCACAGATGAAAGCGTTTCTGGATCTTGTGCTTGCACAGCCCGGATTTCGTGAAAAAGCGGGCTGTGCAAGCACATAAAATTATTTTCCGGTTACATATTCATGCATGGATTTTGTGAGATAGTGGTTGACCGGCATTTTTTCCGTTGTAATATATCCGGCAGGAGCATCGATCAACATTGGAATGCGGTTGACCAGTGTGGCGCAGGTTAATTCCACTGTTGCCGGGCGATTTACGATCACCGTTGTATCCGGTTCACCGTGGAAGCTCCATTCATTTTTATCAAAATCCTCAGGACCATAGACATAACCGAGACATTGTGTTTCCAGTGTGATTCCTTCTTCTGTTTCTGTTGTAACGATGGCGGACATTCCGGTAGCATCCCCTGCTTTTACCGTCATATTCAGCGTACTGGAGTACAAATCTCCGTCGTGCGTGATCGGTACACATTTTTGTGTCTGTGAAGTAATGTGAAGACCGAGCTGGCTGCAGAGCCATCCGTTCTGATTCCACATATAAGATGGAACGACGATGCCCTCATCAATTGCCTGCAAGGTCTGGTGATAATCCAGATTATTATATGCTCCGATCTGGCGTTCGAATCTTCGATATTTAATCCGGCGCATGGCCCTCTGCAAGAGCAATTCCATAGTCTTCCACATTATAGCTGCTGCTTCCGCAGATTTTTGTAATGCGATGCATAGATCCTGCCAGAGTTGTGATCAGAGAACCCCAGTACATATCCGGGTATCCGCTTCCGCACAATGTACAGTTGTTGGCTTTGGCAAGTGCATCCAGTTCTTCTGTAATTTCTTTTGAAGAGTTCCACGGATAGAGTGCCTCTTCGCAGGTAGAAATCGCGTTGATTCCGTTTTGTGCACATACAGAAAATGCTTCTTTTAATTCGGCCATAGTGGAGCGGGTTGCGATAATGCATACATCTGGTTTTTCTTTGCTTAAAATTTCAGAAGCATCTTTAGCATCGCTGATCGTTATGCCAAGTTTTTCCATTCCAAGATGAGTGCCGATATCCGTACCGATCATTGCAGGATTCATGTCAAAGGCAGCCACCAGTTCTCCGCCTTTTTCTAAAACATATCGCATCAGATAGTGACTCATTTTTCCGCATCCGTATTGTGCGATTCTTATTTTTCTGTCCATAAAATCATATCCTTTCTTTGAAACATTATGTTCCATAGTATAGCCAGGAACTCTTTATCTTATGTTGATTGTAAGTCCTGTTGCCGGAATAAAGTCAATGTAAAATTGTAGTCTGCTGACAGGCAGAAAAAAGGCTATTTCAGATGAGAAAACTGTACAAAATGATTGAAAATAGAAGTGGAATCGGCTAAAGTAACATTATACTAAGAATAAGGTTTGGGAGGACACAGAATGCAGATTAAAAATGCAGTTTCCATGATTCCCTATGGTCTGTTATCAGGAATTGTCGATGGACAGGAAGTGCGCATCACACAGCTGGGAGAAAATGGATTTGTATTTCGGATGGCAAATCAGGCTGAGAAAATCCATGAAATCTGGCTGCAGTTTTTTTTCGCAAAATGGAGGGCGCTATAAGAAGCTTCTGATTCCTGCAGACCGGATGAAAAAAATGGAGGAGAGCCGATTTTTTACAGAATATACGGTATTGACAGAAGACAAAGACTATCAAAAATATGTGCGTCAATTACTTGCTGATTATTGGAAGTATATTTCTTTGAAAATGACAGGGGAAGACGGGGAAGTCGCAGCAGCATACACGGATTACCCTGTTCATCTGGATGAAGACTATGCAGAATCTCTGGAAGAGCAGAAAGAGGAGTGGTTTCAGGAGGCAGCAGAGAAAGCAAAAGGGCAGAAGCTGTGTGAAAATGTAGAGCTGGCTCTGGAGTTGGATACTCCGCAGTTATATGAAGCGTGGCTAAGGGAACCGATGGAAACATTTGCAGAAAAATACTGGAAAAAATGGGGCTTGCAGGAACATCCGATTGCGAAGAAACCGGTGGAACGTGTTATATAGGCAATACGTTTTGTCCTCATTTATTTCCGGAGAATGACATATTACATGCCATGTTGGAAAAGGCAAAAATTGAAGGAATTTCAGTGACACTGACATTTTCGTGGATCAAAGAGAGTCAGATAGATTCAATCAGAGAATTGCTGAAATTTCTGGAACAGAGAAAAGAATATATGCCGAATGAGATTGCAGTAAATGACTGGGGCACCGCACATCTGATCCGTAAATGGAAACAGGAAACGCAAAACTGTGTGAAACTGAATCTGGGTATTCTTTTGAACCGGTACAAAAGGACAATCGGTCCCGTTATCTGAAAGAGGAAACAAATTGCTTTCAGGAGACCAATTTAAACAGTGAATTTTATCAGCAATATTTAAAAGAGAACCAGATTGAGCGGTATGAACTGGAAGCCTGCGGACATGAAATCGTGATTCCAAAAGGAAAACATAGCCTGCATCTGCCGTTTTTCAGACCAATACAGCACAGTTTTGTACACTGTATGCGAAGTGCGCATGTGGAGACCGTGGCAGACAGAAATCTGTAGAACAGTGCCCCGGATACTGCAGGGGATTGGTATTTTTATATCCCAGGCATCTGGAGATGTTTGGAAAGTATAACACACTGTTTGGATATGACAGAACGAGTCTGGAAGAGATGGAGTATCTGAATCAATCTGTCAGACAAGGCATTGACCGGATTGTGGTAAACCTATTGTGAGAAGTGAGGCGTGAAGATGAAGATTACAGCAGGGCTTGGAAGTGTGGATGATTATCCAATGTATGTGGAGGCAGGGGCAGATGAATGTTTCTGCGGGTATGTTCCATTTGCGTGGGCAGAAAAATATGGAGTGCTAAATCCATTAAACAGACGAGAAGTGCGCGCTTATAATGTGCAGATCGGTTCTTATGAAGAGTTGAAGATTCTTGGAAATATGAGGAAATACTATCAGGTGCCGGTAGCCATCACGTTCAACTCATTATCTTATACACCCGAGCAGTATCCTGTTGTGGGAGATCATTGGACAATGCCATCAGGCAGGATTTGATACGATCATTGTGGCAGATCCGGCGCTGCTTTTGTATATCCGCAGTCAGAAGATCCCCTGTCGGATCCATTTGAGCGGAGAATTTGGAGAGATCAACAGCCAGATGGCAGATTTTCTGGAAGAAATGGAAATCTGCAGGGTGATCTTTCACCGCAAAAATACAGTAGAAGATATGAAATCCTGTATTTCCAATCTAAAAAAGAATATCGAGTACGAGGCGTTTGTCCTAAATGAACTGTGCCATTTCAGTGGAGGATTCTGCAATTCGCTGCACTGTGATGAACTGGGGCATCTCTGTCGGGTTCCATATCGCGTGGGGAAGTTGAACAAAAAGTGTAAGGGCGCTCTGGAACTGTCAAAATCAAAAAGCAGATGAAGTGGAAAACGAGGATTTGGATGTGGAAAACTATCGTACAGGAGCAGGTGGATGTGGATTGTGTGCGCTGTACGACCTACAAAAAGCGGGAATTACATATTTGAAGATTGTGGGCAGAGGAAATTATACAGAATTCATGCAGCAGGATATCATCCGGTTGAAAAAAGCGCTTATGATTTTGGAAACAGCGGAAACGAAAAGAGAATTCCGGGATCGTATGAAACAGGAATTGTTCCCAGATGGGTGCAGTCAAAACTGCTACTATTGACAACAGTTTTGACTGGTATTCCAGAATCGTTTGATCTCATCAGGAGATAAAGTCTCGATGAATCGCTTTTTAATGGTGATCAGTTCTTCCAGATCGTAGAGAATTCGATAGAGAACTGCACGGTTTTCAAACTCGGTTCTTGTCACTGGAAGCGGTTCTTTTTGCATGGAAGTCTGCATTTCGGTCAGTTTCTGCATCAGTTCCTGTGTATTATTGGATTCATGAAATTTTATACTGACATCTTCGATAAAATGAGAGATGGCATGCGCCTGAATCGGAACATCATGTAAAAGTCGGATATTCTGACAGAGTTTTTCAACTACCAGCTTCTGGTTTTTTCGCATTTCTACATATTTCACAAAATACTGTTCATCTGACAGTAATGTATTTCCCTGATTTTCGTGCGCCTCTTTTTCCAGTTTCTTTAAAATCAAATCCAGATCGGACAGATCAAAAAAAAGGTGCAGGCAAGTTGTTTGTCCATCACAATATCACGGGCGATCCGGTGGAATGTATTCCGGAATATCTGTTCCAGCTCGGATTGTGCCCGTCGGATTTTGATGAATTTCCGGGCATGTAGAGATTCATCAGAATCCCACAGGAAGTTCCGGTCAGAAGCAAAAGCAGTTCGTTGACCAGGAGTGCGGGATGCACAGACTGGGCAGCATACAGGTGCAGTACCAAAACGGTGTTGGAAACCAGTGTATTCTGCAGGCTTAAGATGGCAATAATACCGGCAGAAGTTGGTGTCTGCAGTTGGAATAGTACTGCAAGAAGACATCCGATGGATGCGGCGGCAGCAATTTTCAAACACGCTCTAGCAAGAGCCTCGGAACTGGAGCGGTAGCAATCAGAACCGAAGTACGCAGAGCTATGCCGAATATTTCTGGCGGATTCAGAAGAGGTTTGTGAGGATAATCTGGAACAGACGGGAATTTCATTTCGATTTGAAAATGCAGATTTTGAAGATTTTGTGTCGAAAGTCTGCAGTTATATGGGTGGGGTGATGTTTGGACACTACAGAATAATATTTTTTTAATAAAAAGCCTTGATTTTAGGGCTTTTTTTTAGTGTCTAATAAAAAGTTGGCACAGTTCTTGCAGTATATAAGGGTAGAAAGAAAAAGAGGAGGATGAAGAAATTGAAAAAATTCTTATTTGCAACACATGGAACTTTAGCAACAGGGATGAAGAGTACATTAGAATTACTCATAGGAAATACTGCAGATATTACCTGTTTGACAGCCTATGTAAACCCAGAAGACAATGTGGATGAACAACTGAAAGTTTATTTTTCAGAAGTGAGTGATGAAGATCAAGTAATCGTATGTACAGATTTG
>ENA-OQLB01001410-OQLB01001410.1-human-gut-metagenome-genome-assembly--contig:-NODE-1410-length-10191-cov-1.926769_pt1 | contig 10191 bp, 15 predicted proteins | sample MGYA00242656_ERZ504813 | MGnify/ENA primary metagenome ERZ504813 (study PRJEB26092, sample SAMD00036388) | human gut metagenome | host: Homo sapiens | study: EMG produced TPA metagenomics assembly of...
GCGCCAGCCGGCATCTCACCAGCAGCAGCGCGCCGCGCAGGCGCGTCATGGATGCCATCTGGAACCAGTACCCCCGCTTTACGGAACTGGAGGTGCGCAGCCATCTGGCGCGGTTCGGCTACCGCGGTGAGGAGGTATTCAAGGACTGTGCCTCTCTCTCCGGCGGCGAGCTGGCCCGCCTGCGCTTTGCCGAGCTGGCGCTTGAGCGGCCGAACCTGATGTTCCTCGATGAGCCTACGAACCACCTGGACATCTATATGCGGGAGAGCCTGACTCAGCGCTGGCGGCCTACACGGGCACGCTGCTGCTTGTCACCCATGACCGCTACCTTATGCAGACGCTGGACTGCCCGATCATGTACCTTGAAAACGGCAGCGCGACATTTTATCAGAACTTTGCCGCACTGCAGAACCGCGAGGTCGGCAGAGGGGCCAAGGTACAGGAAACGCAGCAGAAGGCGGAGGACAGTGCCAAAAAGCAGGGCTACGGCAAGGAGCAGCGCAAGCGCCGCGCCGAGGTGCGCGCCCGCCTGAAAAAGGTCGAGACCGAGATCGAGGAGCTGGGAGCGCATATTGTAGAGCTGGAAAACGAGATCAACGACCCTGAGGTGCTGCGCGATCATCTGCTGCTGCGGGATAAATGCGATGAGTTAGACGATACAAGGTTCCATCAACAGGAGATGTATGAGGAATGGGAAAAGCTGGCGGAGGAGCAGGAGCGCTTCGAAAACGAGGGGGAATAGGCTTTTACCGTTCTGTAACTTGTATTCCGACGAAAAAGCGTTATACTATAGGTTTAGCAAGAATAGTCGGAACAGTGTAGGAAAAGTATATAAGGCGGGTTGAACACATTGCAGACCACCATTATCGTAGCAACGCATAAACCGTACTGGGTGCCGGAGGATCCGATGTATCTTCCGGTACAGATGGGCCATGCCATCCACCCGGCCATCGGCTATATCGGCGATGATACCGGCGAAAATATCTCGGAGCGCAACGCAAATTTCTGTGAGCTGACAGGCCTGTACTGGGCAGCGCACAACATTGATTCCGACTATATCGGTATCGTGCATTACCGCCGCTATTTTGCCAGCCGGAAAAAGAGCCGCTTTGCGCCCAAGAAGGACCGCGTCATCAGCCATGAGGAGCTTTGCTCCATTCTGGCCACCACCAATGTAGTGCTGCCGCGAGAGCGCCATTACTTCATTGAAACAAACTATACCCAGTATATCCACGCCCACCACAAGCGGATCTCACGGCGACCCGCGCCATTATTGCGCGCAAATGCCGGAGTATCTGCCCGCCTATGATATGTATATGTCCAAGACCCACGGCCACCACTTCAACATGTTCGTCATGAAAAAGGAGCTGCTGCAGCATTACTGCACATGGCTGTTCGACATCCTGTTTGATCTTGAGCGGGAGCTGGACATGACCGGCTACACGGTGAATGACCGCCGTGTGTTCGGCTTTGTGAGCGAGCGCCTGCTGGATGCCTGGCTCATTACCAACAACATCAGCTTTGAGGAACTGGATATCGTTTATATGGAGCATCAGAACTGGCTGCACAAGGGTACGGCCTTCCTCAAGCGCAAATTTTTCCCGAAAAAAGATGATTGATGCAAGAGATGTCACGGCGGTGGTCGTGACCTACAACCGCCTGCCGCTGCTGCGCCGGTGTCTGGCCGCTTTGCAGGCCCAAACTGCGCAGGGGCTGCGGGTGCTGGTGGTGGACAATGCCTCCGCCGATGCACGGCGGAGTATCTGAAAACGCTCGCCATGCCGGGTCTTGTCTGCCGTATCCTCACAGAAAATCTCGGCGGTGCAGGTGGCTTTGCCTACGGCATGCAGGCTGCGGCGGAGCTGGGCTGCAAGGCAGTCTGGCTTATGGACGATGACACCCTCCCCGAGCCTCAGGCGCTGGAAGCACTGCTGACAGCTGATGCAGCCATGGACGGGGCATACGGCTGGTTGTCAAGCCGGGCTTTGGCCCCGGATGGCAGCGACCAGCCGATGAACCTGCAGCGCAAAACGATGTACCGCGACATAGACGGCTTTGACGGAAAAGAGATCCCAGCTGTGATGGCCAGCTTCGTGTCGCTGTTTTTGCGCATGGATACCGTGCGGCAGTTCGGTCTGCCCATCGCGGAGTTTTTTATCTGGTCGGATGACTGGGAATATACCCGCCGTATCTCGCGCTGCAAGCCCTGCCGGGTTATTCCGGCCAGCCGGGTCGTGCATGCCATGCAGAACCCGGGCGTTGTGAACATTGCCCGGGATGTACCGGAGCGCTGGGCGCGCTACCGCTATTTTTACCGTAACGATGTCGTGCTGTACCGCCGCGAGGGGGCCGCAGGCTGGCTGTGGCTGCTGGCAAAGGACGCATGGCATACCGTGCAGGTGCTGCGCGACAGCCGTGGCCGCCGCACCGAGCGCATCGGCATTATCTGGAAAGGCTTTGCTGCGGGGGTGAAATTCCACCCGCAGACACCCTATCTGCCATGAATCTGACTGAATTGATCTGCCGCAGGGCTGCCCGCGCCGATGCGGTGGCGTTTGATGTGTTTGATACCCTCATCAAGCGGGACACAGCAACCCCTACGGAGCTGTTCCGTCTGCGGGGAGAGGCTTTCTATACAGCCCGCATCGAGGCCGAGCGCGAAGCGCGCGCAACTAAGGGCGGGGAGGTGACGCTGGCGGAGATATACGCCCGGCCCTGCCTTGCGGGCTATGACCCGGCACAGGAGTGTGCCGCCGAGCTGGCCGCCTGCGTGCCGTACCGACCGGTGCTGGATGCAGTGCAGCAACTGCGCCGGCAGGGCAAAAAGCTCTACTATATTTCAGACATGTACCTGCCGCAGACGCAGATCGATGCGATGCTGCGCCGCTGCGGCTACCCCGCCTTTGACGGCGGTCTTGTGTCCAGCACCTATGGTGTGCAGAAGCGAAGCGGAAAGCTGTTCCGGCAGTTTCTGCATGAGACAGAGCTGGACGCAAGACGGGTGCTATTTATCGGGGACAGCTGGCGGGCGGATGTGGCCGGTGCGGCGCTGGCCGGTATTCCGGCCTGGCATTCTGCCGATGCCGCCGCAGCCTGCGGATGCCGTAGCAGCCTTTGTGGAAACCGCCTGCCCGCGCTGCAGCCGGGCGGGCAGGTACTGGGCTTTTCAGTGCTGGGGCCGCTTGCCGTGGCTTTTGCAAATGGCTGCATGACCGGCGGGCCGCACACCCGGCCGCAGGGCTTTATTTCCTCGCGCGGGATATGTATCTGATGCGGGAGGTCTACGGCCTGCTTTACCCCGAGGAAAAGACAGAGTATCTGCAGGTTTCCCGCCGCAGTCTGGCCCCGGCGTTTCTGGCGGCGGGTGAGTATGCGTGCGTGCTGGCGGCGCTGCCGCGCCAACGGTTGACCGGCGCGCAGCTTGCCGCGTACTGCGGCACTGTCTGCCCGGAAGGTGAGGCGGAAAGCGTTTTCGACCTCAAGACGCCGGACACAAAAGCACTGTATGCGTTTTTGGCAAAGCTGCCGCGCCCCGAAACGGCCGATGCAGTCACGGGTTACCTGCAGAGCAGGCCGCTGCGGACGGGGGATATCCTTGTGGACATCGGCAGCGGCGGCACGACCCAGCTGCTGCTGGAAAAGCTGCTTGGGACGGAGCTGCTTGGGATGCAGCTTTCGGCGGATGACCGGCTGCGCAGCCGGTTCAGCGCGGCGCGCACCGAGGTGTTTCTCTTTGACGGTGCCCCGGCACCGCGCATCTACTGGGCAGGGCAGCCCCTTTTGGAACGCCTGCTCTCGCAGGATGTCGGGGCGACCCTCAGCTACACGAAAACGCCTGCGGGCTTTCGCGTTGATACCGCTACCCAGCCGGTCGAGCCGTTAGTAGCAGAGCTGCAGCGCGGTGTGCTGTATTTTGCGCAAGAATGGCAGAAAAGCGTGCTGAACGGGCAGGCAATAGAGCCACAGCGCGCAATCACCCCGTTTTTGCGATTGGTGGAAAGCCCCACTGCTTTACAGGTGAAACTGCTCGGGGACTTGACCGTTGAGGACGGCGGTATCTACCGCTGGCAGCACCCCGCAGCGTGGGGTATTACCTGACCCACCCTGCAGCCGCCGGGCGCGACCTTGGCACGGCGCGGTGGAAAATCGGCTTTTTAAAGCGGCTGGCTCCGCTGCCGCTGCCCTATGGGAAAATCTATCAGAAGCTCAAAAAGTAACTGCGAAGGGAGGGCAGCGTCATGGCAAAACTCAGTGTGATCGTCCCGGCGTACAACGCCGAGACGACGCTGCGCACCGCAGTCGAGTCGATTCTTTCGCAGCAGGTGCCGGGGCTGGAAATCATCATCGTCAACGATGGCTCCACGGATGCAACGGACAAAATATGCCATGCGCTGGCCAGCCAAAACCAGTGCATCCATGTCATAACCCAAAAAAACGCCGGGATCTGTGCGGCCCGCAACCGCGGGCTGGAGGCAGCGAGCGGAGAATTTCTGACCTTCTGCGATGATGATGACCTGCTCTGGCAGGGGGCGCTCAAGCTGCTGCTGCAGACGGCGGAGGATACCCATGCGGACATCGTGCGCGGCGGCTATGAGCTGCTGCGCCAGCGCCTGACGGTACAATGGTTCAGCAGCCGCATCCCGCCGGGCAGGCTGCACAATCGAGCTTGGCAGCGGCGGCTACGGCTCCTTTTTGACAAACAGCGGCCCGCAGTTTGTCTGGAACGCCTCTACCGCCGCACATCACTGCTGGGGCTGCGCTTCAATGAGCGATGCAGCTTCGGCTGGAGGATTTCGTTTTCAATGCCGCCGCCTACCGGCGCATCAGCAAAGCAGTCTATATCCCGCAGGTGGTTTACCGTCCATTTTGAGGCACGCAAAAGCACCTCCTGCGCGCGGTCGGCCCAAGCGCTGCTGGGGCGCATCCGGCGCTGGAGCATGGATGGAGGCGGAATTTCACGCCGCCAGCACTGGTGTGACGCCGATGAACTGCAGGTCGTCTGGAAGGATCGCCGCGCTCAGGCAGTCACATTTTTGATGCACCAGCTGCGGGACGCCCACGCCCCCGGCGCCATTCGCCGCCGCGCCTGGCAGACGCTGCGGCAGGTGCTGGGCCCGTATCCCGGCGGATGGTTGACATTTTACACGATGCAGGGCACAATAAAAAACAGACCGTGGCACTGCTTTTATACCAGATGCGGCTGCAGAGACTGTATGATCTGCTGCCGGTCAGAGAGGAACAGCTATGAAAACGATTCTTGTTACCGGCGCGGCGGGGTATATCGGCCGTCATGTTGTAAAGAATGCCCTTGACCGCGGCTATCGTGTCATTGCGGCGGATTTCAACTTCAAGGGCGTGGATGAGCGTGCAGAATTCTGTGATGAACCGCTGTTCAGCGGGGATCCTGATCTGTACAAGAAGCTGGGCAGCCCGGACATCTGCATCCATCTGGCGTGGCGCGACGGCTTCCGCCACAATTCTGCTGCCACATGAAGGATCTGTCCAGCCATGTGACCTTTCTCAACACGCTGGTGGAGGGCGGTCTGCAGGGGTTGAGCGTTATGGGCACGATGCATGAGGTCGGCTACTGGGAGGGTGCCATCAACGAAAGCACCCCCTGCAAGCCGCAGAGCCAGTACGGCATTGCGAAAAACGCCCTGCGCCAGAGCCTGATGCTCAGCCTTGCGGATTCCCCCTGCAGGCTGCACTGGCTGCGCGCGTACTATATCACGGGGGATGAGGCCCACGGCAGCTCGATTTTGCCAAAATCACGCAGGCAGAGCAGGACGGCAAGGCGACCTTTCCATTCACGAGCGGCAGCAATCTTTACGACTTTATTGATGTGGATGAGCTTGCCAATATGATCGTGGCGGCCAGCGTGCAGGACCGGATCAACGGCATCATCAATGTATGCACCGGCAAGCCCATGAGTCTGGCAGACCGTGTGGAAAAATTCCTGCGGGACAAAAACTATAAGATCAAGCTCGACTACGGCGCATTCCCGGACCGACCCTACGACAGCCGGCACCTGGGGTGACCCGGCAAAGATCAACCGGATTCTGGCCATGGATAAAAAGGAACAGCAATGAAACGATTAGGCATCTTTTTCTTCTACGAAAAAAACGGCGATGTGGATGATTTCATCACCTACTATCTCGCAGATCTGCATAAGAACCTGACAGAGCTGGTCGTTGTCTGCAACGGCAAGCTCAGCGCGCAGGGACGCGCCGCTTTTGAGCAGTTCACCGATACGATCATCGTGCGGGAAAACAAGGGGCTCGATGTATGGGCCTACAAGACGGCGCTCGACTTCTACGGCTGGGAGAAGCTGTCGGAATATGACGAGATCGTCATGACGAACTCGACCTTATGGGCCCCGTGCGCCCGCTGCGGGAGATGTTCGAGGCCATGTGGGAAAATCAGGATCTGGATTTCTGGGGCCTTTCCCTACACCACGGCGCAAAGTCGAACCCCTTCAAGGGCAAGCATCTTTACAACTATCTGCCGGTGCATATCCAGTCCCATTTTATCGTCTACCGCAAGCGCTTTGTGCAGAATCCGGAGCTGCAGGCCTATTGGGATACGATGCCGATGATCGAAAGCTACACCGACTCGGTGCAGCGGTATGAGGCTGTGTTCACCAAGCAGTTCGGGGATAAGGGCTTTAAGTGGGATGTCTATGTCAAGACCGATGACCTGAAGGAGTTTACCGACTACCCGCTGCTGGTCTGCCCGACGCTGCTGCTGCGCGAAAAAAAAATGCCCGCTTTTCAAGCGCCGCAGCTTTATGCATGAGCTGGAGGCCTACCTCAACGATACCGCAGGCGAGCCGGTGCAGGAGCTGTATGACTATCTGCGCGATGAGACGGACTACCCGCTGGAGCTGATCTGGAAGAATATGATCCGGACGATGCACCCCCACGATTTCACACGGAATCTGGCGCTGACCCGCATCATTGAACCGACCGTGCAGGATGCCGATGCGGCACAGAGCCTTTGCCAAAACCGCCGCATCGCGCTGGCCATGCATCTGTATTTTATGGATATGCTCGACCAGAGCAGGGCTTTTGCTGCCAAATTCCCGCCGCAGACCGATGTCTTTATCACAACGAGCAGTGCCGATAAAAAGCCGCAGATCGAGCAGCCTTTGCCGGCCTGCCGGTACACAGCGTTACCGTGACCGTGGTGGAGAATCAGGGGCGCGATGTGGCGGCCTTCCTCTGTGATCTGGCCCCGCAGCTCAGGGAATATGACTACGCCTGCTTTATGCATGACAAAAAAGCCGTCCAGACAAAGCCCGGCAGCGTGGTGCTGGCTTCGGCTATGTCTGCAATGAGAATGTCTGCAAAAATTCGGCGCATGTGCTGAATGTTCTGTGCGAGTTTGAAAAGGACCCCTACCTCGGCATCCTTTGCCCGCCGTACCCGACCCACGGACTGTATTTTATGAATATGTGCTCCGGCGGCTGGGGCCCGAACTTTGAAAATACGAAGAAGCTGATGAAGGATCTGGGGCTGGATGTGCCCATCTCTGGTGAAAAATCGCCCATTGCGCCCTACGGCAGTGTGTTTTGGTTCCGTCCGCGCGCGCTCGCACCGCTGTTTGACCACGGCTGGAAGCATACTGACTTCCCGCCGGAGCCGCTGCCGCAGGACGGTACGATCAGCCATGCCATTGAGCGCATCTACCCGTTTGTGGCCCAGAGCGCAGGCTACTACCCGGCCGTTGTCATGAGCAAAAGCTATGCCGTTACCCACAACGATACGATGCAGGCCTACGCATCCGCCATGATCCGCCCGCTGGCCCGCGTCTTTGACTGCACGACCTTCTATGGGGCGTCCAGCTCGGCGGTGGGGTTTGCCTACAAGCGCCACCATCTGTTCAGCCACTACGGCCCATATTCTGACAGCAAGCGCCGCCATGCCCGGAACTGGCTGCGGGACAATCTGCCAGCCGGTTCCTACCGGGTCATCATCAATACAAAGCGCGCAATTTTCGGCCCGCATGAGCCCCTATGAGGATTGATCTCCCATGAAACGACTGGTCATCTACTTTCATTATGACCCGGCGGGCTGTATTGACACTGCCTGCCGCATTGCCGTGCAGGCAATGCAGAAATACGGCAAGGTCATCTTTGTTACAAACGGTGCGCTGGCCCCGGCGGACCGGGTGTGGGTGCGCCAGTCCGGCGCGGGCTGCATAGAGCGGGACAACACCGGCTTTGATGTGGGGGCTTACCGGGAGGCGCTGCTCACCATCGGCCGGGAGGCGCTGGCGGAATATGAGGAACTCGTCCTCATGAACTACACGCTGGCAGGGCCGGTCTGTGAACTGCAGGCAATGTTTGAGGCAATGCAGGCGCGCCCGGCGTTGGATTTCTGGGGCCTGACCCGCCACTATGCAATGAAAAGCCCGCGGTTCGGCGGGAATGTGCCGGAGCATATCCAGTCCCATTTCCTCGCGCTGAGGCCCCGGCTCTTCACCAGTGATGATTTCTGGCGCTACTGGCAGGAAATGCCCCTGCCAAAGAGCTATGAGGAGTCCGTCATCCGCCATGAAACGCGCTTTACGCCTTATTTTGCCGCTAAGGGGTATACATGGGATACCTATGTTCAGACGGAGGATATGAGGGGTGTCTTTATCAACCCGATCATGGCCTGCCCGCGGGAGCTGCTGGAAAAGCGCGGCTGTCCGTTCTTCAAGCGGCGCAGTCTGTTCACGCTACGGGGATGAACTGCGCCGCACAGACGGCATGGCAGCGCGGGAGCTGTGCGGCTATCTCCATGAGAAAACCAGTTTCCCGCTGGATCTTCTGCTGGTGTCGCTGCTTAAAACCCAGCCGCTGGCGGCGCTGTCCAAAAACCTGCACTGGCGCTATGTCGTTGGGATGCCTACCCAAACGCAGGCTGACCCGGCTGTGCTGGGGCTGCGGCTGATCCGCTATGCGCTGCCCGAAACAGACCCGGTAACCGACTGGTATACCCGGCAGGCAGCCGCACAGGCGGATGCGCTGATGGAGCAGGCAGCCATCTGGTTTGAAAAGCAGCCGCTGCTCGGCATCCTCAGCCCCTCCGTACCGCTGTACGCGGGCTGTACTGCGGCGCAGCGCCGCCAATGGCTGGCTGAGAAAGAAAGCCTGCAAAGTCAGGCGCAGGTCCCTGTCGGCGAGGAGCCTCTGCCGGCACCTAACTGCGGCTGGATGCTGGTGCGGGAGTCTGCTTTCCCGCAGGCATTCCGGACTGCAAAAACCAGCATGACGCCTGGCGGCTGGCCCTGATCGCACAAGCAAACGGCGCATACGCTGCCAGCTTTGAAACAGCGGCTCAGGCTGTGGCGCGCGCTGACATTCTCAATGTGTATGAAACAGCGGCTGCACAGCCGGCCGCTGTGGCAAAGCAGCTTGGGCGTCTGATCAAGCATCGGCTGCAAACAAAGTAAAAGGGGAGAACACCCATCAAAAAGCAACGCCTTTTTTATCTGGATCTGGTCCGTGCCGTGGCGCTGGGCTGCATCCTGACCGTACATTTCAATGCCACGGTCACGGGGTATTTCACCCTGCCGCATAAGCTGTTTACCAGCACGCTGCCGCTGGGCATCTATCTGGGGGATTTCGGCTCCACGCTGTTCTTTATCGTGTCGGGTGCTTCGCTGGCGCTGACGGCCCCGGCAGATCAAAGCCCCGCGCAGTTCTACAAAAAGCGTGCAAAGGCGGTCTATCCGCTCTTTTGGCTGGCGTGGTTCGTTGTGTTCGGCTGGCGGTTTGTGACAAGGCCGGGCAGCTTTGCCGGAGCAAAGACGATCACGCTGGTGCTGACCTTCCTTGGGCTGGATAACTTTGCCGTGGCAGCGGGCTGGGTCGGTATGGATTTTGCCTGCGTGGGAGAGTGGTTCCTCGGCAGCATCCTGTTTTTGTATCTGCTGTTCCCGCTGCTGCAGCGGGCGCTGCGCAGAAATATCTGGCTGACCTGGGGCGTCACCCTTGCGGTGTGTATTCCGATCCATCTGCTGGGTTGGGATGCGCGTCTGGTCGCGGTGCATATCCCGGAATTTCTTTTCGGCATGACCTTTCTGACCATGCCGAAGCGTGCGCAGTACATCCTGCCTGCGGCGCTGCTGGCAGGTGCTGCCGCCGCCCGCAGCCTTGACGGCAAGATCACCTGCGCACTCGCCGGTGCTGCTGTTTTTATCCTG
>ENA-OQLB01001411-OQLB01001411.1-human-gut-metagenome-genome-assembly--contig:-NODE-1411-length-10190-cov-1.461989_pt1 | contig 10190 bp, 8 predicted proteins | sample MGYA00242656_ERZ504813 | MGnify/ENA primary metagenome ERZ504813 (study PRJEB26092, sample SAMD00036388) | human gut metagenome | host: Homo sapiens | study: EMG produced TPA metagenomics assembly of...
TCTATTTTAACGTAGAACGGGGAGAAAGATGGTTGTCGTTAGCCATCTTTTTCTCTTTTATGATAAAAGTTCAGGGGCATTGTGACTGGATCAGTCACAATGCCCCCTATTTGAGGCTATCTATTTCCCGATAACCCTTGTCTAATTTCTATCCGAGTAACCAGATGCATCTACAATAGCGCTGGCTACAACGCTGATATTTAATGGTATACTGAGAAACCTTTCAGCTTCCTCCCTCTCCGGAACAGTCAATTAATTCTTCCATGGAATTAATGCGAGCAATATTACTGCCCAACAATCCAGCAGCTCTGTCTATGTATGAGCTCTCCTCAATCTTTCGATTGTGCCGCCGCTTTTTTCTCAGCAATACGCTTCTGAACTTCTACCATATCCTTTTTACTCAACGAGCAGAAATGCATAGCAATCAGCGTAATGATCCAGCCAATAATAGGGAAACCATACATCAATGCCATTGTCATCCAGAAAATACCTGCTGTTAATTCATCTGTAGGCTGCGGCATTGTTTCTTTATACCCGATCAAAGCAATCGCCCCAGTTGCAATAAGTGCACTGACAGAAGATACCAGCTTATCAATCAAACTAATATACACCCGTTATAACCGCCGGTATATATTTGCCTCCACGATCCAACTCATAATCAATGATGTCTGCCATAAATGCATTATTTCCGGTTGTAACACCCATCTTCGTTCCAGTCGTCAGCAACATCAGAAGAACATATGCAATCATCAATGGCTTTGCGGTTGCAATGCTATGTGTATCTCCAAAAACATAAATTACAGTAAAGAAAGCAAATGAGATAAGCGTTACTATAAGACAATACCATGTCCAGTCCACTACCGTCTTCTTATTGCCGTGTTTTCTGGCATACCCCGCACTGACAAAAGCAAATAATATGGACGGAATAATTCCTATAGTAGTCAGCTGAGTAGAAATCGCCATATCACCGATAATAATACCTGCAGCCATCGTATTAATAATAGACTGGCTGGCAACCTGTTGTGCAATCTTATCGGAAGCGGCAGATGCAATGTAGCACTGCAGCGGGCGGTTGCCTTTGAGAACATCCACCATATCCTTTATTTTGAGCTTTTCTTTCTTCATATTCGTTCCGACAAAGTTTTCCGCCTTATCAAACTCCGTAATACCAATACATGTCAAAACAATACCTACTGTAGAAACCCCTACACACACCCAACAGGCAGATGCCAGAAATTCCAGATTAAATCCGCCAAATTTAGGCATAAGCTTCATATAGAATACAAGATTCAGGATTATAGGCACTAGATAATTAAAAATCGTACTGCAGACACCGATCATCGGACGCTGCCTTGGATCATTGGTCATCAGCGCATACAATGTCTGTACCGTCATGTTGAATATGGTATATCCAATGATATAAGAACATACAGGAGTATAAAAGTTACGGTACCCCTTCCTTTCCCTGCTGCCCAGTTATACATCATAAGCAATGCAAGAACCATAATCGCCCAACCGCTAATCATCAAGATACGCACCTTACCGAAACGAGTATTAACTTTATCATAAAGGAACGCAAATATCGGATCGGTAATTGCATCAAAAATACGAGTAAAGGTCAAAATCCCTCCTACTGCCACTGTCGCAATACCATAACCGATACTTGCCGTATAGTTTGCAAGGCCTATGAGAGAATAAAACCCCATTCCAATAAATGCGCTGGTAGATACCATGATAATCTGCCATAATTTTGCTCGCCGATACATCACCCCATCGGCTCCGCCTTGACCTGATCTGTTTTGAAACATAATTAAATCCTCCTTCAATACACTCTTATTTCTATAATATTATTATAGAGGAAACTAAAATTACCCCTGTTTAAAAATCGCTGATTTTGTTTCATGTTTCGTGCATTTTATATTCTTTTTTGTAAAATAAAAGGAAATGCCGGAAGCCCATTTTCATTAAAAAGAGAAACTTGATAATAAGGTGTCTGGGCAAAAACAGCAGTAATTTCATTTGACATAATGGCTTCTTTTATGAAAACCGTTACTATATCTCCGTTTACACTCCATCCGGTAATCTCACACTTTTCTTCACCTGTATATATCTCCAGTTCCTGAAGTTCTTGCCCTTCCAGATGCAGGCTGACAGCATTGTCAAATCGAATACATATCTGCTTATCCTGTACTTTCATTTCCACAGCGACAGGAGCATCCCCCTGCACCGCTTCCTCATATACATGCTGTCTTGCACTCAATGCCATGCGTATTCCTATTGGCTGCTTATTTTTGGGATGAATATCAAACCTGTTTCCACAATCTGAAGTGGAAATCATATGCACATTATCAATATGCTCCCATGCATTAAACTGTTGTTTCCTGAGTTCCGGGAATTTATCCCCCTGCACTGCATCCATCTTTCAAAAGGTGCAAGCTGGCATATATGACCGGAAGCTCCTCTGCCCAGTCCTTTCGAAGCTGCTCCACCAATCGGGTAAACAGTTTTTCATAAATTTCAGGATGCGTGTCATCACTTTCTCCCTGATACCAGATGACTCCCCTAATGGTAAAGCCTGCGGCCTTTGACAGCATAGACTCATACAACCCACAGGGGCGATTTTCATCATGCGGGCCTGTTACCATAAAACTCTCCTGTGACATGCCGCTGTTTTCTGCCGTTCCTCCCTGCATTTCCATGCCTGCTCCGGCTGCCAGCTTTCCTACATGCTGCATCACCTGTTCCATCGTTACCGTATTTTTCATCATAAAATCGTTGATCATTTGAGCGAAAGGGCTTCCCATTCCCTTTCTCTTCGCATAGTTTATCCGGCAGTATGTTTCCATATCCAAATGTGCAAGATTCTCTTCATACTCACGCAGATACACTGCCAGTTCTTCGTCCGCTTCCAACATTTCCCGGCTGATCCATGCTGATGCGGAAGTTCCTCCCCAATTACAGCTGACGATTGCCACCGGTATGTTATAATGTTTCCGCAACTCCATTGCAAAATATGCTGCTACCGCCGAAAAACTTCCAATCGTCTCCGGAGTAAGACATCTCCAGCAGTTCCAGTCCTGATTACTTTTCAGCCCCTCTTCTTCCTCCCCTTCAAAGGAATACTTTGCCACTTCATAATAACGTAAATGCTCATCCGGCCGGCTGCTTTTCATTTCTTCAAACTGACTGTCATACTTCATGGGAAATTCCATATTGCTCTGTCCGCCGGCAAACCATACCTCCCCAAAATCCACATTTCTGAACACAACATCATTTCCTATCCGGACAGTTACATTCTGTGCTGCTTCCTGCGGAGGAAGAAAAAAAGCAAAATCTCCTTGCGGCAGTTCTCTTTCGGCGACTTCCTTTTCATTCATATAAATAGTTACCGTCTTTTCTTCCGAACTGGTTCCCCACACTTTGCATGGCTTATTTCTCTGAAACGTCATGCCGTCTTGAAATATTTTTGCTAATTTGATCATAGACTCTCCTTGTTTACTTGTTCTATTTCTGTCTTTTGAATGTCAATGAATCACAAATCACTTCATCTTTGATTGGGAATCCTGGAAAGCTGATCGTTAACCTGCTCTATTACTTCTTCAGGCATATGAGCATACTCCAATATCTGCCTCATTTTCATTCCTGATGCCATGGACATCATCTCCGGAGTCATCTGTTGAGCTTCCTGCCCTTCCGGTTTTCCTGTTTCCCTGCGCCTCCCAGAAAACCTTCCACAACCTTCCGCCCTTCCGGATTTCCCATCACGTAACCAAAAGTACAGTCAACGGATAAAAACTCTCCATCATTATCCGTCACATGCGCCTTGCATACGGCTTTGTCATTCCGCCGTTTCCAAAATCCCCAAATACCTCTTTCAACCACCCGATAGAATCGGATACCCAGTTAGGAACACGTGAGGAAATAGTTGTATCACCACTCTGAACAGAAGTATCGCAGGTTGAAAATCCATGAGGTCCATAGGAATAAATATGGCTTCAAACGAAATATCCGCCTGCACCAACGCTTCCATAAACCTGATACTGTTCATAACAGGAACAACAGCATCTGTCCGTGTTGCAAATATAAAACAGGGACAGGTATTTTTATCTACACAGGAAATTGTATCCGGCGCAGTAGCACAGCAGCTTTCACATCGGAACCTGTCACCGGATATCCCAAAATTGCTGCATTTGGACGATTCTTTGACATTGTCGCCGCTGCTGCCGCCAAATGCCCTCCCGCTGAAAACCCAATTACTGCAACTTTATCGGAAAATACTTTCCACTCTTCTGCTTTCGTGCGAATCATTTCCATTGCCTGTTCATAATCCTGCAGGGGATTCGGCCACACCGAATGTTTCCCAACCGAATATCTAAGGATAAAAGCATGATACCCTGCTTTCAGATAAGGCATTGCGACCGGATCAGCCTCTCTTTCAGAGCAGAACTTATATCCACCGCCGGGAAGAATTAAAACTGCCGGGCGTTTACAGATATTCCGGAATTCTCCCCCCGTATCCAGAAGATAGGCCGTTAATGACACTTCTCTTGCTTCATTCAATACAATTTTTTCTACTTTCATGTCCTCGATCCTCCTATGATAATGTAAATTCTAAAATATCAATACTGCCCTCTCCTTGATAGCGAAGGAACAGTGGACAACGCGAAACTGCAATATCTGTCCTCTCCGCAACAATCCGTTCAGGCATAAAATCCGTTTCCGATACCGCCCAGTCATCGCTCTGCGAAAGCAGTATTTCTGCAACAGCTTCCCCGGATTCTCCGTTTAAGATTTCAAGCTTCCCTCCGGCGCCACGGGATACTACCGAAAGATGTCTGGTATTGGTCATATCAAAATATTTGTAACCTGCCTGACTGCCATCCTCAAGCCCTGTAATATAGGAAACCGGCGCATCCTTTTCTGTCTCCCCGTTAATCTCCGCCCCTTCCGGCTTCGGCGGATCATAATCCGGCCCATCCTGTGTCACACATGGACCTGTCATCTCCATCGGGTTAAGCATTTCTCCAGCTGTTTCCCCCATCAGTACACAGGCAATATATGCCGGATAAGTCCCACTTCCTTTCAACGGGCCGTCATTAAGACCGCAACTTGTGGATTCTACCATATCAATGGTTCCATCCGGATGAATGGTGATCTTCTCTGCCACCCCCTGTCTGGAAAAAGGACTTCCATTTGTCACACGATGATCAAAAATATACCATTGTCCTTTTATGCATACCAGACCTCCATGACTGTTTCCTATTGGATAAGAAGCCTGCATAAGACTGCGTCCCTGATAACCAATATTACTGGAACAATGGATTGCCCCCTTATGAACAAAATCTCTGTCTGGGAAACGGCTCATGGAGTAGTTCAGCCCCGTCATGTTTGTTGCCGGATAAACAAGATAATACCATTCCCCAATATGCCGTATGGATGCCCCCTCAAAAAAATTCGGTTCTGTATATACCATTTTGCAGGAAGGAGAATTTTGGGCTTACTTATCACCGTAAGCATATCTGCAGCTAATTCCATCACGAAGCAGCCTTTAATCTCATGTCCGTATTGTCCGTTCTCCGGCTGGCTGCTACCTGTATAAAGCCATATTCTTCCGTCATCATCCACCAGAACTGCAGGATCAAAGGTAAACCATTCTTCAGATTTGGTTCCGTAAGCATGCCCGTCCGGCAGGCTCACATCTCCCAGATACTCATATTTCCCTGCCGGTTTATCACAAACTGCCACCGAAATAATGCTGGAATTCACTACAAAGTAATAGAGATAATACCGCCCATCCGGTCCCTGCACACAATCCGGAGCATAATATACCTGATTACGTGTATTCCACGGTGTCTGGTCTTTCCGGAAAATCACTCCTTCATATCTCCAATCTGACAGATCCTCCACTGGTGCAGACCATGCCACATAGTCGTTTTCACAATACCCTTCGGCACCAAACCTGTCATGACTCCCAAAAATATACAACCTGTCCCCAAATACTCTGGCTCCCACTCCGGAATATATTCCACGCCGGCAGATAGGGGTTATATGCTTGACGTTTCATCCTCATCATCCTCCTTCTAAAACTTACTTTTCTTTCACATGAATAGACACTTCTTTTGTACCAAGTCCCTCACCGCTTACTTTTACTAATATGTTTCCTGACTTTTCACCTGCACGGATTACCGCCTGTGCTTTTCCATAGTAAGTTGTATGCTGCCTGCTATGGAAATCTTCTCCCATATTCGGTCTGGCAGAACCAAACGCCTGTAACGTGCCTGCACCGCTTACCTCTATCGATATAGGCATATCCTCTGATGATTTCGTGATTCCGTCTTCACCTATAAGATCAATGTTCAAATAACACAAATCCTGTCCGTCTGCCGTCAGTTCCGTCTTCTCTGCATTAACAGCCAAAACCGTTTTGCCTTTCGCTGTCTTTAATGAGTTTCGGGAAATTTCCTTTCCCTGTACATCATAAGAAACCGCTGTAATCGTGCCTTCTTCATAACGCACATTTTTAAAGACTGTCTTGCACTCTTTTGCTGTTTTTCTTCCGTAAGATTTTCCATTGACAAGCAGTTCTGCCTCTGCTCCGTTTGAATAAACTGTTACCTTGGTTTTTCTTCCTTCACAGCCACTCCATGACCAACTTCCCACGGCATCCGTATCACGCCACATAGACACAGACCCCAGATCCCCGGCATGTGTCAATGGCTCCACACCGATTCCGGTCGTATTCGTTAATCCCCAGATAAGTTTGTTCCACTGCACCTCAGGACGGATTTTCCCACAGATATCAATAACACCGCAGCCGCCAGAAATAATCGGCGCATCATTTCCCGGTTTTTTAAAGCTTTTGTATCGGACTGTCCCGATACCAGCCTCGCCAAGATAATCCCACCCTGTCCACATGAAATCTCCTATCACATAAGGAAGCTTTTTCACAAGCTGCCAGTTTTTGTATAGATTTTTAGGGAGTGTCTCCGAACCGACAATCACACGGTTGGGATGCAGATCTTTGTCTATCTCATAGCGAGAAGCCGCATAATTGTATCCTCCGATATCAACTTGCGAATGCTTCCTCTGATGCTTTATCCGCCGCCGGTTTGGCTGCCATTTTTCAATCATTCCACCGGCTATATTCATCAACATATTGAAAAAAGTACTGGTAGGAGCATTGTCCATTGTCTGGCTTCCATTCTGGTTTTCTTTCTTCTTCCCCTTTTTATCTTTCTTGTCACCGTAAATACCTCCTCCTTTGCCGTCATACTGCAAAGCATAAGGTTAACTCCCAGAGTTACCGGTCTTGACGGGTCAATACTTCTTACAAACTCGGCCATTTTCCGACAGTACTCCTGACCTTCTGGCAACGCAAGCTCCGAAATTTCATTGCCAATCGAATTCATGATCACGCTTGGATGGTTATAATTTTTAAGCACCATCGCCCTTAAATCCTGCTGCCAGTTCTTTCTAAAATCAGCGTCGGCATAATCATATGGATTTTTATGTATCAACACTGATCTGCAAATTCGTCCATGACATACATACCAAGTTTATCGCATGCCAACAGCAAATCCTTTGATGCAGGATTGTGGGAACACCGGATAGCATTAAAACCTGCCTCCTTCAAAATACGTATTCTACGCTCTTCCGCTTCTCGAAAAGAACATCCTCCAAGGATACCATTATCATGGTGAATACATGCCCCCCTAAGAAGCACTTCTTTCCCGTTTACCCGAAAACCTTTTGTATCCCACGACAATGTCCGGATTCCTAGAAATCCTTTTACACAATCAACTACTTTCCATCATTAATCAATTCTAACTGATATTCATATAAGTAAGGATTCTCCGCGTCCCAAAGCTTCGCTTTCTGTATGTCCAGTGACAACTTTGCCAATGATTCCTTGATTTCTGCCAGACCTTCAGCAATTTTCCTGCCCTTGTCAAATATTAATGCTCTCAGCTGTTCCCCGCCCGTAACGTCAGCCTCAATTTGTATCCTGTCAATTTCCGGTGTTGTGATTTTTACTCCTTCCGGATGAATATAACATTCCCCTCCCACATAAAGGTTCACTTTGCGATAGATTCCACTGCCGGGATACCATCTGCTGTTCGGGCATTTTGAATTATCAGCAACCACTTTAAGCTGATTGCTCTCTCCATATACAAGGCCATTCTCTAACGGCACATAGAAATTAGAATACCCGTATAATATTTGTGCCCGTAAGCTGTCCATTCAGATATACCTGCGCCTGCTGATAGATTCCCTCGAATTCCAATATTATCTTTTTGCCTTCCCATTCAACCGGCGCTTCAAAAGACTTCTCATAGACATATTTTCCACCTGGAAAGTATCCACATGCCCCTGCCGTAACTGCTTCTCTGCTTCTCTGCTCATAAATCATGGCATCATGGGGAAGCGCTACTTCTTTTTATCCCTTTCATGCCCTTCCTTATAAAATATCCACCCTAAACTTAAAATCTGATTTGACCATACCTTCTCTTCCTTCCATCTTTATATTCTTGACACAGATAATAAGCTGTAATATAATTGTAAATGATATAGTTATCACTTTATATAGCGTTTAAAAGAACTTTTTTCCATTTTTATATCATATTCAATTTAAGGAGCTTAACATGTATCACCTCAGTACAGACACTACAGGAAAATGGAATATTAGTGGGAGACTATAAAAATATCCTGAAACCATCCGGGTTCGTGCTGCCCTTTAACTACCGGACAGAAGTTCCCTTTGAACTTTTCTTATGCACAAGCCTTCCTGATAATCCGGATGCCCGTTTGATTATCATGCAGTCATCACCCAGCTCTTCCCTCTATACTTCCTTCAGCAATGCAGAATTGCACCTTATATAGATAACGGAAAACTTCATCAGCATGACTTCTTTGAATTGATGTTTGTTATTGAGGGCACCGTATATCAAAACATTGAATATGAACGGCAGGTCTATCCCGCCGGAAGCTGCTGCCTAATTAATACAATCACACAGCATATCGAAGAATATCATAACGCATCAAGAATACTGTTTCTGCAACTATCCAAAAATTTTGCCAGAAACCTGTTTACCGCGGAACAATATTTCCCGACGGAAGACGCCCTCTGCAATGGACTGATGAAGAATTTCTTTCTCCAGACTTTGCATCAGAAAAACCCTGCGCAGAAAGAGTATATTGATTTCATTCCCCTTAGAGATGCTTCGTGGGTGAAACAATATATCCATTCCATATTTGAAAAAATGTTCCATGAAATACAGGAACCCGTCTTTGGCTCCTCTTTCCGGCTGTGCGCCCTTTGTATGGAATTGTTCTGGCATCTGTTTGACCAAAATAACTATCACAACACACCCGTCAAACCCGGAACTGAACCAGAAAGAATACTGTTTGAACAGCTCTCACAATTTATGAAAAAAACAGGCAGAAAAGTTTCTCGCCGACAGCTTGAGGCGAATTTCAACTATTCTGGAGACTATCTTTATAAAATAATACGCAAGTATACGGGCCTTGGAATTCACGAATATAGTTCTTCACTCTGTATGACAAGAGCAGCGCAGTTACTGCTTTCCTCCAAAATGAATATTAATGAAATCGCAGAACTGCTTGGCTTTTGTAACTATACCCAGTTTTATAAAGCCTTTGAGGAATATTATCATATGACCCCCAAGACTTACCGTAAGACCATGCATTAATCTCCGCTCTGCTCTTCCACCTTTTTAACCAACATACGATATTGACGAAACAAAAGCAGTATGCTGACTGCCACAGACAGTATATCTGCTGCCGTATGTGCCACCGCAATACCTGAAAATCCTATCAACCCGTGAAACAGATACAAAGACGGAATCAGAAGAATTCCCTGCCGGAGTACTGACATCACAGTTGCCGGAACCGCACATCCGGAAGCCTGTACAAAATTAGTACTCAGATAGTACAGCCCGATAACAGGGCTGGCTATTACCAGAAACAATACCATTTCCTCGCCCATAACGGCAACTGAACTTCTTTGATAAACATACTGATAATCTGGCTTCGACAAAAATAACAAAATCCTCCCGTCACCGCCCCGACGCCAATTGTAAGGATTGATACTTTTTGTATGATTTCCTTTAAACGGGCAATATCTTTCGCTCCGTAATTATATGCCAGAAAATGGCTGGATTCCCATACAG
>ENA-OQLB01001413-OQLB01001413.1-human-gut-metagenome-genome-assembly--contig:-NODE-1413-length-10135-cov-2.047962_pt1 | contig 10135 bp, 10 predicted proteins | sample MGYA00242656_ERZ504813 | MGnify/ENA primary metagenome ERZ504813 (study PRJEB26092, sample SAMD00036388) | human gut metagenome | host: Homo sapiens | study: EMG produced TPA metagenomics assembly of...
ACTGGCGTGATCCGTCGCAGGCAATGGGGGCGGTTGCGGTGAGAACCACGCGAGGGGTGAGATTCCCCGTGGAGCTGGTGAGCTGCCAGCCGTTTGATGACTTCCCGCAGTGTTCCGGGGTGTCGAGGACAAGTAGGAACGCTTTGAAATATGGGCCGTGCGGCAGGACGGGCCAATGAAAACAGGAGAAATGTTTTATCTCTCCCCGGCCTTCATTCTGTTCTGCTGTACGGCCTCTACATAGGCGGCTTTTGCCGCCTGAATTTTCAAAGGGAGGTTAAATACCATGAACAAAACGTACTTGCGCGGCGAAATGTACTATGCCGATCTGGGCCGGGGAATCGGCTCCGAACAGGAAGGACGCCGCCCTGTCCTCATTCTCCAGAACAATACAGGAAACAAATATAGCCCCACCGTCATTGTGGCGGCTATTTCCAGCAAGGTGGACGCAAAGGCAAAGCTGCCCACCCACTATCTGTTAAAGGCAGAGAACGGCCTGGAGCTGCCTTCTCTTGTTCTTTTAGAGCAGCTTCGCACCATTGATAAGAAGCGGTTGGAAACGTACATCGGCAGGCTGGAAGAAAAGCATATCCGCAGAATCAACCATGCCCTGGCAGTCAGCGTAGGGCTGATCGAGGAGGTTCCCGAAAATTTAATCATGTGCCTTTGCCCGGCCTGTGCCAACAATTTTTATGGTACAGGCTCTTATTATTTGAAACGGGTAAACCCTGCGCAGCAGGAACGGGACATCTGCACCTATTGCGGCCAGCGCCCTGGCTTTGATTATGAAGTTGTCAAACGGCACCAATGACCGGAGGACAACTTATGGAGATCGTATTCCACACCGGGAAGGAGAGCGAACAGCCCATGCGCCGGTTCGCAGAAAAGCGCGCCGAATTTCTATCCCGCGAACTGCGGAAATTAAGTGCCGAGGAATTAAAGGCGCTGCTTTCCACGTTAAAAGAGGATAATCGCACCTTTGAACAAAAATGAGGGCGTTTCTATAATAAATGAAGAAAGGGGCTGCTGTATAGCTGCCCTGGAAAGGAGGACATTTGAAAATGAAACGAAAGGCAAGAATCCAGGCTGGTATAGACGATAGGCTGGTAGCCATCTATGCGAGGAAATCCCGCATTACAAATAAAGGTGACAGCATTGGCGTCCAGTTCAAGCAAAGCGCCGATTATGCTGTCAATCAACTTTCTTTACCGGAGGATTATGAGTTTATCCAGTATGAGGACAAAGGCTTGAGCGGCTACTATTCCGACCGGCCTGATTTCCAGCGGCTTCTACGGGATGTTGAAATGGGAAAGATCAAAGCGGTAGCCTGCTATAAAGTTAGACCGGATCAGCCGAAAAACATCTGATCTCATGCGGCTTTTGGAATACTTTGAGCGCCACGATGTGACGCTTTTGGTTTGCTCCAATAACATCAATACACAGATCAGCACTTCCAAAATCATCATTCAGGTACTGGCTATCATGCTGAGTTTGAGCGCGACATCCTCACTGAGCGTATCCAGGATAATTTAATGGAACTGGCTAAGGACGGGCGTTGGCTGGGCGGTAAAACGCCCACCGGATTTTCTTCCAAGCGTGTGACAACGGGGAGCGGAAAAAATAAAAGCGCCATCAGCTTTCTTGTCCCCATTGAAGAAGAAAAAGAGATTGTGCTGGAAATCTACCGTACCTTTTGGGAAACACGTTCCCTGCTGCAAACAGCAAATCTCATTAGTGAGAAATATGAAACGAAACACGGGGCGAAGTTTACCACTTCTACCATCCGGCTGATTTTGCGAAATCCCATCTACTGTGTAGCCGACGAGTATTCCTATAATTACTTCCTGGAGCATGACGGGAATCTATTTGGAGAAGCACATGAGTTTGACGGGAAGCATGGCCTTTCCGCTTATAACAAGACCGACCAGATGAAAGTCGAGGATGAGGATTCCACGTTCTTCAACCCGAAGTTTTCCCAGCTTCTTACCAAGAAACCGATTAGTGAATGGATTGTTTCCGTCGGACGCCACGAAGGTTTTATCAGCTCCCGAAAATGGGTAGAAACACAAAATATGTTGGATGAGATTGCAGAAAAGTATAACAGGCCCCATAGAAAGACCAATGCTCTGCTGTCTGGCCTGATGTATTGCCCAATTTGCGGAAAGCGTCTGCGGGTGCTGCCGGAATCTAACCGTTGGACAAACGGTAAGCCCCGCTTCAAATACGCCTGCCCTGGGGCGCGGGCAAAAGAATGTACCTTCAAAGGGGTTGAGGCGTAACGTTAGATGAATTCGTCATCCACTCGCTTTCCAGTTTACAAGAAGAACATTCCGATTATTATCGGCAGCTTTTGGAGAACCGGGTTGCCAGCATGATCCGCACCGACCAAGGCGAGAAAGAATACCAGGAAACAAAGAAAGCGATTGAGCGGTTAAATGCAGATATTGCCGCACAGGTACGCAATCTGCGTGAAGCGGACGACGCTCTCAAGCGTTTTATCCAGGACGATATAAAAGTGCTTACAGATGACCTTGCTAAGCGGGAGGCAGACCTGCGCCGCATTGAGAATACCCAGTCTGAAAATCACTACCTCATCCATGAATTGAACAGCATAAAAAAACGGCTGCTGTCTTTTGAGGAATTTGCAAAGGACGCACAGCCGGAAACTTTATTCACTTTGGTACACTCGATTGTTGACCGAATCTATATTACCACAGATGGCTCTACACAAAAGTGCCAGGTTTATATTAAAGCTGCGCCACGGAGGATTATTCCGACATACTCGGCGCAGCCGAGTACATAGATGGTAAGTTCCTTTTGCCCGGTGGCAACTTATATGCCGCCGATGTGTGATTTAGATAAGTATAGCATTCCGAAAGCATCATAGCCAAATGTATATTGGAATCCGTTATGATCGATTGCGGAAAGAAGATTGGTATTGTTATCATACGTATAACCAATCGTTGTGCCGCCGCGCGTTACACTGGTCAACCGATCATTACTGTCGTACTTATAACCGGTTAAAACACCGTTGCCGTCTGTAACGGATTTCAATAGCCCGGAAGTCTGATCATAATCGTACACAGCACTTGCCACACCGAGTGCATCGATCTGTTTTTGCACGTAGCTCCGTTTGCCGTATATTCCACTTCCGTTTTGATTTCCATGGAATCCGCTTTATTCGTAACACTTAAATCCGTCGCATTACCCTTAGAATCATACGTATAGGTATACTTTACATTATTCTGCGACGTAGCACTTGTCATATTGTGGTGCGCATCATAGGTATATGTAAACGAATAACCTTTGGCATCCGTTTCTTTGATCAGATTGTTGTTGGAATATTCCATCGTACCTTTCTGATCCGCATTTTTGACCACCGAAATCAAGTTACCGTCGCTGTCATACGTATATGCCTGCGACTCGTCTTTAATCAGCTGAATATCATCAAAATAAACTGCATTTGCCTGATTTTCATAGCAAATATCCGCGCGAACACTTTTCGGTGTTTTTCCGCTGTTGCCCGTTCCGTTCAAATCAAATGCAAAAACAAGCTGTTGCCAGCCGGAAACCGTCGCATTAAAGCTCGCTTTTTTCCAAAGTGTTGTGCCGTCTGTATATGCGATTTTAACATCCACTTTGAATTCACGTTCTGTATCTCGGTCTGCCACAGCATCTGCTTTTGCCCAAGCACTGACAATATAGCTGTCATATACAGAACCGGTCACAGGCACTTCCTGAACAAGATATTTATTCGTCTTACCGTTGCCGGAAACTTTATAAGAATAGCTGCCGCTATGTGCCGCATCCGAACTGACACCGTCTCCGGACGCCATGCTGACCGGGAACCAGTTTGTTCCGTCTCCGTATTCAAAGCCTGAATTCTGGAACATATTGTACGGACTCGCCGTTTCACCGCGTTCAACCTGCACGGCATCAAAATACGCTGTACCAACACCATTGGAAAGCAACATTGAAATCTGCGTATTCGTCGCATCCTGCGGCACAGTAAATGTTACGGAAACGCGGCGCCAACCATTGTTGATAGCTGTATCGGTTTGCGTATGAATATACTCTGAATACGCATTTTGTGCGCTACTGCCGGAACGGTTCATCGTAATACCGATACCAGCGCCATAATCTCCGCTTTGCGACGCAGTAATATTCTTTGGGACTTTTACATAGGCTGAGGCTGTATATGTCTGTCCCGGTTTCAGAACAGATGTGGTAAAGGTTTGCCCAACGCGCCCGGCTCCATTAGCCGGACAGCTTGTTGTAACAATCGACAAAGCACTTGTTCCGATATAATGCTCTGAGGTACTTACAGAAACTGTCTGTGCCGCACTTCCGATTGCTGCGCTGTTCCAATCTGTAAGTGAATCGAAATTGCTGTTCTTAACCAGATTATCCGTATACTGTCCAATAGAAGCCGCACGGGAAAGGCGGTTAAGTGTTTTAATATCACTGCCTGTGCTGTTTGGGTTTGCAGCGGTAAGAATACTTGAAGAAGCTCCCAGATCAATTCCGCCAACGGTAGAAACGCTCGTCCCGGTTGTGCGGCCAGCATTATCAAACCGTATAGTTGTGATAATATCGTCATCATTTCCGAATGCGCCGTCTGTTCCGCTGCTGCGTATTTTTGTTGTGTTATACTCAGCACGATCAAATGTTAGTTTTTGACCTGACGTCCCACCTACACCATATTCTTCCAAAGAAGAAACGCGTTTGCCGGAAGTCTTATCGGTATATGCCAACGTAATTTTCGCACCGCTTTTAGACTGTGCCGTAATAAGCGCATTGTCTCCATCATACGCGTAGTCGCTGTGTGTACCATCCGGATATGTAATGCGCGTGAGCAGACCGCCGGAATAGGTATAGGTCGTTGCCTTTCCGGAAGGGTCTGTAACCTTGGTCAGGTTTGTTCCGTTATTCTCCAATTTAATAACATGCCCTGCTCCATCTGTGATTTGAGTAATAAAGCCATTTGAATAGGTCAGTGATGCCGTATTGCCGTTTGCATCCTGAATTCTGGTCAGATTGCCTTTGCTGTCAAAGGTCATCAACCCGCCTTTATCATCGCCGATCGTATACCCACCGCTGATCGTTTTCAGTTCCAAACCGAGACCATCTTCATCTTTATATTTGCCATCGCTGGTCTTCATGAAATAGTGTTCGGTTCCGTCGCCATCAGTATAAACATACGGCCATTTGGTTTGATAATCTCCGCTTAATCCGTACACAGATGAAGATCGCACCATCTGATATAGATTCAGCTTCCATCCGTATCCGGCAAAGGTTTGATTTTATCCGTAAACTTCGTAGGTGCGGTAAATCCTGCCCTGCCATGTAACCGTTGTACACATGCGTTACCGATATCGGCATTAAGAGACCGCTCGTTGCTGCATCGGTATGAGATAAAACAGCGTTTCCGGTAAAATCATTAACCGAAAGTGTTCCAGCTGTACCGGCACTTGCCGTAGTATAGTCCCAATACGGCTCTATGCCTTTATTGTTTCTGTATGTAATGGAAACATACGGATAATAACCGGCAGGATAATTATTATTCCTCTCCGGAATAAACTTACCGGTATTTTCCACAGATTCATCTTCTGCTTTAAAAGAATACCGTTATTTGCTGTCCCGGCATACCAGCCGCGCACAGCCTTTGTAATATTGAAACGTTTTTGCGTATAACCTTCTTCAGGATCGGTAGTCTTTACAAGATCATAATCGTATACAAGCGGATTATAAGACGGTTTTGTGTTCCAAGTTACAGTATTGCGTGTCCAACTGCTTGTAACCTCATGAGCGTTAACTTGAATATCTCTTGCGGTATTACTGAAACTCTTACTGCGCAATACCAACAGCATCTGTGCATCGATTACAACATCACCGGGATTTAAGGCAGGAATATCAAAATTCAAAAGATCCCAGCATCTTCCATAATAATAAGAATCTGTTCCGACAAACCACTCATATCGGTCGCCGCAATTCTCATTCGGCACCGCAGAAGCCACCATGGTCGTTCTTACCGATGCTTTTGTTTCCGTCGCAACTACCGGATCAATAGATACAGGGAACTGACGATCATTACTGTTGATCCATTCGCTGTCCGCAATAATCGTAAACAAATAGCTGCCGTTTTCTGCCTCTTTTAGTTCATAGGAAACATCCGTACTGCTTACTCCGCTTGCATCATACATAACCGGAGCCGGAATGGTAAATACATTTTCCTCCGTGTTTGAGTCAATCGCATAAATCGTCCGTTCTTCTTCGTTTAAGTATAAAGTGACGCCTTGTGCCGTCAGCTCAAATGTATAAGCATAGCTGTCTTTACGTTCATGCACAACAATATTTTCTTTTAATGTTTTGCCTACCAGTTGATATTTGAAATCTGTATCTTCCAATGCTTCTTTGTAAACCACATTAGATTCAACGTCCTGCATTGTGCTTGCAACAGCTTCATCAACTGTTTTCCCCGATTCATCTTCACGTGCTGCCATCATTAACGCAGGCTCATCCAATATTGTAATACGGCTTAAAAGCAACGGAGGTCCACTTGGTTTCGGCGAGCTTTCCGGGCGTAGTGTCTCCATCGGCTCCGGAGAGGCTACCGGGTTTGGAGTTTCCGTTGGCTCCGGTGTAAAACTCGGTTCTGCCGTCGGCATTTCTGATGACGCAGACTCGTCTGTGAATTCCGTCTCGGATGATTCGATTTTGTCGGTGTCTGTTTCTGTTACAGCAGTTGCTTCATCATCCGCAGCATTTATCGTTTGTTGATCCTCAAGTAAAGGATCCGCAGTAGTTTCTTCGTCTGTATCAGCCGGTTCCTCCTCGTCGGACGGCTGATCAGACGCGCTATTCTCCGCATCATTTTCCGTCGGCATTTCGGATTCAGGTTCTTCCGTAGGCTCAGGAGTAGGAACAGAAGTAGGAGTTGGCGCAACTTCATCAGTTGCCCCTACATATTTCCAATCCAATTTATATTCGCCTCGCTGAACCGAAATAAATTCATTCTGAAGCGTTTGTTCCGCAAAACGAACCTGAAAATCATTTGCCGCGTTTGTATATCCCGCCGCATCTTCAAAGGCTTTACCTTCATATTGCAGCGAATTGTCGATATCTTTCCATTCTCCGTTTTCCAAATAATGAACAGGCTGGGCATATATGACTGCCTGAACGCTATGATCGCTTAAGAGGAATTGCTTTGTGCTTTCATCTCTCCTATCTTCCAGTTCCATCACGATACAGGCAGAATTTGAGCTTAATTCTTCATCATAAATTTTATCCTCATCCGCAATATAATAGGGATTGTTACTTTCGTCCATCACCTTTTGTACGGTTTCCGCAAATACGCCTAAGTCCATCATATTCAAAAACATGACGACACTAAGGAATATTGCGCATGGGCGCATGAATTTTTTTTTCACTTTGGTTCCCTCCCTCAAAATAACTAAAATCATACTTGTTCCTTTATTCACTTATTTTCATTGAATTCCCCAAATATCTTGAACAAGCATTAATTCATCGTTTATTTCTTTCAAAAACACATTTTCTTCATAAAAAATAAGCACTCTTAATTTGTTTTCATAAAAATCTGTAACTACATAAAACAATCGATTGGTTAACATTTGCTCATTCTCGAAAATATTTACATTTGTAATAGGAGTATTCAAGATTTCATTCATTGTCCAAGTTTTTTCACCTCTTTTCCATTGCAAATAATATTGATACATTTCTTCTAACGTCAACTAACTCCCTCCTGCCCGTTTCATTTATGATCTTGCTTGTATATGCTATACATCAGCAAAGCAATCTGAAGTAAATTTTCTTGATATACCGCGAATTTTCTATGACTTTAGTATATAATTTTTGATTATTAAATATCAATGCAGTTAGTTTAATCGGTGCTTTTTTCTGTATCAAGTGGCATATCTATTCAATTAATCGTCTCTCCGTCTATTTTATTTTCAAATGGTTAATCTAAACCTCTATTTAAACTGCGATTATGTACCAGCCGCCCAAATCAGGCGGCTGTTTTCCTACGGGTTCAAGATCCCGTATCCGAGGATTTCATAATACCCCACGGGATATTGGTTCTGGCGGCAGGCGTCGCCGGAGTTGCCCTCGATGGTGTAGACAATGCCGTTTTCGCATTTTTCTACGATGCCGACGTGATCGGCTTCGCCGTCCTGCGGGCCGGATGCGCCGTTCGGGTCGATCTTCGGCAGGCGTGCCTTTGAGGAGTCTAACGATTTCAAAAAAGAGAGAGCTTCGCTCGCCTGCAAGCCCTCTTTGCCGGCCAGATACAGAAATGTCCTGACACGGGAATCCGCCTGCCAGAGGTTGACTCTCGCAGGTCGGCGGCTCGGTTTTGGTGATGTCCTCGCCATACCATTCATCCTCCTTAATATCGTGGATCGCGCGGTAGCTGCGGTCTGCGAATTTGTCGATCTCGCAGTGGCCTTTGCAGACCATACCGCAAAGCTCAAAGCCCTTACGGAAACCGCCGACACCGCTGAAAAGTCCAAAAGGTCATGGGTTCGTTCACCGGTTGTAACCTCCTTCCGGGTATAAAAATATCGCCCTCCGCATGGGCGGGGACGAAAAGGGTTTCAGGGGCTACCCCTGACAAGTGCCGTTGTGGTATCACAAGGCGATGCTTGCTGGTACAGTGCATGGCATTCGTCCCATAGGCCGAACATTTTGCCACCGACCGAAATAATATCACCGCTCCTGCTCCGGCTGCGGGCGGTACGGGATACCGAACAGCGTGTCGTTCACCCTCGCAAGGTGTTCGGGGTAACGAAACATCTTGCCGTAGCGGTCGATCTGCTCGTCGGAAAGGCTGTCCAGATTTTCGCCGCGGCAATCGCAGATAAAGGCGGGGCCGAAGATGAATCCACCATCACGCCGTCGTCGTTCTTCACACTGCGGTTCGGTCGCATTCCTCATAGCGCCGCCCGATGTCGATACGCCGGAACACTGCCTGCATTTCTTCATTTGTCACGGGAAACTTCACCCATTCGCCTACCAAAAGCCCTCGTTGTATTTGCCGAGGTTGGTAATAAAGGCTTCAAAGGCGCAGTCCCTTGTATCTGCTACGTGCATCATTTTGTCCGTCCCTCGCTTTCTGCCATCAGGAATTGTCCGAACTCGGTAAAGGCGTACCAGTTCGTGCGGTCAAAGCGGCTCTCGTTGAATTGCCCTTTTGTGAGTACCCGCCCCTTGACCAGCTGTTTCAGGGCGTAGCGGATCTCGTCGTAGGACAGGAACGGAAAAAAGCCGGTCATCATCTGCACTGAACAGCGCACCCAGACCTTGCCCTCATGGAGCTGCGGCGATTCGGCGCTTTTCTGCTCGATACACTTCCAAAGGAAGCAGGCCAGCACCGCCGCATTGACTCCGTATTTTTTCGCTATGTCCGCATCAAAGAAATGAACCATATTTTTTCCTCCGTTCGTTCTGAAAAACAAAAAGCGGCTTTTCAGCCGCCTTTCGGAAAATTTCTATACAGACCACATATAGCTGTGATCTTTCTTTTTCGGGTAGTACAGGGAGTAACAGGGGGTGAGGTGTGGGGAGGGGGAGAAAATTTGTGCAGCCGTTTCACTTCCGCAAAAGGGCAGACTTTCCCCAAGCGTCCCGTTACCTTTCCTGATCGCGTCGGCGCTGCAAATGCCGATTGTAAAATTCAAGTGCTCGAATCACAAATCGGTTCCTGCCTCGCGGGATCGATTTCGGAATGAGCCTCGTTATTCGCTCGTCGCGAAAAGCAGGCTTTTCGCGCTGGTTTGGTTTTTCCTCCTGCATAATGGAGAGGATGACTTCCTCCGTCAACTTCCCGTCCCGACTGAACTCTTTCATTTTGATGGCCTGCGCCAGCGACGGCGTGCAGTCCTCGCATTCCATCGTGTCATATAGGCTCTGCTGCTGTTTTTTGGAGAGGTAGGAAAGCTCCACGGCGGGACGAAAAGCGATCTTGCCGCTGTCCACCATGTCCAAAATTGACGGGATCAGCTCAGTCAGGCGAATATATCGCTGAATTTGAGTATTGCTATCCGGCCGATTTATCCGCCAAAAGCTTCTCTTGAACGTTCTTACCTTCGAAATTCCTGTGCCCAGTGGGACAAGA
>ENA-OQLB01001415-OQLB01001415.1-human-gut-metagenome-genome-assembly--contig:-NODE-1415-length-10128-cov-1.521648_pt1 | contig 10128 bp, 10 predicted proteins | sample MGYA00242656_ERZ504813 | MGnify/ENA primary metagenome ERZ504813 (study PRJEB26092, sample SAMD00036388) | human gut metagenome | host: Homo sapiens | study: EMG produced TPA metagenomics assembly of...
ACCCGCTCCACCAAAATGCCGTCCATCGGAGCCATCACGACCTCCTCCGGCATGCTCGTTTCTACTTCGATCTTGTGGAAACTGCTTCTGGAACTTCCCAACCGCCCCGCCTACGACCTCTTCTACGACCTCCCAGGTCGTCTGAAGCTGCGCACGGTCCCCGTTAATTCGCGTGATCGAAAGCAGGTTTTCCACCATCCGGATCAGCCACCGGGATTCGTCGCGAATACCTTCTAAAAGCTCCACCTTCTCCTGCCGTCCCAGCGCGTCGTAATTGTCTAAAATTCCCGACGCGGATGCCTGAATTGACGTCAGAGGCGTCCGGATATCGTGGGACACCGCCCGCAGCAGATTGGCGCGTGTCTTTTCTTTTTCCACTTCCAGACGTATCTGCTCCTGCCATTTAATCTGCGTCGTCAGCGCGCTCACCATAACCGCCGTCGCCAGCATCACCACAAAGGTCAGCGGATAGCCTGTAATCGAAAAATTCAACTCAAAGTACGGGGAGGTGAACACATAGTTGACCAAAACCACCGCAGCCATCGCTGACAGAATCCCATAAACATATCCTTCCGTGAACCGCGCCACAATCACGACCGCAAGCACGAACAGCAGCGGAACATGCGTATCCGCCTCTGAAAAATGCTGCAGTGCCAGACATACAATCGTCGCAGCGCCCATAATGCCCACCGTGATCAGGATGTTTCTTAGGATCGTCCGCCCTTTTTGTTCCGGGTTCTGTTTTCGTTTTATCGTATTCTTTCTCTGCATCAGTGTTCTCCGAATGCCTTTCTCTTCTGTATCTTACCATATCTTTCTGTAAAATGGGAAAAAAAAATCCCGCCGGCGGACTGTCTCTATCTGCGGCGGGACTGCTTTTTGCAATTTTTTAAGCGTATAAGGATTTTCCATGAACAACCTTTCCGTATATTTTCTGTGCCAGCACCACAACAAGGCTCACGCACAGGTACAGGGTGGGAAGTCCGCCCAGAATTCCCATTACCACAAGCATAATCGCACCAAAAATCTGACTCATTTTTTCTTTACCCCGCTTTCTGCAGATTCTCTCCGTAACGCTTTTTTGCGTGTCCGGGATTTCAAAAAGCATCATACCAAACCAACTTTTTTTCTTCCATAGATTTGACACACCCTTAACGTATGCTTAGCTTTCTGCAGGCTTTCTTAGCGACTTCTGAACAGTCAGTTTCCCGATTATTTTTCTGTACATAAACCGTTCACAAAGTTTTTCATCTTTCGGTCAGACTCCTGTCACATCTGACTTGTATGATAAGAGCATAGATAAAAGAAAAAACTTTTTTCTGAAATACTTCTTTTTCATACCAGCCGGCAGGAGCACACCTGCCGGCCCTCCTTTTGTTACTCCAATCGACAGTCACAATAAAAATAGGCTTCGCCTATTCAACTCCCCTGCCCCTCAATCTTGAGGGGTGGGGTTTCCTTTTCGTTACTTTTCCTTCAATGGTTTCTATGTTTATGCCAGACATCGCGATAACGATAAAAACTCAGAAAAGCCATCCATCAGTCTAAGCACAAATTCATTCTGAGTTATTCAAAATTGGCGTAATAACATAAGCTGCCTCTTTTGGTTATGATCCGTTATGTTGTTCCAAATGCAAAGCCACTATGACTCTAACGGATCTGTATTTTAATCACAAGCGAGTTTCTCTGGAAGAAAATGTACGAAAGGTCCATGGCAAAATCAAATACCGTTCTGCTTGATTTATCTTCCTGTCTGCATTGTTTTCTGATTCCCGAAGCTCTATCGATGTACCGTCTGTGCTTCAGCCAAACGATAGAACAATCCCTTTTGATTCAGAAGTTCCTCCGGCGTTCCCGTCTCTGCGACGCGGCCCTGTTCCAGAACAACCACCTTATCGACGTTTGCAATCGTCCGCATACGGTGCGCAATAACCAGTACAGTTTTCCCCTGCAGCAACACGGACAGTGCCTGCTGAACCAAGTTCTCATTCTCCGCATCCATGGAAGCTGTGGCTTCGTCCAAAATAACTACCGGCGCATCCTTCAGGATCGCCCGGGCGATAGAGATACGCTGCCGCTCGCCTCCTGAAAGGGCACAGCCATTCTCACCGATATTGCTGTAATAGCCGCCAGGCAGACGGGAAACAAACTCCTCGCACTGAGCTGCCCTGGCTGCCGCCAGCACTTCCTCATCTGTCGCCCCCGCCCGACCAAGGCGAATGTTCTCCATAACAGAATCGTCAAAAAGGGTCACATCCTGAAAGACGATGGCATAATTCTTAAACAGCGTTTCCGGCTCCACAGTCGTCACGTCCACGCCACCCAGCAGTACCTGACCGGCATCTGCATCCCAGAACCGGGCTGCCAGACGGGAAACAGTAGATTTTCCGCTGCCGGAAGGGCCTACAAGCGCAGTGATCTGCTCCTGTTTCGCTACAAAGGAAATCGCATTGAGTACAAGCTCATCATTGTACGAAAAAGAAACATCCTTAAACTCAATGTCGTACCCATTGTTCTTACAAACAGGCTGACCAGTCTGCTCCACTGTCGCTTCCATCTTCTTCGTCCGCTCAATGCTGACAAATGCAGAAAACAGTTCCGCCATCAACATAAAGCAGGAACCAAAGGGTTCATAAACACGGCCTGCTACCAACAGATAAAGAATAAACATATTGACGGACAGCATATTTTGAGCTACCAACAGACCTCCAACCAGCAGAACTGCCACCAGCAAAGCGTACTGTCAGCTGCGCCAACGTCACAGCAGTACCTGGAGCCAGCTCATTACGAAACGCACACTTTACCACATAATCCAGTTTTTTCTCAACTCCATCCAGGTATTCCTGTTCCAGACCGGCGGAGCGAAGCTCCTGTATGGTATCCAGATATTCCTGCACCCCATCATAAGCGGCACGGTGAGCGTCATAATTGCGGCTTTCCGCTTTTGTCTGGGCCTTTCTGGCCGCCATCAACATAAGCGCAGCTACCGGTACCGGCAGAACAATGCACAGCCCCATGTGCCAATCCATGATCAAAAGCCCCACGGACACAATCACAAACATAATGACTGTTCCAAAGAGACTGGGAACCGCATTGGAAAAAATTCTTTCCAGTTTAGAGCAGTCACCCATCATGTTGTTGTCAGATCAGACAGATCACGCTGACCGAAAAATGCCAGTGGGAGCCGCCGCAGCTTTTCCGCCAGGGTAATTCTCCGGTTAGCGCTTTCTTCGTAAGCCACTTTATAAGTCAGGTTATACTGAACCCATTGGGTTATGAAGATCAAAAGTAAGAGAACCGCCGCCATCAGAACTATCACTCCTGGCTGCATTGTCAGTCCAGTCTCCCCGCAGAGCCTGTTCAGAAGTCCCATGGTCACCAGCATCAAGAGGGAAATGGGAGCCATGATGCACAAATGTCCTATCGTAGTTGCCACAATCCCGTGCTTTAATTCCCGTTCCCCCTGATCGCTTAATGCGAATAATTTCTTCAGCATGGTTTCACCTCCTCTTTCCGGTCAATCTTCCAGCGATTGCCTGATTGTAATCTGCCCACATATGGCATACTCGCCATTCTTACCAAGCAGTTCCTGATGCGTTCCCTGTTCTACCAAACGCCCTGCTTTCATTACCAGAATCTGATCCGCATCCTGAATGGTGGACAGCCGGTGCGCAATCATAATGACTGTTTTTCCCTTTGTCAGTTCCTTCAGGGCTGCCTGAATCTGTACCTCATTTTCCGGGTCGGCAAATGCCGTGACTTCATCCAGAATGATGACCGGTGCGTCCTTCAGAATTGCCCTGGCAATAGCCACCCGCTGTACTTCTCCTCCGGAAAGATAGATGCCTTTCCCGCCCACGATGCTGTCAATGCCATCCGGCAGCTTTGCCAGAATATCATCACACTGTGCAAGACGGGCTGCCCGCAGGATATCTTCCCGGCTGGCATTTTTGCAGCCGCCGCGGATATTTTCCTCCAGTGTTGTTTTCAGTAATTTAGGATTCTGGAAGACAAAAGCAATCTTTCCCATGACTTCCTGTCGGGAAATCTCAGAAAGTTCCACGCCGCCCAGCGTAATGCGCCCCTCCTGCACATCATAAAAGCGGGGGACCAGAGTCCCGATGGTGGTCTTGCCGGAGCCGGAATGTCCCACCAGTGCCGTAACGGTTCCGGCTTTTGCTGTAAAACTGACATCTGAAACCGCAGGCTGTTCGCCTGTGGGATAGGTAAAGGTCACATGCTCAAGCAAATGTCGCTGCCTGTGCCATTTGCGGCTCCTGTGCCTCTGACTGCTCTCTGGCAAGCAGAATTGTGTCAATCCGCCGCATAGATTCCATAGCCTGCATCTTATAGTTACTCATGTACATGATCTTGTTGAGAACAGATGCGCATGCAGGTGCAAAAATCAGATAAAACAGGAAATTCTCTATAAAGCAGTCAAATCTCCCGCCGAAGTCATGCCGATGAGTGCGGCAGGGATCAGCACAAGAAAAGCGGCATTGACCACAGTATTGAAGCCCACATATCCGGCTTGCAGGCCATAGTAAAGGCCAGTGCGTCATCCCGATAAGCATTGATCGCTTCCTTGAAGCGCCGTATCGAATGTACCGACTGTCCAAATACCTTAATCACGGAGATTCCCCGGACATACTCCACCGCCTCGTGGTTCATTTCCTCCTGAGCGTCCTGATAGCGCTTCATGAAATTCATGGTTTTTTCGCCCATCATTGTCATCTGGCAGGCAAAGCTTGCAAGCATCAGAACGATCAGTGGAAGGCCAATGCGCCAGTCCATAGCCAGCATCAGCACAAGGCTGGCAACCGTCGTGACCTGAGCGCTCACCAGATCCGGCAGCTGATGGGCAAGGTAAGTCTCCATTTGGGCGCTGTTTTCATCAATGATTTTTCTTAGCTTTCCGCTAGGATTTTCCTCAAAATACCCCATTGGCATCCTGGACAAATGACGGAGCGCTGCCATTTTTAAATTCTTCTCTGTATGAAAAGCTGCGGTATGGGAGCACATAAGTGCCGCAAAATTAATGATCAGCCCGGCCAGTTCCAGCGCCAATGCCCACACGCCCCACTGCACCAGGGATGAGATAGCAAAACCTCCTCGGTCAATCCGGTTAAAAGCGCACGGGCCGCAAAATAAACACACACAAACGGTCCCAGGAGGAACAAGGCGCTGATGCCGGACAACAACTGCGCAGCGCCCAGTAGGGGGCGATACCGTCCTGTAAACTCCAGCAGGCGCGGAATACCGGTTTTCTGTGGCTTCTTTGTCTGCGCATCCTCTCCAAATACCTTTTTCATATAAATCACCCCTCTCTCATCAAGCGGTATAAATTTCTTTACTTTCCCTGCGTGGATATGCAGAATATGGGTCGCACAGCGCAAGATCAGCTCCGGATCATGTGTCACGATCAGGGTACTGGCTGCCTGTTTATTGGCTGCACGGATCAGCTCCGCTGTCCGCAGCAGATTTTCTCCATCCTGACCGCTGGTCGGCTCATCATAGAGCATCAGTTTTCGCTTCATGCAAAGAGCTGTTCCCAGAGAAAGTCTTTGTTGCTGACCTCCGGAGAGGGAGCCAGGGTGACGGTTCTCCATACCATTTAAGCCCAGCGTTGTCAAAACCTCTTTGCCCTTTTCTTCTGACAGCGCCGGATTATTCAAGGTCAATTCACCCAATACCGTATCGCTGAACAGTTGATGTCCTGCCTCCTGCATGACCAGGTAGACCTGCTCCGGCAACTTTTTATGCGCGATCTTCTTGCCGTCGATCCGTACTGTACCCGTATGCTTTAAAAGACCTGCCAGGCAAAGACTGAAAGTGGATTTCCCGGCACCGTTTTCTCCGATCACGCTACGATTGCCCCTGACGGTATTTCTAAATGCGGCACATTCAGTACCTGGCGCATCTGGCGGCTAAACTGAAGCCCATCTATTTCCAGCCGGTACTCTTTTGTTTTATCAGCCCATATCGGGCCTCAGTTCATAAAGCTGCTCCCGCTTTACTGCCCTGAGTCCCCACGCTTTGCGCTTCTCCAGCGAAAGATCTGCCGCTGCTTCCGGCGTAAATTCCTGCCTGATCCGGCCATCCTCCAGCAGCACATAACGGTCAGCGATTCCCTCCAGATACCACAGCCGATGCTCTGAAATCAGCACAGTTTTTCCTTCATCTTTCATCATGCGGATCAACTTCTGCAGCTTTCGTATGCTCTCCATATCCAGATTAGAAGAAGGCTCATCCATAACGATGACCGACGGTAAGGCCGCATAAACGGAGCCGCAGGCGATCTGCTGTTTCTCGCCGCCTGACAGTTCAAAAATATTCCGGTCCATCAGCTCCTGCAGGTTCAAACGATAGGACACCTCCTCCAGACGCTTCTTCATCTGTGGACGGGGGACATTCTGATTTTCCAGATTAAAAGCCATCTCTCCGGTCGTATCCAGATGGAAAAACTGGGTACGGGGATTCTGGAAGACACTTCCCACAATCCGGGATGTTTGGGGCAACGGTGTCTGCTGCATTTCCTGTCCGCCTACAAGGACATTCCCCTCCAGTTTCCCGGCATAAAAATGAGGGATAAGACCGTTTACCAGGCGAAGCATGGTCGTCTTCCCACATCCGCTTTTCCCACAAAGTACCACACATTCTCCGCGTGATGCCTGAAAGCTTACATCAGACAGCACCTGCATTTCATTTGCTTCCCCGTTCTGGTAAGAAAAGGAAACATGATTCAGTTCGATCAAAACATCTCCTCCCTTCCTCAGAAACAAAGATTCCAGAACAGCAGTCCGGCAGAAACAGCTATTATACACCAATCCAGAGCCTTCATCTGAACCTCCGCATAACTGGTTCGCGGCATATTTTTGTCAAACCCCCGCGCCATAACAGCAGCTGACATCTCATCCACGATAACCGAGCACTGCAGCAAAAAGGGAACCAGCATATATTCCATCATCTGCAGCGGACGACGAAGAACATTTTTCCATGTCAGCGCCATCCCTCTTAACCGGAGCGCCTGATTCACCATCTGCCATTCTTCCTGGATAGTCGGGACAAAACGGAGCATCACCGCCAGAGGATGATGACCTCGTTTGGCAGATGCATCTGAGTAAATGCACTGATATATTCCCCAATCCTAGAAGTCTGTGTCACAATATAAAAGGCTGCAAACAGCGGTAAAATAAACCGGCAGAAATGACATGCCAGCATGATGATATTCTGCAGTATCCCTGACAATCGCGGTGCTAGAAACAGATCGCATAAAAACATAACTGCAAAGATAAGACCGGTATAAAAAGCCCTCTTCCATTTCTGGCACAGAAGCGTTATCCCCACACACAGGGCAAGAAGGACAAATTCCTGCGTATGTGTCAGCCCGGAAAATGCCGAGAGGCAGGCGGCAATAAATACCGCCAGCTTACTTCTCGGATCCAAAAGACCGCTGGAAATCTTTTCGCGGTTCACGCTGTAATACCGGCTTTCACAAAATGCTTTTTCAGGATCTTTCTTCCAAACAGACCGCCAAGCAATCCGCCCACCAAAGCCAAAGCAATCAGCACAAGAACAATCCAGCTGGGCGTCAGCTTATCCAGCGTTGCGATATATTCTTCTCCATAGTACCCTGCACAACTTTCTAAGAAGGCGTCCTTTGCCAGAATAAGGGCAAAGAAGGGACCCATAGAAGTCAGGTTGAACACACAGTAGCTGATTGCCAGCGCACCTGCGGATTTGCGTCTTTTGCGGTAATGAGTTCAGCGATTAATCCCCATACAACTGCAAAAATCAGCGGATAAATGGTTGCCATGGACGTAATCAGCCCCACCAGGATCGCCAGCACCAGGATCGCACCGGTGCGCGGCACCTTGGTGGCATACAGCATATACACAGTTCCCAGTATGATGCCGGCAATCAACGGCGTTGCCAGAAAGAGGATTGGAACAATGGTCAGGACTGAAGACAACACCGTGAGCAGCACTAAATAAATTGCGCCAAAGGCGCCTGCGGTAATTAAATCCTTTGTTGTAAGTTTTGCTTTCATATGTATTTCTTTCCTTTCTGTATTTTGAGTTAGTCTATGCTAACTCATGCATATTACCATGTGAAAGATTCTTTTGCCACTCTGAAAAGCCATGCCTTGTGCAAAATGCTCCAAAAAGCCAAAAAATGACACCTCCATCCGGAAGGTGTCACTATGATTTTCTTCTACTTTTTTTCCTTTCGATAGGCACTTGGTCTGCAGCCTATCACCGCATGGAATGCCTCTGAAAATTTGCTTGGATTCTGATAACCCATTTTCAGCGCAATTTCGCTGATTTTTTTATCTGACTGGCGCAAAAGCTGTGTCGCCCGATGCATTTTGTAACTACGCAAATATGCATAAGGTGATTCGCCATAAATTTGCCTGAATCCATCTTTTAACTGTGTCAGACTTAAATTGTGCTCCAATGCCAGTTCCTTCAGATTGGTTCGGTGTTCCATATCCTGTACCAGATGCTCCCTGACATGCTTGATCCGCTCCACAGTCACTCCCGAAATATAGTCCTGGTTCTCCTCAAAAAGAGTTTGTCTGAATTGGAAATGATAAAGGAGCTCCAAAATCTTCAGCCGCAAAAAGGGCAGAGACGGACGATCCAGATGTGTATACAGTTCCTGATATACATGCTCTATTTCCGCATTGCGGCGAAATACCGGGGATCTTGATTCAAGAGAATATTTCTCTGTGATTGCCTCCGCGCTGATTTGAAAGGCCTGAAGCTCCGGTACATCCTTCATGACCTCCGGAAACAAAATAATAGTGGACCCATAAAAGTAGTTCAAGGGGAAGGAAGACGCGATTGGCGGGTGCATCTGGCTGTTCAGGGTAATATCTCCTTCTCCTAAGTAAAGGTAATTCCTGCTGTCAAACGCACACTCAAACCGTCCTTTCCGGCAGTGGTTGATTCCGATCACGTTTTGCTTTTCGCCCGATCTGAAACAGCTTTCCGATGCAAAATCCACGACCATCAGCTGCACCCCTGGGAAGATGTCATACAGTCGCATATCGGCGGTGCCATCCTTTACCTGAAAATCCACATAGGTCACAAAGGATTCCTTCCCCGGTATTTTTTTGTCCTGTCTTAAATAATTCAATTTCTCCATGGCTGACGCATCTCCTATGACAAAGCTGAATGGCAGTTTATATCTATCCTATTTTCTCAGTATTACCAGCTTGTTAGAAAGGTTTTAACAGGCTGTATCCATCCCAGCAACTTATAGACAGGATACAGTTCCTTCATCCCTTCGACCAAACTCACATCCTTGACCCATGTAAGCCCCGACACCATGCTCTCCAGTTCCTTACCGCTTTTCAGGCCCCAGGTAAAGCGAGCCTTACTGGCTCAATCGATTTCTCCTTCATGTACCGCATAATAAAAGGATTCATAATCTCCATAATGATCTCCGCATGTTCGAACCGGCTACAGATAATGGATAGAATTTTCTTTACATCCGCCTCGGTTAAGTACATGACCAGCCCTTCGATCACAACAAGCACTTCGCCCGTCGGATCTTCGATTTCCGCTGCTCATGGCAGCATCCTTCTACGCCCTGGAAAAGTCATAGTCCAGCTGCTTCACGATCTCTATAGCCTTCGCATCATAAAATTTATGTTCCTTCTTCTAACCACACAACATATAATAGCAATTTGCGCTCACGATTCCAACCCAAAACCAATTTTATTCTACCCAAAATCAGTTTTTTTTGCGTTTATCCAATCGTAGCTTCTGCTTTATAGTTTTCGGATTCACTCCGTATTTCCTTTTGAAGGCCGCTGCGAAATTGCTCGCTTTTGAATATCCCACCAGTATAGCCACCTGACTGACATTCAAATTACTTTCTAACAGCAGGCTTGCCGCCTTTTCTAACCGCTGGTCGATGACATACGCATGAACCGATGTTCCGAACAGGGAGGAAAAGCCCTTCGTCAATTTTGAAGTGCTGATATTGACCTGCCGCGCCAATTCCTCGCAGCCCGGAGCCAGGGCAAGCTGGCTGTCAATAATTCGCTTTGCCTCTTATGATGGAATCCCGGTCACTTCTGGAATTGCACGTAAGGTGTACGCGAGATACTCAGCTCAG
>ENA-OQLB01001416-OQLB01001416.1-human-gut-metagenome-genome-assembly--contig:-NODE-1416-length-10123-cov-5.604442_pt1 | contig 10123 bp, 9 predicted proteins | sample MGYA00242656_ERZ504813 | MGnify/ENA primary metagenome ERZ504813 (study PRJEB26092, sample SAMD00036388) | human gut metagenome | host: Homo sapiens | study: EMG produced TPA metagenomics assembly of...
CCTTGACATTCCCGCTGATCGTTCCGTTTTTCAGCATCAACATGGTTCTCTGTGTGAAACTTCCTGATGGTATTTGATCATGATTCATGGCTTTGACAAAGGGTGGTCCTGCACAGAGTACAGAATCTATTTCTTACCTGATCTATAACAATGGTATGAGTGGAGGGACAGTTTGGATTCCAGAGTGCCAATGCGGTTATATTCTTTATTGTGATCGTGATCATTTCTGCAGTGCAGTTGACTATCACAGGGAAAAAGGAGGAGCAGCTGTAATGAAAACGAAAGTAAGAGAAAAAGCGAACTGGCCGGTAACGATCCTTCTGATCCTTGGCCTTATCACAGTGGTATTTCCGCTTTATATGACAATTGTGATCGCATTCAAGCAGCCGACAGAGATGACCAACAGTGTAGCCGGGATCCTGTCTCTGCCAGAGAAATTCAGTCTTGCCAATTTCAGGGAAGCTATGGAGGTAACAGACTTCTGGCATTCTCTTGGAAACAGTGTATTGATCACTGTGATCACAGTGGTTCTTGCTATTGTAATTCATTCACTTTTAGGTTATGCTATAGCCAGAAACAAGAGAAGTAAATTTTATAAATTTATCTATCTCTATGTAGTGAGCGGTATGTTTGTTCCGTTTGCTATCCTGATGATGCCGCTTGTAAAGCAGACTGCTGAGATGGGCTTGATAACAAAGTCGGTGTGATCATTCTTTACACGGTATTTTATATGCCTATGAACGTGCTTCTTTATTCCGGATATCTGACAAACATTCCAATGGCCCTTGAGGAGGCTGCCTGTGTGGATGGAGCCAGCACCTGGAAAACATATTGGAAGATCATCTTTCCGATCATGAAGCCGATGCATGCCACAGTGGCAGTTCTGACAGCACTTGGAACCTGGAATGATGTTATGACTCCACTGGTTATCATGTCCGGATCTACGGGTGGAACCACATTGCCCCTGGCACAGCTGAATTTCCAGACTCAGTTCGGAACAAACTATAACCTTGCGTTTGCCTCTTATCTGCTGGCACTGCTTCCGATCCTTCTGTTTTATCTGATCTGCCAGAAGCACATTTTAAATGGTGTTGTAAACGGTGCCGTAAAATAAAAACACAAGAAAAAGGAGGATTCACATATGGGAATCATCTACTGCGAGAAAGACAGAACGTTTACCCTACAGACAAAAGAGACTACATATCAGATGCAGGTGGATCAGTACGGATTTCTTCTTCATCTCTATTATGGTAAAAAGGCAGAAGGCTGCATGGATTATCTTCTGACCTACTATGACAGAGGATTTTCCGGAAATCCCTATGATGCGGGAACAGACAGAACCTATTCCATGGACTCTCTTCCACAGGAGCTTTCCTGCTACGGAAACGGAGATTTCCGCAGTGCATCACTGATGCTGGAAAACGGTGACGGAAGCATGAGCTGTGATATGCGTTACAAGAATTATACTATCCGTGACGGTAAATACAGCCTTCCGGGGCTTCCGGCGGTTTATGCAGATAATGATGAGGCACAGACTCTGGAGATCGTACTGGAGGATCCGGCTACCGGCGTGGAGGCCATGCTTCTTTACGGTGTACTTCCGGAACTGGATATCATTACAAGAAGTGTCTATATCCGCAATCAGAGCAGTGAGAAGATCTATGTGAACAAGGTGATGTCCGCAGAACTGGATTTTCTTTACGGAGATTATGACCTGCTTACTTTTTACGGAAGACATGCCATGGAGCGGAATCTGCAGAGAGTACCGGTGGCTCATGGAAGTCAGATGATCGGCAGTGTCCGTGGCACATCCAGCCATCAGTATAATCCGATGATGATCCTGGCGGAGAAGGACACAACAGAGGATCATGGAGGCTGCTATGCTATGTCCTTTGTATATAGTGGAAATTTCCAGGGTGAGGTTCTTAAAGATCAGTACAATCAGACAAGAATGCTCCTTGGTGTACAGGAGGAGTGCTTCCGGTATCCGCTGGAAGCCGGGGAGACCTTCTATGCACCTGAGGTGATCTTAAGCTACACAGATCAGGGAATGAACCGTCTTTCTCAGAATCTGCACAGTTGCATCCGTCATCATATCTGCCGTGGTAAATATAAGACAGAGGTTCGTCCGGTGCTGGTAAACAGCTGGGAGGCAGCATATTTTGATTTTACAGGGGAGACTTTATATAATCTGGCAAAAGAGGCAAGGAGCTTGGTATCGATATGCTGGTTCTGGATGACGGCTGGTTTGGAAAACGTGACGATGACAACAGTGGTCTTGGGGACTGGTATGTCAATGAGAAGAAGCTTGGAGAGACTCTCGGCGGACTGGTAAAAAGAGTCAATGACCTCGGAGTGAAATTCGGTATCTGGATCGAGCCTGAGATGATCTCTGAGGACAGTGATCTTTACCGTGAGCATCCGGACTGGCACTTACGATTCCGGGAAGAAAACCAGTGAGATCCAGAAATCAGCTGGTACTTGATTTTTCCAGAAAAGAAGTTGTTGATGGAATCTTCGGACAGATCAGTGCGGTATTGGATAATGCCAATATTGAGTACGTTAAATGGGATATGAATCGAAGCCTGATGGATGTTTTTTCCGTAATGACCAAGGATCAGGGACGTGTAATGTATGATTATGTCCTGGGATTGTACGATTTTCTGGACCGTATGGTGAACCGTTATCCGGATCTTCTGATCGAGGGCTGTAGCGGCGGCGGCGGAAGATTTGACGCAGGTATGCTGTATTACACACCGCAGATCTGGTGCAGCGACAACTCCGATGCTATTGACAGGCTTCGGATCCAGTATGGCACTTCCTTCGGATATCCGGTATCGGCCATGGGAGCACATGTATCTGCAGTGCCGAACCATCAGACAGGAAGGATCACTCCGTTACATACCAGAGGTGTGGTTGCTATGTCCGGAACCTTCGGCTACGAGCTGGATCTTCTGAAGCTGACTGAGGAAGAAAAAGACGAGGTCCGCAGCCAGATCGGGGAATTCCGTAAATATGCGCCACTGCTCCAGAACGGACGGTACTATCGCCTGACAGATCCGTTTAAGAGTGAGGTCTGTGCATGGGAGATCGTTGGAAATTCTCAGGAAGAAGTTCTGCTCAATGTTGTCATGGAGGAGATCCATGGAAATATGACTGTGAATTATGTGCAGCTTCGCGGCCTTGATGAGAGTGCACTTTATAAGGAACAGACTACCGGCAGGATCTATTCCGGAGCTGCTCTGATGCATGGTGGAATGCCGCTTCCTGCAGAGTTTGGGGAGTACAGAGCTTATCAGTATCATTTTGTGAGAGAATAAGAGCGTATTGAGACAGTAAGATAAATAAAAGGATCCGTCATACAGACAGCTGAAAAAGCCGATGTATGGCGGATCTTTTTTTTATCATAGCTCAGTGTACGGTGATCTGATAGCTCTTGATAAATTCCTCATCCGGTTTCAGCACATTGATATTTGCTTTTTCGGAAAGAGGCTTTTCAAAACCACAGTCATCACAGCGTCCCATCCACGGCTCCAGGCATACGAAGGGAGCACCGGGTACGGACCAGATACCGAAATTCGGGAAGCCCTCACTGGTAAGTGTCAGATATGGAGTTCCGTCCGGGAAGAGGATACCGGCCTTTTGGATCTGGCCGTTATCAAAAACAAGAGCGTCTTTATCAAACATGTGAGGAGCAATGGAACAGGTTCCGTTTTCAAGGGAAAGTGTATGTGGCTCGTCAGCAAGGACTGTTCCTACAGACGTATCGATAAGGAGATAGGTAAGAGTGTCCAGGCCTTCAAAAGCAAGACGGTAATCACTCTGGGATTCGCCTTCACGTACCGGAACACGGAATGCCGGATGGCCGCCGATGGTAAAATACATAGTTTCAGAATCATTATTAACTACTTCCCAGCATACTTCCAGGTCGTGCTTCTTCAGAGTGTAGGTGATCTTCAGAGCGAAAGCAAACGGATAAACCTTCAGGGTTTCTTCAGAGGACTTAAGGACAAAGGAAAGGGAAGTATCGGTGATATCCGTGCAGATAAAATCGCTGTCTCTTGCAAAGCCGTGCTGGCTGGAAGGATATTCCTTTCCGTTCAGACGCCAGATATCTTTGTAGTTACGTCCACGTTGGGAAAAAGTACAGGCGCATGGCGTTTCCAGTAAGCCGGATCTGCCTGCCAGAGGATCTCCCTGTCATTAGTCTTGTCATAGATGCCGGTGAGTTCAGCACCGTGATCGGAAACGGAAATCTTAAGAAAGCTATTTTCAATCGTTCGTGTCATGATAAACCTCCTGTATGACAGCATTCGGGTAATATTACCTCGGAATTGCTGCATGTTTTTTTCTATTTTAGCACATTTTTCAGATGATAACGAGAAAAAATACAATCTGTGAAAAATATAACTGGAAAATCTGTCATATTTCACAAGAGAAATTGCTGTTTTTTGGAAGAATAACCTTGACTAATGAAGGATAAATCTATAAAATAATTATGTGCGTAGAAAACATACATTTTTTATGTTTTAAAGAACAATAATTAGGAGGAAAATGTAAAATGGCAAAATGGGTTTACATGTTTACAGAAGGTAATGCTACTATGAGAAATCTTCTGGGCGGCAAAGGTGCCAACCTTGCTGAGATGACAAACCTCGGTCTTCCTGTACCGCAGGGCTTCACAATCACAACAGAGGCCTGCACACAGTACTACGAGGATGGCAGATCCATCAACGATGAGATCATGGCTCAGATCATGGAAGCAATTACCAAGATGGAAGGAGTTACCGGTAAGAAATTCGGCGACAAAGAAAATCCTCTGCTTGTATCCGTTCGTTCTGGTGCGAGAGCATCTATGCCAGGTATGATGGACACAATCCTCAACCTTGGTTTAAATGAAGAAGTTGTTAACACTCTTGCTGAGAAATCAGGCAATGAGCGTTGGGCTTGGGACTGCTACAGAAGATTCATCCAGATGTACTCTGATGTAGTTATGGAAGTTGGTAAGAAATACTTCGAGGAGCTCATCGATGAGATGAAAGCTAAGAGAGGTGTTAAGCAGGACGTTGAGCTTACAGCTGCTGACCTGCATGAGCTTGCTGACCAGTTCAAAGCTGAGTATAAATCCAAAATCGGTTCTGATTTCCCAACTGATCCGAAGGAGCAGCTGGTAGGCGCAATCAAAGCCGTATTCCGTTCCTGGGACAACCCACGTGCGAACGTATATCGTCGTGACAACGATATCCCATATTCCTGGGGTACAGCTGTTAACGTACAGATGATGGCATTCGGTAACATGGGTGATGACTGTGGTACAGGTGTTGCCTTCACACGTGACCCTGCTACAGGTGCTAACGGTCTGTTCGGTGAGTTCCTTACCAATGCACAGGGCGAGGACGTAGTTGCTGGTGTTCGTACACCTATGCACATCTCCGAGATGGAGCAGAAGTTCCCGGAAGCATTCGTACAGTTCAAACAGGTTTGCGAGACTCTTGAGAAACATTACAGAGACATGCAGGATATGGAGTTTACTGTAGAGCATGGTAAACTGTATATGCTTCAGACACGTAATGGTAAGAGAACTGCACAGGCTGCTCTTAAGATCGCTTGTGACCTCGTTGATGAGGGAATGAGAACTGAGGAAGAGGCTGTTGCAATGATCGATCCTCGTAACCTTGATACACTTCTTCATCCGCAGTTCGATGCAGCTGCTCTTAAAGCTGCTACACCGATGGGTAAAGGTCTTGGTGCTTCTCCAGGAGCTGCTTGCGGTAAGATCGTATTCTCTGCAGAGGACGCTGTTGAGTGGGCTGCAAGAGGAGAGAAAGTTGTTCTTGTTCGTCTTGAGACATCCCCAGAGGATATCACAGGTATGAAAGCTGCTCAGGGTATCCTGACAGTTCGTGGTGGTATGACATCTCACGCAGCTGTAGTTGCTCGTGGTATGGGATCCTGCTGTGTATCCGGATGCGGCGATATCGCTATGGATGAGGAGAACAAGAAATTCACACTTGCTGGTAAAGAGTTCCATGAAGGAGATGCAATCTCCATTGATGGTACAACAGGTAACATCTATGATGGACTTATCCCGACTGTAGATGCTAAGATCGCTGGTGAGTTCGGACGTATCATGGGATGGGCTGACAAGTACAGAACAATGAAAGTTCGTACAAACGCTGATACTCCTGCTGATGCTAAGAAAGCTCGTGAGCTTGGTGCAGAGGGAATTGGTCTTTGCCGTACAGAGCATATGTTCTTTGAGGGCAACAGAATCGATGCATTCCGTGAGATGATCTGCTCTGAGACAGTAGAGGAGAGAGAAGCAGCACTTGCTAAGATCCTTCCGGAGCAGCAGGGAGACTTCGAGAAACTCTATGAGGCACTTGAAGGAAATCCTGTAACAATTCGTTTCCTTGATCCGCCACTTCATGAGTTCGTTCCTACAGAGGAAGAGGACATCAAGAAACTGGCTGATGCTCAGGGCAAGACTGTAGAGCAGATCAAGACAATCATCGCTTCCCTTCACGAGTTCAACCCGATGATGGGACATCGTGGATGCCGTCTTGCTGTTACTTATCCAGAGATTGCTAAGATGCAGACAAGCGCTGTTATCCGCGCAGCTATCAACGTTAAGAAGAATCATCCGGATTGGAACATCAAACCGGAGATCATGATTCCGCTTGTTGGTGACATCAAAGAGCTTAAATATGTTAAGAAATTCGTTGTAGAGACAGCAGATGCTGAGATCAAAGCAGCAGGTTCTGACCTTGAGTACGAGGTTGGTACTATGATCGAGATCCCGAGAGCAGCTCTTACAGCTGATGATATCGCTAAAGAGGCTGACTTCTTCTGCTTCGGTACAAACGACCTTACACAGATGACATACGGATTCTCCCGTGATGATGCTGGTAAGTTCCTTAACGCATACTATGATGCTAAGATCTTCGAGAACGATCCATTTGCTAAGCTTGACCAGACAGGTGTCGGCAAACTTATGAAGATGGCTATCGAGCTTGGAAAACCGGTTAACCCGAAACTTCACGTAGGTATCTGCGGTGAGCACGGTGGAGATCCGTCTTCCGTAGAGTTCTGCAACGAGATCGGACTTGACTATGTATCCTGCTCACCGTTCCGTGTACCGATCGCTCGTCTTGCAGCAGCACAGGCAGCAATCGCTAAGAAGAACGCATAAGTAAGAATACATTTCAGGCTGAAGTTTCAGTCTGAGCATATATAAAGCTTCTGGCAGTCTGTAGAAATACAGATTGTCAGAGGCTTTTTTTCTTTATGATATTTTTTGAAGTATTCCGACGGTTTACGAAAAATGGGATTCATGGTATCATGAAAGAAACAGGCAGATAAAGCCGGAGGATAAGGAGAATTTTATGAATCAGGAATCACAGACACCTCATAAGAGACGTGTACGATATAAAGGAAAATATCCGAAGAAATTCGAGGAGAAATATAAAGAGCTTCAGCCTGAAAAGTATAAGGATACCATTGAACATGTGATCAGCAAGGGAAACACACCGGCTGGAATGCATATTTCCATTATGGTAAAAGAGATCATTGATTTTTTGGAGATCAGGCCGGGACAGGTTGGATTTGATGCTACACTTGGTTACGGTGGGCATACAAAGGCCATGCTGGAATGTCTGAGAGGTCAGGGACACATGTACGCCACGGATGTGGACCCGGAAGAATCTGCCAAGACAAGAAAACGTCTGGCAGAGCAGGGATTCGGAGAAGATATCCTGACAATTAAACTCCAGAATTTCTGCACCATTGATGAGATCGCAGAGGAAGTTGGAGGCTTTGATTTTATCCTTGCGGATCTTGGGGTGTCTTCTATGCAGATCGACAATCCCAAGAGAGGGTTTTCCTTTAAGGTGGATGGTCCTCTGGATTTAAGGCTGAACCAGGAAACCGGGATCAGCGCAGCACAGCGTCTGGATACCATTTCAAGAGAAGAGCTTGCCGGAATGCTGGATGAGAATTCCGATGAGCCGTACTGTGAGGAGATCGCGAAGGCCATCACAGATGAGATCCGAAGAGGAAACCACATAGATACCACTACGAAGCTTCGTGAAGTCATTGAGAAGACATTGTCTTTCCTTCCTGAAAAAGAGAGGAAAGACACGGTGAAAAAAACATGCCAGAGAGTTTTCCAGGCACTGCGTATTGACGTGAACCGGGAATTCGAGGTTCTCTATGATTTTATGGAAAAACTTCCCGGAGCGCTGAAGCCAGGCGGCCGTGTAGCAATCCTTACCTTCCATTCCGGAGAGGACAAGCTGGTAAAGAAAGCCTTAAAGCAGGGTTATAAAGACGGCATCTATTCCGACTATTCAAAAGATGTGATCCGTCCTTCCGCACAGGAATGTGCACAGAATGGGCGCGCCAGATCCACGAAGATGCGCTGGGCTGTGAAGGCTGAGTGAAGAGTGAAAGAGCAGTTCTGATACAAATACAGAAACAGAAAAATCCTGGAATGCGTTGACATTCGGGATTTTTTTTGCTATGTTATATAAGTTTACATATGATAAAGCTACGGCTTAAACTGAATAGGAGAAAGGATATGGATGTGGAGGAAAAGAAGGACATTTTTGATAAACTGATGCATCTTCCGGTGCTGAATATATTTGAACCTTTTTATAAGAAACATAAGGAAGTTCTGATGTATCTGTTCTTTGGAGGGCTCACATTTTTTCTGAACATTGCGTTGTATGCATGGCTGGATAAGGGCCTGGGCATGAATGCGCTGATCGCCAATGTGATCTGCTGGGTGGTCTGCGTACTGTTCCAGTATTTTACAAACAGGACATGGGTATTCGACGGGCAGGTGGATTCCGCCGCCGGATTTTTAAAGCAGATGGCTTCGTTTTTCGGAGGCCGGCTCTTTACGCTGATTGTGGAGGAAGCAATCCTTGCGGTATTTATCACCTGGCTTGGATTTAACAGCATGGCAGTGAAACTTGTTGCTCAGGTGGTTGTGATCGTATTGAATTATGTGATCAGTAAATTGATTGTTTTTAAAAAATAAAAGATAGTTATATTTGTGGAAAAGGAGTTGGACTGAAATTGACAAAGGACAAGACCAATGATATGACCGTGGGAAATCCGGTGAGCCTGATCATCCGCTTTATGATTCCCATGTGTCTCGGAAATATTTTTCAGCAGTTTTATAACATTGCGGATTCCATTGTTGCGGGTCAGTTCCTGGGAGTAGATGCGCTGGCTGCAATCGGAAGCACCGGTTCACTGATGTTTTTTGTTACCGGATGGCTTAACGGACTGAGCAGTGGATTTGCCATTCTGGTATCCCAGTGGTTCGGGGCGAAGCAATATGATAAGATGCGTCATTACGTAGCTATGTCCATTTATCTGGCAGCAGCCTTTGCCATTGTGATGACCATTGGCTTTGAGGCTTTGAATGAACCGATTCTGCGGCTGATGAATTCACCGGAGGATCTGATGGGATCTGTGAAGGGATATATGGGAATTATTTATGCAGGCCTGATCGTAACAGCGGCATATAATTCACTGGCAGCGTTTCTCCGTGCACTTGGAGATTCAAAATCTCCGCTGTATTTTCTGATCATTTCGGCAGTGATCAATGTGTTCCTGGATATTCTGTTTATTGTAAAAATCGGGATGGGAGTGGAAGGCTGTGCCTATGCTACGGTTATCGCGCAGGCAATTTCCGCAGTCTGCTGCCTGATCTATATTATCAAAAAGTTCCCGATCCTGCATCTGAAGAAAGAAAACTTTGAAGTTTCTTTTACCAGCTTCCGTTATCTGCTGGCCCTTGGTATTCCCATGGGACTTCAGTTTTCCATCACAGCGATCGGAACCATTATTGTGCAGGGTGCGGTAAATATTTACGGTTCTGTATATATGGCAGGATTTTCCGCTGCGGGAAAATACAGAATATCATTGCAACGGTATTTGTAGCTTTTGGTGCGACGATGGCAACCTATGTAGGACAGAACCGGGGCGCCGGAAAGATGGACCGTGTAAAAGCAGGAATGAAATATACCCAGATCATGGTCCTGATCTGGAGTGTGATCACTATGATCATAATGTTCTTTTTCGGAAAGTACATGACCTGGTTATTTATTGA
>ENA-OQLB01001417-OQLB01001417.1-human-gut-metagenome-genome-assembly--contig:-NODE-1417-length-10121-cov-2.010706_pt1 | contig 10121 bp, 15 predicted proteins | sample MGYA00242656_ERZ504813 | MGnify/ENA primary metagenome ERZ504813 (study PRJEB26092, sample SAMD00036388) | human gut metagenome | host: Homo sapiens | study: EMG produced TPA metagenomics assembly of...
TAAAAAAGGAAAGCCGTTTTGATGGCGGGGACGGTTGCATTTTCTATTGTGGCTGCAGTGGCGATCTTTATGGTCCTGCCATATTTCCTGTCATCGCTGATGAAACCGGTTGTTCCGTCTTATCATTTGCGGACAGTGATCGAAGGCTTTGTAAGAATCGGAATCTTTATCATCTATATTTTACTGATCTCGAGGATGAAAGATATCCAGAGAACATTTATGTATCACGGTGCGGAGCACAAGTGCATCAATTGCATTGAACATGGGCTTCCGCTTACGGTGGAAAATGTAAGAAACAGTTCCAGACAGCACAAACGATGTGGTACAAGCTTCCTGTTCTTCGTGCTTGCAATCAGTATTATTCTGCTGCTCCTGATCCGGGTAGAGTCGCCGCTTATGAGAGTGGTTGTGCGTATCGCACTGCTTCCGGTGATCGCAGGTGTATCCTATGAGGTATTGAAGCTTGCGGGAAACAGTGATAATCCATTTGTTAACCTGCTGAGTAAGCCGGGAATGGCAATTCAGAAGATGACGACCAGTGAACCGGATGACGGGATGATAGAAGTTGCGATACAGGCGGTAGAAGCAGTATTTGACTGGAGGGCTTATGAACGGGACAATTTTCACACTTCGTAATCTATATAGGGACGGAACTGTCTGTCTGGAAAAAACCGGGATACCGGATGCAAAGTTAGATGCCTGGTACCTGCTGGAATACGAGACAAAGATCAGCAGGCTATGTTCCTTGCCGATCCGGATAAAGAGGTAGAGAAGGATAAAGCAGAACACTACCGAAAAGATATTGCGATAAGAGCACAGAGAATCCCACTTCAGCATATTACCGGTGAACAGGAATTCATGGGGCTGGATTTTAAGGTGAATGAGCATGTGCTGATTCCGAGACAAGATACAGAGACACTGGTAGAAGAGGCACTGAAGAAGATCCGGCCGGGGATGCAGATCCTGGATATGTGTACAGGATCAGGCTGTATTCTGGAAAGCATTCTGAAATTTGCAGAAAGGAAAGAAATCTGCGTGTCCGGAACCGGATGTGATATATCAGAGGAAGCATTGAAAGTTGCGAAGGAAAATGACAGCAGACTTCAGACCGGAGCAGTTTTTATACAGGGGGATCTGTTCGAGAACATCGCAGAAACATATGACATGATCGTATCAAATCCTCCGTATATCAGAACGGAGGAAATCAACCGTCTGGAAGAGGAAGTAAAGCTTCATGATCCATGGATCGCACTGGATGGGAAAGAAGACGGACTATACTTTTACCGTCTGATCGTGAAAGAAAGTGTAAAACATATAAAAAAGGTGGATATCTTCTGTTTGAGACCGGTTTTGATCAGGGAAAGGATGTATCGGCTCTCCTGGAAGAACAGGGATATGAAGAAATCCAGATAAAAAAGGATTTGGCGGGACTTGACCGCGTTGTTATGGGAAGGTACAATAAAGAGTAATGTTAAGGAGGAAATACCATGTTTGATAAATTAGAAGATCTGCGCATCCGTCTGGATGAGATATTAAATGAACTTCAGGAACCGGATGTGGCAAATGACCAGAACCGCTTCCGCAAACTTATGAAAGAACAGAACGACCTGACTCCGATTGTAGAGGCGTATAATGAATACAAAGAATGCAAACAGGCAATCGAGGACAGCCTTGAGATGTTAGAGGAAGAGTCTGATGAAGAGATGCGTGAACTTGCAAAAGAAGAATTGAATGATAATAAGAAGCGTGTGGAAGAACTGGAACAGGAATTGAAAATCCTTCTTCTTCCGAAAGATCCGAACGATGAGAAGAATGTTATCGTTGAGATCCGTGCCGGTGCGGGCGGAGACGAGGCGGCACTTTTTTGCAGCTGAAATCTACCGTATGTATATGCACTATGCAGAAAGCCAGAGATGGAAAGTTGAGCTGGTAGAGTGTGAAGAGATTGGTATCGGCGGAATGAAGAATGTAACATTTATGATCGATGGAAAGGGTGCGTATTCAAAGATGAAATACGAATCCGGAGTTCATCGTGTACAGCGTGTACCGGAGACAGAATCCGGCGGACGTATCCACACTTCTACTATTACTGTAGCAGTTATGCCGGAGGCAGAAGACGTAGATATTCAGATTGATGAAAAAGATATCCGTATTGACGTAATGCGTGCATCCGGTAACGGTGGACAGTGTGTCAATACGACAGATTCAGCCGTACGACTGACTCACTATCCTACAGGAATCGTGATCTACAGTCAGACGGAGAAATCACAGCTGCAGAACAAGGACAAAGCATTTGCACTCTTACGTGCGAAGCTGTACGATCTGGAATGCCAGAAACGTCACGATGCCGAAGCAGAGGCAAGAAAGAGCCAGATCGGTACCGGAGACAGATCCGAGAAGATCCGTACTTATAACTTCCCACAGGGACGTGTGACAGATCACCGTATCGGACTTACATTATACAAACTGGATAAGATCATGAATGGAGACATCCAGGAGATCATTGATGCCTGCATCGCAGCCGATCAGGCCGCAAAGCTTGCAAATATGAATGAGGAAATGTAAGAATCCGGAATATGACAATCAGAAAATAGCTGAAACTAAAAGAAGGTAAATATAAAGGATGGAAGCAATACAGTTTAAGCGTGCAGAATTAGAAGATCAGGAGATTATTGCGCATTACTTTGAACATCATACCAGCAGAAGCTGTGAGAGAACATTTGCCAATGTTTATCTCTGGTCCAGACAATATCCGGTGAAGTGGGCAATTGTACAGAATGCACTGGTATTCAAAAGTGAGGATGAGAATCACGTATCTTTTGCGTATCCGGCAGGAGCACCGGAAGATGTAAAAAATGCACTGGAAGAGATGATGGAGTATTCCAAAGAAAAAGGCAGGCCGTTCCTGATGTACAATGTGACACCGGAATATTTCGAACAGCTGAATGAATGGTATCCGGAAAGATTTCAGATTGAGTATGACAGAGACTCTGCGGATTATGTATATGAATCAGAAAAGTTAGCGACGCTTCCGGGAAAAAACTCCATGGGAAACGTAACCATATTAACAAGTTCAAAAGTTTGTACGATGGACGCTGGTCATATGAAAGCATGACCGGAGAAAATCTGGAAGACTGCTTTCAGATGGCATTAAAATGGCGGAAAGAGAATGAATGTGAAGACGACGACGAAAAAAGGGGTGAGATGTGTGTGGCATTGAATTCCCTGCGTCTGTTCAAAGAGCTTCATCTGACCGGAGGTGTTTTACGGATTGACGGAGAAGTTGTAGCATTTACGATCGGAGAACCTATCTGTGAGGATACGTATGTAGTGCATATTGAAAAGGCATATGCAGATGTACAGGGTGCATATACAATGATCAACCAGCAGTTTGTAGAACATGAATGTATGAACTACAAATATGTGAACAGAGAAGATGATACCGGAGCGGAAGGACTCAGAAAAGCAAAACTTTCATACCGTCCTGCCTTTATGGTGGAAAAGGGCGATGTGACAGAAAAAGATGTTTGAAGGACAAAAAAGACTTGCGGTGAGAAAGGAGCAATAAAATGATAGCGGATAAGATGAAAAATATGGTGGCCAACAGTTCGGCTATCCGTGCAATGTTTGAGGAAGGAAATCGTCTGGCTGGAATTTATGGAGCTGAGAATGTGTTTGATTTCAGTCTTGGCAATCCGAATGTGCCGGCACCGGAGGCTGTAAAGAATGCGATCATCGAGATTGTAAATGACACAGATCCGGTTGCACTTCACGGATATACCAACAGCAACTGCGGATATGCGGAAGTAAGAGCAGCGGTAGCAAAATCTCTGAATGAACGTTTTGATACGCACTTTGAGGGAAAGAATATTGTTATGACAGTTGGTGCCGCAGGAGGTCTGAATGTTATTCTGAAATCGATCATCAATCCGGGAGATGAAGTAATTGCATTTGCACCATATTTTGGAGAATATCGTTCTTATACAAATAATTACGATGGTGTGCTGGTCGAAATTTCACCGAATACTGTAGATTTCCAGCCGAAACTGGATGAATTCGAGCAGAAGATCACGCCTAAGACAAAAGCAGTCATCGTTAACAATCCGAATAATCCTACAGGTGTGGTGTACTCCGAAGAGACGATTAAGAAGCTTGCTGCCATCATGGAGGCAAAACAGAAAGAATTCGGAACGAATATTGTCCTGATCTCAGATGAACCATATCGTGAACTTGCTTATGACGGAGTAGAAGTTCCTTATCTCACAAATATTATGATAATACAGTTGTAGGATATTCTTACAGTAAATCGCTGTCTCTTCCGGGAGAACGTATCGGCTACCTGGTGATTCCGGATGAGATGAAAGACAGTGAAGAAGTGCTTGCGGCAGCAAATGTGGCAACACGTATCCTTGGATTTGTTAATGCTCCGACACTGCAGCAGAAAGTAGTGGAAAAATGCCTGAATGAAAAGACAGACCTTTCTTTCTATGACCGTAACAGAGAAGATCTTTATAATGGTCTGAAAGAATGTGGATTTGATTGTATTAAACCACAGGGGGCATTCTATCTGTTTGTGAAATCACCGGTTTCGGATGAAAGCAATCTGCGAAGCGGCCAAGAAATATAATATTCTGATCGTACCGGGAAGTTCCTTTGCGTGTCCTGGATATGTAAGACTTGCATACTGTGTATCTCACGAGACGATCATCCGTTCACTTCCGAAATTTAAAGAACTGGCAAAAGAATATTTCTAGGAGAGCAGCATGAAAGCATTTGAAAAAAACATTCGAAAAGTAGAACCATATGTGCCGGGTGAACAACCGCAGCGCAAAGTAATCAAGTTAAATACTAATGAGAATCCATATGCACCGGCACCGGGCGTGACAAAAGCACTGGAGGAGATGGATACAGACCGTTTACGGCTGTATCCGGATCCGACGGCAGCACGCTTGTGAATGCCCTGGCTGATTTTTATCATGTGAATCCGGATCAGGTTTTTGTAGGAGTTGGCTCGGATGATGTATTATCTATGTGCTTCCTGACATTTTTTTAATTCGGAAAAACCAATCTTTTTCCCGGATATCACATATTCATTTTATAAAGTCTGGGCAGATCTGTACCGCATTCCGTACGAGTGCCAGAAACTGGACAGGGACTTTAAAATTGTAAAAGAAGATTATTATAAAGAAAATGGCGGAGTGATCTTCCCGAATCCGAATGCACCGACCGGACTTTTTGAAGAATTGGACGATGTGGAAGATATCATTGCACACAATCAGGATGTGATCGTGATCGTAGATGAGGCATATGTAGACTTTGCAGGCCGTTCTGCAATGGAACTGATCGACAAATATGATAACCTGATCATTGTTCAGACATTTTCCAAAGCAAGATCTATGGCCGGAATGCGTATCGGTTATGCAATCAGTAACTCGGTACTGATCAAATATTTAAATGATGTGAAATATTCTTTTAATTCGTATACCATGAATCAGACATCTCTGGTATGCGGTGTGGAAACACTGAAAGATAAAGCATACTTTGAAGAATGCGTGAATAAGATTATCGAGACACGTGAATGGGCAAAAGAAGAGCTGAAAAACCTTGGATTCCACTGTCTGGATTCCAAATCGAACTTTATCTTTGCCATGCATCCGGATTATGATGCAAAAGAATTATTTGAAGCATTGAAGGAGAACGATATCTATGTGCGCTTCTGGGGAAGTGAGAGGATTGAACAGTATATGCGTATCTCTGTGGGAACAAAAGAAGAGATGGAAGCAATGTTTGCATTTCTGAAAGAATATATGAGTAGATAAGAGGAGTTTTTATGACCAATACGTTAATACATGGAATTATTAATGCGTTAAGCGGAAGTGTGAGTAAAGAAGTCATCGTATTTCTGATCTCTATGATCCCGATTCTGGAACTGCGAGGAGCACTTCTGGTTGCCGGACCAATCCTAGGAGTGAAAGTGTCTACTGCGATACCGTTGTGTATTATCGGAAATATAATTCCGGTTCCTTTCATTTTACTTCTGATCACACCGGTGTTTAAATGGATGAAAGGGACGAAGACATTCAAACCGCTGGTAGATAAACTGGAGAATAAAGCGATGAGTAAGAAAGATCAGATCGAGAAATATGAATTCTGGGGTCTGGTATTATTCGTAGGAATTCCGCTTCCGGGAACCGGAGCATGGACGGGCTCACTGATTGCAGCGCTTTTGGGAATGAAGTTTAAGAAAGCATTTCCGGCTGTTGTCATCGGCATCTGCATGGCAACGGTGATTATGTGGTTTATATCGTATGTACTTCTCGGAGGCATACATTTGTTAGGATAAAAGAAGAAAGTCACATAAAAAGTTTTGGCGGAAACTTTTTATGTGACTTTCTTACAAAACGCTATCAAGAGAGGGTTCGTGGGAGGGGAGTACCATCCAAACACGAACATTTGTGAAATCATTGTTTCACAATATAAAATAATACGTCAGGTTGTTGTATTATTTGTTATTATTTTATCAATCATTACCAAATTCGTAAATAGGCAAAAATGACAAAAAAATAACAAAGACTTATGCGAAAATTAGTGATAATGCACTTTCAATACGGACAGGTTTTAAAATGATAAATTATATGGTAAAATAAATAATAATATAAAGATTAAGATAAGGAGTAGTGTATATGGAAAAGAAGTATGACGTGACAGCACTCGGAGAGCTGTTGATCGATTTTGCGGTAAACGGGGAAAGTGAGCAGGGAAATCAGTTATTTGAAGCATGTCCGGGTGGAGCACCATGTAATGTACTTGCAATGCTGAATAAACTGGGAAGAAAAACAGCCTTTATCGGAAAAGTAGGTGATGATCAAGTTCGGTAAATTATTGAAGGATACGATTACGAATACAGGAATAGAAGCAAAGGGACTTGTAATGGATCAGGATATCCACACAACACTTGCTTTTGTACATACTTTCCCGGATGGTGACAGAGAATTTTCTTTTTACCGCAAACCGGGAGCAGATATGATGTTAAAGGAAGAGGAAGTAGATTATGATCTGATTCGTCAGTCAAAGGTATTCCATTTCGGAACACTTTCTATGACAGATGAACCGGTAAAAACTGCAACAAAGAGGGCACTCTCCGTTGCAAAAGAAGCCGGATGTATGATCACGTTTGATCCGAATTTACGTCCGCCGCTCTGGAAGACGTTGGATGAGGCGAAGGAGCAGATGGAGTACGGATTTGAAAACTGTGATGTACTGAAGATTTCGGATAATGAGATTCAGTTCGTATCCGGAGAAGAAGATTATGATAAAGGAATTAAGTATCTTCAGGAGAAATATCAGATACCGCTTATCTTCCTGACTATGGGAAAAGAAGGAAGCAGAGCTTATTATAAAAATCTTCGTGTAGAACAGCCGGGATTTACCGTGAAAGCAATCGAGACAACAGGAGCAGGTGACACGTTTTGCGGATGCTCTATCAATGGTGTGTTGAAGTATGGTCTGGATAATCTGGACGAAGAAAAATTAAAAGAGATTCTGACATATGCAAATGCGGGTGCAGCACTGATCACGATGAAAAAAGGTGCAATCCGCTCGATGCCGGAACCGCAAAATATCAAGGGACTGATCGGGGAATAAAAAAATTATGGGAGTACGCAGAATGCTGGCTGTATGGGCAGCAAAGATAAGTGAAAAAGCAAGTGTACACATCTTTCACCGCCAGGGTGTGACCTGGGCGGGGAAAATTGCATTAAAGATTGATCCAAGTATCCTGCACGATCTTGCAGGCCAGGTTAGAAAAGATATTTTTATTGTATGCGGAACCAATGGAAAGACGACGACCAACAATATGCTTTGTGCAGCAATTGAAAAAGAAGGCTATAAAGTAATCTGTAATCATACCGGATCGAACATGTTGAATGGAGTTGTAGCAGCATTTGTATTGGGCGCAGGCTTCAGTGGTAATCTGGATGCAGATTATGCCTGTATTGAGATTGATGAGGCATCAACCAGAAGGGTATTTCCACATTTTAAGCCGGATTACATGGTGTTGACAAATCTGTTCCGTGATCAGCTTGACCGCTATGGTGAGATTGATATTACAATGAACATCTTAAAAGAAGTGATGCAGAGTGCACCAAAGATGAAGGTGATTGTGAACGGAGATGATGCATTGTCCGCATACCTTGCAATGGAAAGCGGTAATCCGTATGTGACTTACGGTATCAGCGAAAGGGTAGTGAATGATAAAGATTCGCATGAGATCAGAGAGGGACGTTTCTGTAAAAAATGCGGGGCTCCGTTGAAGTATAATTTCTATCATTACAGCCAGCTTGGAGATTATGCATGTACGGGCTGTGAGTTTAAGCGGCCGGCAATCGTATATGATGCATCGGATGTAGCGGTCAGTTGATCATCTTGCATTTACAGTTGAGGAAAGACATCTGGAAGCCAATTATAAAGGCTTCTACAATGTATATAATATTCTGGCAGCATATGCAGCAGGAAGAACCGGAGGACTTGGACTGGAACATTTCCAGGACATGCTTGCAGAATTTAATCCGGAGAATGGCCGCATGGAACAATTTGATGTACAGGACACAAAGATCGTGCTGAATCTTGCAAAGAATCCGGCGGGATTTAATCAGAATATTTCTGCGGTAATGCAGGATGAATCCATGAAAGATGTAATCATTGTGATCAATGACAATGCACAGGACGGAACGGATATTTCATGGCTCTGGGATGTGGATTTTGACAGATTCAAGGGAGCAAATATCAATTCCATTACAGTAAGCGGTATCCGTTGTCAGGATATGAGATTACGTATGAAATACGTAGATATTACGTCCATGCTGGAAGCAGATGTGGAGAAGGCAATCCGTGAAAGAGTAGAAAATGGATGTGGTAACCTGTATGTACTGGTAAACTATACAGCTCTGTTCAGTACCCGGAATGTATTGAAAAAGATGGAAGGAGAAGGATAATGGAGACTAAGGATATGAAACTTACAATCGGTCATCTGTATCCGGATCTTTTAAATCTGTACGGAGACAGAGGGAATATTGCATGTCTGATGAAACGCTGTATCTGGCGGGGAATAGAAGCAGAGACAATAGAATTCAACACCGGAGATCAGATCGATTTTTCAAAACTGGATATCGTTTTGCTGGGAGGCGGTTCCGACAGGGAACAGGCAATCGTGTGTAAAAGTCTTCTGGAGATCCAAAGTGAATTCAAAGATTATGTAGAAGATGGCGGTGTGGTCATCGCAGTGTGCGGCGGCTATCAGCTTCTTGGGAAGTACTATAAAACAGATGCCGGAATGATCGAGGGCCTGAATCTGGTGGATATCTATACGGAGCAGGAAGAAGGACGTCTGATCGATAATATCGTTTTGGACAGTGAACTTGTAGACATGCCGGTAGTAGGATTTGAAAACCATGGCGGAAGAACTTATCTGAATGGAAATAAACCGTTCGGAAAGGTTCTGTACGGAGCCGGAAATGATGGTAAAAGCGGTTATGAAGGTGTTGTGTATAAGAATGTGATCGGAACCTATCTGCATGGTCCGCTGCTTCCGAAGAATCCACAGGTCAGTGATTATCTGATCAGAAAAGCGCTGGAAAGAAAGTATGGCGGAGAAGTGATTCTTACTCCACTGGATGACAGTCAGGAAAAAGAAGCAAATGATTATATTTATCACCGCTTTGTAAAGGAATAAGAACTGTCCGGCAAAATCTCAGTTTTTCAAAGGAAAGCTGACGATTTTTGCTTTTTGCGGTATTGTGTGGATAAAAAGAAAAGGAGACAGTAAAAATGCGTGTGGAACGTTTTAAAATGGAAAGAGAAGGTCTGGTGACAGAAGGACAGGAAGTAGAGATCAGTGAACGAAGTGCCGTTACCCGGCCAATATACATATCTGGTCGAACCATCCATGCTATGTCAGGAATCTACCGTACCAGACAGCGGATCAGAGCAAGAAAAGGAAAGATCAAGAAGATTGAACAGACGGACAGGGGATTTTATCTGCTTGTGGAGATTGACGAGTTAAAGGGAAGAAGAAACAAAAGACCTGTCGTTGACACAGAAGAAAAAAGCACATATAATCTATA
>ENA-OQLB01001419-OQLB01001419.1-human-gut-metagenome-genome-assembly--contig:-NODE-1419-length-10116-cov-1.580338_pt1 | contig 10116 bp, 15 predicted proteins | sample MGYA00242656_ERZ504813 | MGnify/ENA primary metagenome ERZ504813 (study PRJEB26092, sample SAMD00036388) | human gut metagenome | host: Homo sapiens | study: EMG produced TPA metagenomics assembly of...
TGATGATTTAAATGCATCTGTTCAAGAAAATGTTAATGGAATTCGGGTTGTTAAAAGCTTATGTTCGTGAAGAACATGAAGACGAGAAATTTAAAAAGACATCAACTTTGATTTATAAACTATTTGTAAAGGCAGAAAACTATTTAGTTTTTAATATGCCGCTAATGCAGTTAACTGTATATGGATGTATTATTGGAATTTCTTGGTTTGGAGCACACTTAATTGTCGGGGGAAATCTTACTACTGGAGAATTAACTAGTTTATTTACCTATGTAATGATGATTTTAATGAGTTTAATGATGTTTTCAATGGTATTTGTCATGGTAGTTATGTCAATTGCTTCAGCCCAACGTATTAGTGAAGTAATCAATGAAAAATCAACGCTGCATAATCCTGCTGAGCCTGATTATGAAATTAAAGATGGTTCAATTGATTTTAATAATGTTAATTTCTCATATTTTGATGATCAAGAAGAAATTAATTTACGTGATATCAATGTTCATATTAAATCTGGACAAACAATCGGGATTATTGGTGGAACCGGTAGTGCTAAATCAACTTTTGTTCAGCTTATTCCACGGTTATATGATGTAACTAAAGGAGAAGTTTTAGTTGGCGGTAAAGATGTTAGAAAATACGATTTGGAAACATTGCGAAATGAAGTTGCAATGGTATTACAAAAAAATGTTTTGTTTTCTGGAACAATTAAAGAAAACTTACGCTGGGGTAATAAAGAAGCTAGTGATGAAGAAATTGTGGAGGCTTGTAAATTAGCTCAGGCAGATGAGTTTATTCAACGTTTCCCAGATAAATATGATACCTATATAGAACAAGGCGGAACTAATGTTTCTGGAGGGCAAAAGCAAAGATTGTGTATTGCTCGTGCATTGCTAAAGAAACCCAAAATTTTTAATTTTAGATGATTCAACTAGTGCAGTTGATACTAAACAGATGCATTGATTCGTAGTGCGTTTAAAAAAGTTATCCCTGGAACAACAAAATTAATTATTGCTCAAAGAATTAGTTCAGTTGAAGATGCTGATTTAATCATTGTTTTAGATGATGGTCAGATCAGTGCTATGGGTACTAATGATGAACTATTGGAGTCTAGTGCAATTTATAAAGAAATTTATGAAACACAAAAGAAGGGAGGAACTTTAAGTAGTAATAGTCGGGAAAAACAATGAAAAGATTGTTTAAATTTGTTGTTAAAAGACATAAAAAGACCTGCTTTGCAATATTGTTATTAATCATTGTTAGTAGTATTGCTAGTGTTATGGGAACAATCTTTATCAAAAGCTTAATCGATGATTATATTACACCATATATTAATATGGCAAATCCTGATTTTGGACCGTTAACGAATGCGATTTTGAAAATGATTGCAATTTATGCAGTAGGAGTAATTGCTACTTTTAGTTATAATAAGCTCTTAATTAAAGTGACTCAGGGATCGTTAAAAGAAATTCGTGATACGATGTTTGAACATATGGAAAAATTACCGATTCGTTATTTTGATACTCATAACCATGGGGATATCATGTCAATCTATACTAATGATACTGATACTTTAAGACAGATGATTTCGCAAAGTGTACCTCAGGTTATTGTTTCAGCAACAACGATCGTTTGTGTTCTTGTTTCAATGATTGTAATGTCTATTCCAATGACGATAATTAGTGTTTTGATGGTTTGTGTAATGTTATTAGTTTCTAAACATGTAACTAATCGTAGTGGGCGGTATTTCTTTGCTCAACAAACTAATTTAGGTAAAGTTAATGGTTTTATTGAAGAATGATGGAAGGACAAAAAGTTGTTAAAGTCTTCACTCATGAAGAAGAAGCTAAATTTGATTTTGATAAAGTCAATGAAGAATTATTTGAAAGTGCATATCAAGCAAATAAATATGCTAATATTTTAATGCCATTAATTGGAAACTTAGGATACGTAAGTTATGTGTTAGTTGCGGTTGTAGGTGGTGTTCTTGCGATTAATGGCTATATGGATTTAACGGTAGGGACATTAGCTGCCTTTCTACAATTAAACCGCTCTTTTAATCAGCCAATTGGACAAATTTCTCAACAAATAAATATGGTGTTGATGGCATTGGCAGGTGCAGAAAGAATCTTTGCATTAATGGATGAAGAGGTTGAAGATGATCTTGGTCATGTTTCTTTAGTTAATGCTAAAGAAAATGCTGATGGTACATTATCTCCAGTTAAAGAACGTACTGGACTTTGGGCTTGGGAGCATAAGCGACCAGACGGTTCAATCGAATATGTCCGTTTAGCTGGTGATGTTCGTTTTCATGATGTTACATTTGGATATAATGAAAATAAAACAATTTTGTATGATATGAATTTATTTGCTAAACCTGGTGAAAAGCTTGCTTTTGTTGGAGCTACAGGAGCTGGTAAAACAACTATTACGAATTTGATCAACCGTTTTTATGATATTCAAAAAGGTTCAATAACTTATGATGGAATTGATATTAAATTAATTAAAAAGGCAGATTTGAGAAGATCGTTAGGAATCGTTTTGCAAGATACACATTTATTTACTGGTACAGTAATGGATAATATTCGTTATGGTAAACTTGATGCTACTGATGAGGAGTGTATAGAAGCTGCAAAACTAGCCAATGCTCATGAATTTATTATGCATTTAGAACATGGGTATCAAACTATTTTGAGTGGCGATGGTTCAAGTTTATCACAAGGACAATGTCAGCTGCTAGCTATTGCTCGGGCTGCGGTTGCTAATCCACCGGTATTGATCTTAGATGAAGCAACATCAAGTATTGATACGAGAACAGAAAGTATTGTTCAAAGTGGAATGGATAAACTGATGGAAGGACGAACGGTTTTTGTTATTGCTCATCGTTTATCAACAATTAAAAATTCTGATGCCATCATGGTACTTGATCAAGGAAGGATCATTGAACGTGGTGACCATGATAAATTGATTAAAGAAAAAGGAACTTATTATCAGTTATACACTGGTGGCTTAGAATTAGATTAAAAAGCAGCTCGATTTGAGCTGCTTTTTTATGCATGTTTGACCCGATCTTTTTCTTCAGCAGCTTTAGCATCATTGAACCGATCTAAAGTACCTACTAAATATCCAGTGATTCGACGGATTCTTTCAAAACCCAAAGGATAAAAAGTATAATCTAAATCAACCTCATCACCGTCAATTTTAATTGATAATGATTTAAGTGTTTCATCAGGAAACTTTTTTTCTAAGTATTTGATATAAGCAATTATTTCTTCTTCGTCCATTTCACCGTTTTTAACTTCAACTGCAACGTTATTAATGTCTTCCATGGTTATCACCTCAACATCATTATAACGGTTTCTATTTTTACTAGCATTAAATATGCACTATTACCACCAATAACAAATTATCATGAAAATAAGAGTTGAAAGAATAATAGTTAATACGCGATTAACTCGTTTAAACATGTATCTCATACTATCACCATTATAATATATGTTTGATTTATTAATATTTAACATGAAATAATATGACAAATGTTAATTCCTTATTGAGAAGATAACTGTTATAATGACGCTGGTGATAAAATGAAAAAGAAAAAATTAATTTTATTTGACATGGATGGAACATTAATTGACTGGCGCCAGGGAATCGATAAGCCAACTAAACAAATGTTTGAAGCTTTTCAAAAATTACGCGAACATGGTTTTTTAGTAATGATTGCTTCAGGACGATTGTTACCTTTGATCACAGTACCTCTTCGAGGATTTGAATTTGATGGATATCTTTTAAGTGATGGAGCGCATGTTATTTTAAATGGTGAAGAGATTATTAAAGAGCCTTTAGATCATGGTGATGTTGAACGAACTATTTCATTAGCACGATCATTAACTTTAGAGTATGGTTTATTGTTTAAAGATGGGGCTTATTTACAAAAAGATGGGGTAATTGCACCATTTCTAAAAAAAGCTAACTTTGATATGAACAAAATTAATTATGAAAATATGATGATCAGGTATTTAAATTATATATTCATTGTCAAAAGAAAAAACAAAATGAGATTATTGAACAATTTGGCTGTTTTAATTTAGCTTTTGAGGATGATTATGATCTGATTGAAATTAGAAATAAGTACCATTCTAAAGCAAGTGGGCTAAAGGCAATTTTAACACGCTTAGAAATTGAAACAGAAAACACATATTTTTTTGGTGATGGATTTAATGATGTGGAAATTTTTAATATGGTGGGGCATCCTTATGTGATGGAAAATGCGGCTCCTGAACTATATCAATATGGGACAATTTGTCAGCTGGTTGAAGCTGATGGAGCGTATTTGAAAGTAATGGAAATATTGGCTGAAGAGAACCTTTAAAATGTGCAAAGGTTCTTTTTTAAATAAATATAATCTTGGAATTGAAAAATATTAGTCAATTTGATAAAATCTTGTAAATACATGAAAAGGAGGGGAATTATGCAGCTGCATTTTACAAAAATGGAAGGCATTGGTAACGATTATATTTACTTTGATGGAATAAATCAGGAGATTCCCATGGATAAAGAATTTATCATGAAAATAAGTGATCGTCATTTCGGTATTGGAAGTGATGGAATGATCGTGATTTTACCATCGGATCAGTATGATTTTAAAATGCGAATGTTTAATCTAGATGGAAGTGAAGCAATGATGTGTGGAAATGGAATCCGCTGTTTTGCTAAATTTATCTATGATCATAAATTGAGTGATAAACATGTATTGAAAATTGAAACTAAATCAGGATTACGAACAGTAGAATTATTATTTGATGGCGATGAGTGTATTGGAGCAAAGGTTAATATGGGCAAACCCGTCCTAACTTGTCAAGATATTCCTTGTACATATGCTAAAGAGAAAATGATTGATGAACCGGTAGAAATTGGTGGGCGAGAATACCGTTTAACTACTATTTCAATGGGGAATCCTCATACTGTGACTTTTGTTTCTGATTTAGATACTTTGGATTTAAAAACAATAGGTCCTAAATTTGAGCACCATCAATTGTTTCCTGCATCTGTTAATACTGAATTTGTTCAAATCATTAACAAAAGTTATGTTAAGATGCGTGTTTGGGAACGCGGTTCGGGTGAAACTATGGCTTGTGGTACTGGTGCTTGTGCAGTTATGTATGCATGCTATTTAAATCATTATACGGATAGTAAGGTAACAGTGGAATTATTAGGTGGTTGTTTGGAAATTGAATATGTAGATGAAACGATCATGATGTCTGGACCTGCAACAAATGTTTTTAATGGAACAATAGAGATATAGAAAAGGAGATAGATATGTTAAATAGTGCAGAAGAGATAATTAAATATATTGGTGATGCTAAAAAACAAACACCGGTAAAAGTTTATTTAAAAGGGAAAAACTTACCAGAAGCAACTGAATTTAAAATGTTTGGTGGAGAAGATAGTAAAGTATGTATTGGTGATTTAGAGGCTATTAAAGCTTATATGGAGGTAAATAAAGAGGTTATTGTTGATTCTTATTTAGAACAAGATCGTCGTAATAGTGCAATTCCAATGTTAGATATGACTAATATTAATGCTCGTATTGAACCTGGATGTTTTATTCGCGAACATGTAACGATTGGCGATAATGCTGTAATTATGATGGGTGCAGTTATAAATATTGGAGTCAAGATTGGTGAAGGAACTATGATCGATATGGGAGCTGTTTTAGGTGGTCGTGTAGAAGTTGGGAAACGTTGTCATGTTGGTGCTGGAGCAGTTTTAGCTGGAGTTATTGAACCACCTAGTGCTTCACCGGTAATATTAGAAGATGATGTATTGATTGGAGCTAATGCTGTAGTTATTGAAGGAGTACACATTGGTAAAGGTGCAGTTGTTGGTGCTGGTTCGATTGTTACAAGTGATGTTCCGGCAGGGGCAGTGGTAGTTGGAAATCCAGCTCGAATTATTAAAGAACAAAAAGATGAAACAACTGAAGGTAAAACTCAGTTAATGGATGATTTAAGAAAAATTTAGGAGATCAGTTATGGACGCTTTAAATGAAATTAAAAGATGGCGTCAGGAATTACATCAAATCCCTGAGCTAGGTTTACAAGAATTTAAGACTTCAAAATATCTTAAAGATGAATTAACTAAGATGGGATATGAACCAATTTCAATCTTGGATACAGGGGTTCTTGTTTATCTTGATAATCATCAAGATAAAACCTTGGCTTTTCGTAGTGATATGGATGCATTGAAAATATCCGAACAAACTAATTGTAGTTTTAAATCATGTCATAATGGTTATATGCACGCATGTGGTCATGATGGTCATATGGCTGCTTTACTTGGATTAGCTAAAAAACTAAAAGAGCAGCCTTTAAAGTGGAAGCATAATATCTTATTGATATTTCAGCCGGCAGAAGAATCACCAGGTGGTGCAAAGTTAATTGTTGAAGCTGGGATTTTAAAGCAGTATAATGTAAGAGCAATATTTGGTTTACATTTAATGCCGACAATCGAAGCAGGAAAGATTGCTTGTCGACCGGGACCATTGATGGCTCAAAATGGTGAACTTGATGTGACAATAACTGGCAAAAGTGCTCATGCAGGTTATATCATTTAGGAATTGATTCAATCATGATTGCTAGTCAAATAATTTGTCAATATCAAAGTATTATTTCTCGAGTAATAGCACCTGTTGAAAGCTGCGTAATTAATATTGGAGAAATTCAGGGGGGAACTGTGCGAAATATCGTTGCTGATCAAACAACTTTTAAAGGAACAGTTAGAACTTACAGCGAGACAGTTTTTAAAAAAATTACAGATACGATGGAGGCAATTAATCATGGGATGGAGCAAACCTATGGCTGTACCATTGAATTTAGTTGCCCGCCAATGTATCCACCGGTTTTAAATGATTATGATCTATATCGGCAATTTGTTAGATTAACTGATGAGAATTATGAGGAATTAAAAGAGCCGTTAATGTTAGCTGAAGATTTTTCTTTCTATCAAAAAGAGGTACCAGGAATATTCTTTTATGTAGGAACTAAAACACCAAAATATTTTAGCGGTTTACACACAGAAACATTTAATTTTGATGAAGAAGTCTTGATGCAGGCAGTAGAATTATATTATCGTCTAGCAGATAAGATTAAATTGGGGGACTAAAAATGGATTATTTTGATAGAGCTAATAATGCTTTTATGAAAGCTTATGGTAGATTTGATGTTACTTTTGATCACGGTAATGGAGTTTATTTATATGATACAAACGGTAAAAAGTATTTGGATTTTTATTCTGGAATAGGTGTTAATTCATTTGGCTATGATTATCAGCTGTATACAGATGCAATGTGTCAACAGATGCACCGTTTAATGCACATATCAAATTATTTTAATAGTGTTGAAACAATTGAGGCTGCTGAAGCGGTAATTAAAGCAACACAACTTGATCAAGTATTTTTTACTAATAGTGGGACAGAAGCGACCGAAGGGGCGTTGAAGTTAGCGCGTAAATATTATTATGAAAAACATGGAAAGGCTGATAGTGAAATTATTAGTTTGAATCATTCTTTTCATGGCCGTTCTACAGGAGCGGTTACATTAACAGGAACTCCTGCATATCAAACTGCATTTGGACCATTAATTACGGGTGTAAAATATGGCGATATTAATGATTTGGATTCAGTGGCTAAGTTAATCACCCCAAGAACAGCTGCGATTATTTTAGAACCTGTTCAAGGGGAAGGGGGGATCCATGTTTGCACCCAAGAATTTATGAAGGGAATTCGACAATTATGTGATAAGCATGAGATTGTAATGATTCTTGATGAAGTTCAATGTGGGATGGGACGAACAGGAACGATCATGACATATTTCCAATATGGAATCATGCCTGATATTGTTTGTCTAGCTAAAGGAATTGGGGCTGGTTTCCCAATGGGAGCGTTTGTAGCAAATAAAAAAATCGGAGATGCTTTAAAACCTGGTGATCATGGATCTACTTATGGTGGTAACCCTATGGCTGGAAAAGCTTTGTAAGACAGTCTTTAAGATTTTAGAAGAAACGCAAATGCTTGATCATGTTCAAGATGTCAGTGAATATTTGATTACTAAATTAGATGAACTAGTTGAAAAATATGATTTTATTAAGGAACGTCGCGGTTTAGGACTAATGCTTGGCTTAGAATTTGATCATCCAGTCAAACCATATATTCAAAAAGCTCTCGATAAAGGTCTAGTGTTGATTACTGCGGGAACAAATGTAATTAGAATGTTGCCGCCATTCATCATTGAAGAAAAAGATGTTGATGAGATGATTAGTATATTTACTGAAGTTATTGATGAAATTAATAGTTAATCTTTACTTTTAAAAGATAGAAAAAAGGAATTGTTTAAGATAACATTGCAATAGTAATGTTATCTTTTGTTTTACATCATCATAATTTAGCACTATACTATAGGGAAGGTGATATGATGAAAAAAGGAATGTTGTTGAAGCTTTTTGTAACAAATCTTTATTTAAGTGCTTTTACATTTGGCGGTGGCTATGTAATTGTGACATTGATGAAGAAAAAATATGTTGATGAGTTCAACTGGATCGATGAAAAAGAAATGCTTGACTTGATTGCCATTGCCCAAATCTGCCCCAGGGGCAATTGCGGTAAATGGTGCAATTGTAGTTGGTTTTAAATTAGCGGGAATCAAAGGTGCGATAGTTTCTATTTTAGCGACGATTTTGCCACCGTTTGTAATTTTATCATTAGTGTCAGTGTTTTATGAAATTTTTAAAAGCAATGAGATAATTGCCTTAATGCTTTCTGGAATGCAGGCTGGAGTTGGGGCAGTAATTGCTTCAGTTGCTTATGATATGGCAGTAGGGGTTGTTAAAGAAAAAGAAATCTTACCAATTATAATTATGGTATGTGCTTTTATTGCAACATATCTTTTTAATGTAAATGTTATTTACGTAATCTTAAGTTGTGGATTTATTGGAATTATACAAAATATGGTAAGCAGATGGAGGGAAAGACAATGAAACTTTTAACTTTGTTTTTCAGTTTTCTTCAAATTGGTGCATTTAGTTTTGGAGGAGGATATGCTGCTTTACCGCTGATTCAGCATCAAGTAGTTGATTTATATCATTGGTTGACGATGAATGAGTTAACAGATTTAATAACGATATCCCAGATGACACCTGGACCGATTGCAATTAATGCGGCAACATTTGTTGGATTAAAGATAGATAGTTTTTATGGGGCTATAGTAGCGACATTGGGATGCATTTTACCTTCATGTATTATTGTATCGCTGATTGCTTATATTTATTTAAAATATCAGCAAATGTCAATTATTCAAAATATTTTAAAATATATTCGTCCGGCTGTAGTGTCGCTGATTGCAGTTTCAGGACTATTGATTATTGTTAGCTGTTTTTTTGGAGATACAGTAAACTTGCAAATTTGAAATTTGGTTCTGTAGCCATATTTATAGTTGCTCTGGTTTTATTAAGGAAACAGAAAATGAACCCGATTACAGTGATGGTAATAGCTGGAATCATACAGATTGGTTTATATATATAGGAATTAGTTAAGGTAGAGAGAGTTTTTCTTTTTGCCTTTTTCTTTTCAATCCCAGATATTTCGGTGTATAATTAAAATTAAGGAGGATAATGGTAATGTACAAGCGAATACTAGTGTAGTCACTGTATTATCATGTCTTCTTACTGGATGTTCAAGTGATAATAACAGTAATCAAGAATACCCAAGTGATTATCCAACATCAAAAAGTTATACAGTTGATGAGATTCTTTATCCTGAAGCATCAGGGGCACTGGTTTTAGATAGTGATGTAGCGAAGGTTGATTATTCTAATACTAATCAAGGATATGTAATGGCCTTTTAAAACCAGGTGTTAGTAAACGAATAAAAATTCAAATTAGTAAAGATGAACAAAAACTAAATTATGATTTAACGGATGAACAAGGAGTGAGTTATCCACTCCAGTTGGGAAATGGAAAATATTTGATTAAAATTTTAGAAAATATTGAGGGTACCCAATATGCAATAAAAAAAAAGTGTGGAAGTTGATGTTATTTTAGATAACGAACTGCTCCCCTTTTTTA
>ENA-OQLB01001420-OQLB01001420.1-human-gut-metagenome-genome-assembly--contig:-NODE-1420-length-10110-cov-15.709105_pt1 | contig 10110 bp, 15 predicted proteins | sample MGYA00242656_ERZ504813 | MGnify/ENA primary metagenome ERZ504813 (study PRJEB26092, sample SAMD00036388) | human gut metagenome | host: Homo sapiens | study: EMG produced TPA metagenomics assembly of...
CCTGAGCTGAGCCTGGCCCCGGTTGCCGCCCGCCTCGGCGAGCTGCTCGGCGCCAACGTGCCGCTGGCCAAGGACACCTACGGCGAGGACGCTCAGGCCAAGGTCGCCGCCATGAACGATGGCGACGTTGTGCTGCTTGAGAACGTTCGTTTCAACCCGGAGGAGACCTCTAAGGACGCCGACGAACGCGCCGCTTACGCCAAGAAGATCGCCGCCCTCGGCGAGGCCTTCGTTTCCGATGGCTTCGGCGTGGTCCACCGCGCTCAGGCTCCAACTACGACGTTGCCGCCGATCTGCCGGCCGCCGCAGGCCTGCTGGTCGAGAAGGAAGTCAAGGCCTTGTCCAAGGCCACCGAGAACCCGGAGCGTCCGTTCACCGTGGTGCTCGGCGGTTCCAAGGTCTCCGACAAGCTCGGCGTCATCGAGAACCTGCTCGACAAGGCCAACCGTCTGGTCATCGGCGGTGGCATGGTGTTCACCTTCCTCAAGGCCAAGGCTACGAGGTCGGCACCTCCCTGCTTGAAGAGGACCAGCTTGAGAAGGTCAAGGGCTACATCGAGACCGCCGAGAAGAACGGCGTTGAGCTCGTGCTGCGACCGACGTCGTCGTGAACGCCGGCTTCCCGGCCGGTGACACCCCGGTTGCTCCGGAAGTCGTTGCCGCCGACGCATCCCGGCCGACAAGATGGGTCTGGACATCGGCCCGGAGTCCCAGAAGCTCTTCCACGACAAGATCGTCGACTCCAAGACCGTCGTGTGGAACGGCCCGATGGGCGTGTTCGAGGTTCCTGAGTTCGCCGCCGGCACCAAGGCCGTGGCCCAGGGTCTGGTCGACGCCACCGCAGCCGGTGCGTTCACCATCGTCGGTGGCGGCGACTCCGCCTCCGCCGTGCGCAACCTCGGCTTCCCGGAGGACGGCTTCTCCCACATCTCCACCGGTGGTGGCGCTTCCCTCGAGTTCCTCGAAGGCAAGGAGCTCCCTGGCCTGAAGGTGCTTGAGTAATCCATTTTCTAGCTCCCCTCCTTGAGGGGAGCTACGTATTTTTTAGAGGGGAAACATATGGCGTCCAAACGCATTCCGTTGGTGGCCGGCAACTGGAAGATGAATTTCGACCATCTTGAAGCCACTTACTTCGTGCAGAAGCTGGTATGGCTGTTGCGTGACGCTCACTTCGACTTTAAACGCTGCGAAGTCGCGCTTTTCCCCTCGTTCACATCATTGCGCAGCGTGCAGGTGCTGGTCGAAGCCGACAAGCTCCATGTCGCCTACGGCGCACAATCCGTTTCCGTGACCACCCAAGGTGCCTTCACCGGCGATGTGTCCGCGGACATGATCGCCCATCTCGGCTGCTCATACGTCATCGTCGGCCACTCCGAACGCCGCAAATACCATCCTGAAGATGACGCCAATATCGTCGATCAGGTACGTGCCGTGCTCGCCGCCGGCATGCAGCCGATTTTGTGCGTCGGCGAAAGCTTCGAGGAACGACGTCAAGGCATTGAACTCGATTTCGCCGTGGGCCAGGTACGTGACGTCACCCGCGATCTCAACGAAGAACAAGCCGCCAAACTCATCGTGGCCTACGAACTGTCTGGGCCATTGGCACCGGCATGGTGGCCACTCCGCAATCCGCCCAGGATGCCGCAAACGCCATCCGCAACGATTTGAAGACCACTTTTGGCACGAAGGTATCCGATAGCGTACGTATCCTGTACGGCGGATCGGTCACCTCGAAAAATGCGGCGGAACTCATTTCCCAGCCCGACGTTGACGGCTTCCTGATCGGAGGGGCGGCCCTGGACGTTGAGGAACTCGCCAAAATCGCTCGACTGGCACTGAAATCCACGAAATCACGGAACTAATACCACGGTTTTCCCGTGTGTGCGCTATACTGGTCAACAGTCCAATCAATCCGGAGGTACCCTGTGACCGCTCTTAAGATCACGCTGCAAGTCATCGTCGTGCTGCTCAGCTTCGTGCTGACCCTGCTCATCCTTATGCACAAGGGCAAGGGCGGCGGTTTGTCCGACATGTTCGGCGGCGGTCTGACCCAGAACGCCGGTACTTCCGGTGTCGCCGAAAAGAACCTGAACCGTTGGACCGTTATCATCGCTCTGGTGTGGGTGGCCTTGATTATCGGCCTCGACATGATGACCAAGTTCAACCTCGGCTGATCGGCTTGCACGCCATATAGACTTGTCGCTCGCGACCATGACCGTTACCGTCGGTCATGGGTCGTATGCGTTCTATCGAGTATTACGAAAGGACATCACCATGGTCACTATGAACCGCAACAAAGTCGTTATCGTCGGCACCGGCCAGGTCGGTGCCACCGCCGCCTTCGGCATCGTCACGCACGGCCTGTGCAATGAGCTTGTGCTCATCGACTGTTCCGCCGCCAAGGCCCTGGGGGAGGCCCGCGACCTCGATGATGGCAGCGAATTCCAGGACCGCCACGTCAAGGTGCGCGCCGGCGACTACGCCGACTGCAAGGATGCGGACATCGTCGTCATCACCGTGGGCCGCAAGCCGCCGGCCAACTCCAACCGCATGGCCGAACTCGGCTTCACCGTGGGTCTTGTGGGCGAAGTGGTCGACAACGTCATGGCCTCCGGTTTTGACGGCGTGATCGTCATGGTCTCCAACCCGGTCGACGTGATGGCTTGGTATGCCTGGAAACGTTCCGGTCTGCTCGCACCCAGGTGCTCGGTACCGGCACCGCGCTCGACACCTCGCGTCTCAAGACCATCATCGGCGAAGAGACCGGCCTCGACCCGCGCAACGTGGGCGGCTTCGTGATGGGCGAGCACGGCGACTCCCAGTTCACCGCATGGTCCACCGTCTCGCTCGGCGGCAAGCCATTCGCCCGCTTCCTGGCCGACAACCAAGACCGTTTCGCCTCTGTGTCCACCACCGAAATCGAAGAGAAGACCCGCACCCGTGGCAATGAGATCGTCGCGGCCAAGGGCGGCACCAACTTCGGCATCGCCTCCACCGTGGCCGGCATCGTACAGACCATCCTGTGGGACGAACGCCGCATCGTGCCCGTCTCCACCCTGTTGGACGGCGAATACGGCGAACATGACGTGTTCCTCGGCGTCCCCACTGAACTGCGCGCCAATGGTGCCAACGAGATCGTCGAACTCGATCTGAGCGAGGACGAGCGGGCCAAACTGCACCATTCCGCCGAACTCGTGCGTGAACACTGCGAGGGGCTGCTGTGATTCTCGACGCCATCACGCCGAAACAACCCCGACTGCTGGTCGCCGACCTCGACGGCACGTTGCTGCACGACGCCGAGGTATTCGAGGACCGGTTCATCACCCAGCGCAGCATCGACACCATCAACCGCGCGCACGATGCCGGAATGCAATTCGCCATCGCCACCGCGCGGCCGGTGAGTACCGGTCTCCAGTTCGCCGAAAAACTGCCGGTGGACGCCGTAATCTATCTGAACGGCGCCCTCATCGATTTCGACCCGGCCCACTCCGACTTCGACCTGCTCACCTCAGGTGCCACGCCGGCCGATGAGAACCATTTGATCAAGATTGGCTTCTCCTCACGGCGTGCCTGCGAAGTCTGTCTGTTCCTGCTCGATCGCATGCCCGGCCTGAAGCTCGGCATCGTGATGAACGACGTGCGCTACACCAACTTCGATGTGCGCGTGTATTGGAAAACTCAGGCCTTCCAATACACGAACTTCCACGACGTGCCCGAAGGCGTGGCGGACAAGATCACCATCTTCCCCGAGCCTGAACAGTGGAACGAGCTGCGTGCGCTGATTCCGCCGGACTTCGACATCTCCATCAGCGAAGGCGTGATGTGGATGCTCATGAACCCGCAGGCCAACAAGGAGCACGCGCTGCACCTGCTGTGCGAGCGACTGGACGTGCCGCTTGAACAGACAGCCGCCTTCGGCGACGACCTCATCGATATCAACATGATGAGCGAATCCGGCCGGGGCGTGGCCGTGGCCAACGCGAACCCCAAGGTGTTGTCCATCGCCGACGAGATCTGCCCGTCCAACAACGAGGACGGCGTCGCCCAATGGATTGAAGCGCAGTTGGCTGAACCGGTCGAGACTCGAGAACACGCCAAAATTGAACTTGTGTTGAACCGGGGGTATGCTTTGAACCGTTGTTCAAAAGATAAATTGAACTCCCGGTTGGAGGCATAAGGATATGAGCGTATCGGTGTTTGCGGAACGTCTGCGCAATGCGATGAACAGCAGGGGACTGAAGCAGGTCGATTTGGTGCACGCCGCCGAACATCGTGGTGTAAAGATGGGCAAGAGCCACATCAGCCAATACGTGGCCGGCAAGACCATGCCCCGCGAGGACGTGCTCGAATTCCTGGCCAGCGAACTGGACGTCGACATGAACTGGCTGCGCGGCGAGGAATCCACCACGCAATTGAACTCGGACGCCTCCAACAGCGTCACGGACGGCGAACACGCCGCCACACCGCTTGCCACGGGTGCCTCCAAGCCCCAGACGGACAGCGAGATTCCCGTGGGCCGCCGCCGCACCTTCGGCAAATCGCACAAGCTCGACAACGTGCTCTACGACGTGCGCGGCCCGGTCGCCGACGAGGCGATGCGCATGGAGGCCAACGGCACCCACATCCTGAAATTGAACATCGGCAACCCGGCACCCTTCGGCTTCCGCACGCCGGACGAAGTCGTCTACGACATGGCCCACCAGCTCACCGACACCGAAGGCTACTCGCCGTCCAAGGGCCTGTTCTCCGCGCGCAAGGCCATCATGCAGTACGCGCAGCTGAAGAACATCCCGAACGCCACCATCGACGACATCTACACCGGCAACGGCGTCAGCGAGCTCATCAACCTGTCCATGTCCGCGCTACTCGACACCGGCGACGAAGTGCTCGTGCCATCCCCGGACTACCCGCTGTGGACCGCCTGCGTGAACCTGGCCGGCGGCACCGCCGTGCACTACCTGTGCGACGAACAGTCCGAATGGTATCCGGACATCGACGACATCCGCTCCAAGATCACCAGCAACACCAAGGCGATTGTCATCATCAACCCGAACAACCCCACCGGCGCACTTTACCCAAAGGAAGTGCTCCAGCAGATCGTCGACATCGCGCGCGAACACCAGCTCATCATCTTCTCCGACGAAATCTACGATCGCCTCGTCATGGACGGCCTGCAGCACATCTCCATCGCCTCGATGCCCCGGACCTGTTCTGCGTGACCTTCTCCGGCCTGTCGAAATCGCACATGATCGCCGGCTACCGCATCGGCTGGATGATCCTGTCCGGCAACAAGCGCATTGCCAAGGACTACATCGAGGGCCTCAACATGCTCGCCAACATGCGCATGTGTTCGAACGTGCCCGCCCAGTCCGTGGTGCAGACCGCGCTCGGCGGCCACCAGAGCGTCAACGACTACATCGTGCCGGGCGGCCGCGTGCACGACCAGCGCGACCTCGTCTACGACATGCTCAACCAGATTCCCGGCATCACCGCCGTCAAGCCGAAGGCCGCGTTCTACATCTTCCCGAAGATCGACGTCAAACGCTTCAACATCCACTCGGACGAGCAGTTCGCGCTCGACCTGCTGCATGACAAGCACATCCTCATCAGCCACGGCGGCGCGTTCAACTGGCATCGCCCCGACCACTTCCGCGTGGTGTACCTGCCGCGCATGGGCATGCTGCGCGAAACCATGGGGGAGATCTCCGACTTCTTCAGCTACTACTGGCAGAGCTGATCCTTGGCGCAAACGAACACGCTCGATTGTTTCGTGATATAAAGGAGATCTTATGCCGGTGGTGTCGCGTCGTGCGCAGGAAGCGCTGTATCCCAGCGATCGCGCGAACCGCGACATGGTGGTCCGCGCTATGCCAAGGTGAAGGCGATGACGAAGGCCGTGGCGGACAGTGCGGTTGCCAGGAGCAGATAGCACACGGCGGCTGAATTTCGAGAGCCATCGGCATTGGCAGCGTTACCGCCGTTATTTGCGTTGCGTGCAGCCAACGTGATGGCCGTAATCGCCGAAAGCAGGGAGAACAATGGCAGCACGCACAACACGACGGTCAGCAGTCCCAAAGCTTCATGGCCGATGCAATAAGCGACAAGACCTGCATTGTCAGTTGCCGATAGCGCTGGGCAGAAATCGGTGTGTCTACCAGTGTTGTAGCTGTAGGTAAAGAACGTGATACCTGACCAGAACAGGGCAACGGGAACAGAGCAATTGCGTATGGCGGATGCGTTGATGCTGATGGTGTGGAACAGGTCGTGCAAGGAGGTAGCCCGTATACCACTGCGTTCTGGCGTGATTCGATTACTGTTGTTTTGCGAGTCGATGGTAAGAGAGGCGTATTGCACCAGCGCATATGCCGCAAGTCCAAGTCCGCAAGCGATGGTTGCGCCGCCGCTGAAGTTGACCTCGTCGGATACTGAATATTCGGTGACGAATACCGCATCACGCCAATCTGCCATACGAACAACAGTCGCGCGATTCGTATCCAACCGTTGCTCAGATATGAGGTGACTATGGCGTGCACCAGCCACGTCACCGCATACATCGCCCACAACGTTACAATCTTGGTATTCGCACTCAACACCAATATGATCGCAACAGCCACTGCCGCAATAAGAACACTAAACACCGAACAGAGCCGATGGCGCGAAAAGCCTGTACTCCCGCAACAGTCAGACAGAGAATCGCGACAACACTCAGCGCAGTCACCGTCATAAACCACAGTGGTGAGGTGACGCAGGCTCCATAATCGTCAGTTGCTTGGCCCGAGAGATAGTAGGTCATTCTGCCAATCGCCGGACAATTCGGATGCAACATCATGCCGCCCCAAATGCGCTCATATAATGGCGCGAACGATACACCGGCACCACTGAGCGTCGCAACAACCGCCATCACCATGGCCGGAATCAGCCCAAGCTCGCGATTCCGGCCGGTTTCCGCTACCTGTCTATCACTGGTGTCCATGACTCGCCCCACCTTATGCTGTTATCGCCGTCGTCGATGATGCCAGTATAACTATGGCAGATGGGCGGAGACCAGCGGCATACAGGAATTCTGTATGCCGCTTTATAGGAGGGATACTGCGGCAGCCGCCATCACCGACCGACCGCCAGACTCCGGCACAGACCGGGAAAACTACCGTCGCGGAGCATCGGCGATACCAATGGCAACACCGAGGATAGCCGGGACCACCCAGCCGAGCTGGTATTGCTGCAAAGGCAGCATAGCCAGCGCCGCGTCCAGCCAGCCGATGGAACCGCCGAAGACGGCGACCAAACTGGAGATGCAGGTGGCGAAGGATGCGATGCCCACCAGCAGCACAGTCCAGAAATAGACGCGCGGGAATCGCGCGCCGAGCGACTTGTGGGTCAGCGTCAGCAGTACCAGCACGATGGCGATCGGATACAGTGCGGACAACACCGGCACGGAAACCTTGATGATCGCGCTCAGCCCGGCATTGGACACGATGAAACTGAACACGGTGAAGATGACCTGCCAAGTGCGGTAGCTCAACGTTCGGCCGGCGACGGTCCGGAACCGAGTATGGAAGTAGGTGGCGCAGGTGCCGATCAGTCCGGTGCATACGTTGAGGCAGGCGATGACGAACACGACGCCAAGGAACGCGGTACCGAACGTGCCGAACAGGGATGAGGTGAGGTTGGTGAGCACGGTCGCGCCCGTGTCTTTGGTGGGGTCGATGGTGACGATGGCTCCGGACACCACGCCCACGTAGCTCAGCGCGCCGTAGATCACGATCAGCAGTACGCCGGTGCCGAGCCCGGCATACGCGGTCTCCTTCTGCACTTGCGATTCGTCATCGACTTGTTGGGCGCGGATATTCGCGGAGATCACGATGCCGAAGTAGAGCGCGGCGAGCAGGTCCATGGTCTGGTAGCCGTCGAGGAAGCCGCGTGCGATCTGGTTTGTGGAGTAGTCGCCCATCGGGTTGGCCGGGATGCCGATGCCGTGGATCAGGCAGGCGATGAACAGGACAGCAATGAGCACCAGCAGCAACGGCCCCATGAATCGGCCGAGCACTTTGGAGAGTTTCTCGGGATGCTGGGCGAACAGGAACGCCAGCGTGAAGAACACGAGCGAGTAGATGAGTTGGGCCAGCCAGCCATAGGAGGACGGTACGAAAGGAGCCACCATCATTTCGAATGAGGTGGTCGCCGTACGCGGAATCGCAAAGCACGGGCCGATGGTGAGCATGATCGCCACGCCGAGGAACAAGGCGAATTTGGGGGAGACCCGGCTGGCGAGTTTGTCGAAACCGCCGGCGAAGGTGACCGCCAGCACGCCGAGAATCGGCAGGCCGACTGCGGAGACGATGAAACCGATGGCCGCCGGTATGGTCGCGGAACCGGCCTGCGCGCCGACGAACGGCGGAAAAATCAGATTGCCCGCTCCGAAGAACATCGAAAAGAAGGTGAAGGTCATCACCAACCGCTGGCGTGCGACAAGTTTGTTCATTACGGTTCGGCCTTTCTCTCATATGCTCGTACCACTGTAGCAACAAACGAAAGAAGCCCCGACCGGTTGGGGTCGGAGCTTCTGTGAGCTAATCAACTAGTGCGCTAAACACGCATCAGTCGTCAAATCTCAGGCGTTCACGCGGTCGATGCCGGACTGGACGTCAGCCAGCACGGAATCCCAGGACTTGATGAAGGCAGCGACACCGTCGGCCTCCAGCTTGTCGGTGACGTCCTTGAGGTTGATGCCGAGCTCAGCCAGCTTGTTGATGATGGCGTGGGACTCTTCGTAGGTGCCCTCGATGGACGGAGCGCCGTTGCCGTGGTCGGCCAGAGCGTTCAGGGTCTTCTCCGGCATGGTGTTGACGATGTGCTTGGCAACGAGCTCGTCAACGTACTTGCAGTCGGAGTAGGCGGCGTTCTTGGTGCCGGTGGAAGCCCACAGCGGACGCTGAACCTTGGCGCCCTTGGCAGCCAGGTCGGCCCAACGCGGATCCTCGGCGAACTTCTTCTCGAAGAGTTCGTAAGCCAGGCGAGCGTTGGCCACAGCGGCCTTGCCCTCCAGAGCCTTGGCCTCGTCGGAGCCGTTGGCTTCCAGCAGCTTGTCGACAGCGGTGTCCACGCGGGACACGAAGAAGGAAGCGACGGAGCCGATGTGCTTCAGGTCGTGGCCGTTGGCGGCAGCCTGAGCGATGCCTCGATGTAAGCGTCGATGACCTGCTCGTAGCGCTCGAGCGAGAAGATCAGGGTGACGTTCACGGAGATACCCTTGGCCAGGGTGGCGGTGATGGCCGGCAGGCCTTCGAGGGTTGCCGGAATCTTGATCATGGCGTTCGGACGGTTGACCTTGGCCCACAGCTCCTCAGCCTGCTTCTCAGTGGCTTCGGTCTCGTGAGCAAGACGCGGGTCGACCTCGATGGAGACGCGGCCGTCGACGAAGTCGGTCTTCTCAGCGATCTCGCGGAAGATATCGGTGGCGTTGCGCACGTCGGTGGTGGTGAGCTCGCGGACAGCGGTCTCAACGTCAACCTTGCCGAGCTCCTTGAGCTGAGCGTCGTACGGGCCGACCTGGCTCAGGGCCTTCTGGAAGATGGACGGGTTGGTGGTCACACCGACGACGTTCTTGTTGGCGATGAGGTCCTGCAGGGAGCCGGACTCGATGCGGGAGCGGGACAGGTCGTCCAGCCAGATGGAAACGCCGTTGTCAGACGTACGCTGAGTTGCTTCAGTCATTGATTTTTTCTCCTTATATTCCGTATTGGAACAAATCTTTAAGTAGACCCCCTCTAACGAGAGGGCCGATCAGGTGGAGTCTTGAGTACAAGCCCCCCTCTGACGAGGGGGCTGTAGGCGAAGCCGACTGGAGGAGAGAATGGCCCGTTTTGAAGGATTCCGTATCTCTCCCTTCGTCGCTGCGCGGACACCTCCCTCGTCAGAGGGAGGTTAGGGGACTCACTTGGCGGCTTCGACTTCGGCGATGGAGCCTTGGCGGCTTCCACACGTGCTCGGCGGTGATGCCGAGGTCGATCATGTTCTGAGCGCCGTCACCCTGCAGGCCGAACTGCTCGATGGAGACAGGCTTGCCGTAGGAACGAGGTACTTGTACCCACGCATGCAACTGCCGGCCTAC
>ENA-OQLB01001421-OQLB01001421.1-human-gut-metagenome-genome-assembly--contig:-NODE-1421-length-10097-cov-3.822568_pt1 | contig 10097 bp, 13 predicted proteins | sample MGYA00242656_ERZ504813 | MGnify/ENA primary metagenome ERZ504813 (study PRJEB26092, sample SAMD00036388) | human gut metagenome | host: Homo sapiens | study: EMG produced TPA metagenomics assembly of...
ATTCAATACATCGGAGGAAACGGAAAAGCGCAGAAGGCAGAGCTGTATCCATGAGTGAGCAAGTCAGCACCTTCTTTGATGAAGCCCCGCAGCATGGATTGGAAATGCGTGAGGGGCAGCAGGATATGTCTTTTGAGATTGTGGACGCTCATAAACGATCAGCATTTTGCGATTGAAGCTGGCGTGGGCATTGGAAAGTCCTTTGGCTATCTTGTGCCGGTGCTGCTGTACAGCAAACGCATGAACAAGCCGGTTATCATGCAACCTCGACCATTGCGCTTCAAGAGCAGCTCTGGCGCGATGTCCACGCGGTAATGCCCCTTCTTGGGCTGAACAGAGATGTCATCCTCGCAAAAGGACAGACCCATTATCTCTGCAACAAACGCGCAGATGAGTATATGTGTGACCCGAAGGCTGACCCACCGGACGCGCTCAAAGAAGGAATCCAGCAGGGGTATGAGGAACGCAAGGATTTCCCGGAGGTTTTGCCGCAAGGCGTCTGGGACAAGGTAAATGTGCAGCGGTTCAGCATGAAGAATTGCGGCTCCTGTGAAAAGAAGTGCAAGTATTACAAAGTCCGCGCAGCATTAAAGTTTACGGATGGAGTGGTACTGTGCAATCAGGATTTTCTAACCCAGCATCTCATGAAACTCCGGCGCGGTCAGGAAGGGCTGATTAACGCCGCCGCTGATCTGCTTGTCGTGGATGAAGCACACAACTTGGATGATAAGGTGCGGAGTGCCACAACGGAGCGTTTCGGGCAAGGTATGCTCTTTGGAATGATTAAGAGCGCATTCTATGAGCTGCGATCCTTTGACCAGAGCAGTGTGTCAGGTGAAAAGCGAGAGGCAGAGAGCGCAATCATCGCCTTATATAACTGCCTGAAAGCACAAGTCCAAAAGCAGATCAACGAGGCAGAGCAGAATATGCGCTACGCTGACCGCTTTTTCTTCGACAACAATGGCAGTGCGATTGAACTGCTTACCGAGATGAACGCCGCCATACACAACCTTTCGTCCAGCATTCAGATTTATTCCAGCATGGATTTCAGAAACAACCGTTCCTTTGCTGCCTCTGATGATTTGGATGCCGTCAGCGAGTCCCTTTCAGAGCTTCTTGACCGGATAGATGATATGTTGATCTGGATTGAGCAGCACGGCAGCAACACGGAACTCGTCTATTGCCCTAAAAACACAAAAGAAATTGTGAGCCGCCTATACTTCAATGGTGATGAAAGAACCATCTTGACCTCTGCCACGCTGACGAACGCCACGAGCGGGTCTCTGGAAGAACAGTATTCTTACTTTATCAGCAATACCGGCTTTCCCGCTGGTGATCGCGGCTGCTTATCCGAGCCAAAGCCTTCCCCATATCCATACGATGAACACGCCATGATCTACTATTGCGACGATCTCCCGCACCCGACCAGAGAACATGAAGCCTTCATTGAAAAGGGCGTGGAGCGGCTGCTTGAGATCCTGAACATTTCCAATGGAAAGGCACTCGTGCTGTTTACGGCAAAGACCGACATGGAAGAGGTCTACTCCATTCTCAGTAAGAAAAATCTTCCGTACAAAATCCTGATACAGCAGCCGGGATCGTCGCAGGACAAGGTGCTGCTTGAGTTTAAGGAAGATACGAACTCCGTGCTTCTGGGGACGGGTGCATATTGGGAAGGTATCAGCATTGAAGGAAAAAGCCTTTCCAATGTCATCATTTTCCGGCTTCCGTTCCCTGTCCCCGATCCAATTATCGAGTATAAGTGTTCCGTCGCAAAGGACGCTCTGATGGATGTCCGCGTTCCCGAAATGATTATCAAGCTCAAGCAAGGTATCGGGCGATTGATCCGCAATTTCACAGACACCGGCATTGTCTGCATTATCGACCGAAGACTGCGGGATGAGCCGCCGGAACGCTATCATGACATTACATGGGACTCCCTGCCTATCAAAAATCGGACAAGCAGTTTGGGCGAACTTAGGAAGTTTTACGAAGGTCTGCCTCAGCCAAGGAATGATGATACAAACGGCAGTCTCTTCGGAAACATAGAGCAGACCCCAAAAAAACGACAATCAGAAAACGGAGGTGTATCATGTTGTACAATGAAAATCTGCACGAAGAAGAACAACATCTGATCCAGCAGATTGCCGAGCAAACAGAGAGAGGTAAAATCGGCTGGGAACTGACGGAGTATAATCCGCTGTCATTTCTGAATGAGGACAAGATAGACAAAAACCCAGCAGTAATCTGTCAGTCCTTCTCCTTTGAAGCGATCATCGGCGGCTCCCGTTTCGAGCTTGATGTCATGGAGAATATTGATGTGCCGTCCGGTATGGGAGACTACACCATAACCTTGACGCGGGATGAAACCGAAAATTATCTTAAAATTGAGGATGCACTTTCCTTTGACTGTGACCGCTATGAATGCACACCGGAGGAAGTGGCAGAGCGATTTGCGGACAGCCCCATTGTCCGCCTCTGCAACGCCATCATTCCCGCCACGCTTGGGCAGGAGGATTTAGAAGAGGTCTTCACATGGGCAAGGTTTTTCAACGAGACTGGCATTTCTGCAAAGCTGATGAATCATCCTCTGACCAAGCTCTGTGAAAAGCTGTTCGACGAACACCGTCTGATGGACTTCCATCGCTGCGTCTTGGATGTGGACTATCGAAAGCTGCTCCTAAATGAACTGGCTCATAACTAAGACACGGAAAAACGCCCCCGACACTGTGCCAGACGCACAGTGTCGGGGCGTTCCCGTTTCCAGCGATTTAATTTTCTCCCGACAAGGGACTGTTCATAAGGTGGCACTTTTCATTTTGCGAAGCCGTGAAAACTCAGTGCATTCCGTGGAAAAGCTCACGGGACAGCATAAGCCGTACACGTTTCCAATAATCACCGAGTAGTGCAATGTGTATTCACTATCGGGAAATACTTCACGGTTTTCACAACGCTTGATTCAGGAGTGGGATTTTTGCCTTATTCCCGCGTGACATCAAGGGCAACCGGATTGATGACGATGATGGTCTTGCCCTTTTTGTGGGCATATCTCACGGTATTCCCGGTACCGCTGGGGCATCCATTCCATACTGCGAGAATATAATCGGCGTGATCGACCATGTACCGATTTCTCTTGTCCATGCAGTCCGGCGTGTACTCCCGTTGCAGCATGGTCTCCTTGTCACACTTTGCCGCGATATTATAATACCGTTCCCGTGAAGCCACAGACCATTTGATCGCTTGTGTCTCACAAGGGATTGCGCTTTCCAGAGTAATGTGAGGGTATTTTGATTTCAAATCGAGTACAATTTCCGCAGCGTACATATCGACGCCAAGAGCCATGCCGGTAATAAAATGCGTGACGCCCTCGTTCTCGATGAGTGCTACAATCTGATCCCGCATAACAGATTTCAAAGAAGTACAACGCTTATCGGATTCATCAAAGCCGAACGGAAGACTCTGCGGTCTATGACCGGTAAACGCACAAGTCTTGCCTTGAACGGATTGCTTTTCAGATTCTTGAGCAGACTTTCTAAACTCAATAATGCGCGACATGACACCCCTTCTTTCACTCTTTTGGTAGGTAACTCCATTCTATCACCCTCATCACGGACAGTCAACGCATTGTCGTTAGTAAAATCAACGACGGCATACCGTGGATAATGACACCGCCGTTAGGTACACTAAATGCAAAGGTGGTGAGGCTATGCGAGAGAAGAAGGACATCAATATTGAAATCGGCGGCAATATTCAAGTGGCAAGAGAACAGGCGGGCTATACGCAGGACACGCTCTCAGAAATGCTTGGCATGACGCCGAATCACCTGAGTGCTATTGAGCGTGGTGCTTCCGGTATCTCTCTTGAAGCCTTGCAGCGCCTTTGCCGTTTGCTCGGCGTCAGTGCGGACCGAATTATCTTTGGGACTGACGAGCCAGAAGCGGAAGCCCTTGCGCTTGCCAGACGTATTTCGGATATAAAGCCGGAATACCGGCAACAGGTTCAAGAGCTGCTGTCCGCAATTTTGAATATGTCATAAAAAAGAGCCTCTACCGATACCCAAACCGGGCATCGACAGAGGCTCTTGGTTCGTTTTCCGGGCATTCAAACAAGTGCCGAAATCGACACTTATTTCCGCGCTAAAGATGAAACCACGCAGGGAATACAATCACTTAGGTTGGTCAGTTTGCGCCGCTCTGGGGCTTGCAATCACAGGCTTTTTCGACCCCTAACTGTCTACATTGCGATGCCTTGCGGGAGAAGTGCGGACAGGCGATGAGATCCGCACGGAAACTCTGCTTGCAGCTATGGACGCAGCGGACACAGAAGCGGTTATACTTCCGGCGTCCGCTGTCTCCGATAAAGAACGACCACTCCTGCCGCCATTTCTGACTTCTGCTCACAGCTCAATCTCTCCTTTGTGCTTTTGGGGAGGGCAGCATTCCTTCTGCTTTTCAGCCTTTGCGGACTTGAGCCTTTCCATGATGGAGGACTTTTCGCCGGTTTCGGGGGCTTTGACCGCTGCGGTCTTGTCCTCCTTCGGACCGTTGTTGATGATCCCGTCAATCATGCCGTAGTCATCCTCCATCGACATCTCTGCCGCCTTGAGGTAGTTTTCCTTCTCAAGTGCCGCCATCCAGCTTTCCTTGCTGACACCAAGCATTCCGCCTTTGCCGCATGATCGGCAATCTCTTTGGCATCTACGCACAAGCCCTCGGTGTTATCGGAATAGAGACGGTAAACCTCGCAGCCCTTCTCCAAAGCCTTCTCAGCCGCCTCCTGACCGGCGGGAAGGACGCCAGCCCATGCGTAGCCGTAGTCCTTCATATCCTGAACGGAGAGCGCAGGATCGGGCATCTCCGGCACTTCCTTGACCTCAAGGTCGAGAAGGCGGAGCGTGTCATCGTCAAAGCCGTTGTAGACATCATCAAGGACGAGCTTGCCGCGCTCATCGACGATGATGCAAGCCGCCTCATCGCCGTAGGTGTCATGCTCCATCAAATAAAAGCTGTGACCGCGACCTCATGCTGCTCAATGGTGTGCCACGTCCCGATGTGACCGGCAACCGCCAGACCGGAGGTATCGGCGTTCATCTCAAAGTCCTTCTGCTCGGTAGCTTCCTGCTTCTGCTGCTCCTTCGAGATCATGGGGATCGCAACAATCTTATCGCCCAGCTTTGCAAACTGCTCCGGCACATTGAAGTGGTCAGCGAACTTCTGCATCTGCTCTACGGTCAGAGAACCGAAGCTGTCATCCGTCAAGCCGACCACCATGAATGTTCCGGCAACAACATCGTAGATGTCACCGTCCTCATCACGCAGAGCGCGGTTCAGGGGCAGACCTTCCAGCTTGCCTTCCTCGTTGCAGACTAAGGCAACCGGGTCTTCGTAGGGATAAATTGCCTCGATGCAGCCGCCGACCTCATGCTGCAAGGACTCCAGCCCGGAGTCAATCTCCTTCACATAAGGCTCCTTTCCCGGCTCAACGACGAGAACAGCGATGGTGCTGTCACGCTCGGCGTCTTCCCCTGAGCCGGTGATCCGGTATTCGTCGGGAATATCGTCCAGCTCACCGTTAAACTGTCTGTCCCAGCGTTCGCTTGCGACGCGGACATAGCCTTCATCGGTGAAGCGTCCCTGTTCATCATAAGCGATGTCGTGACCATAGCGTTCATAGTCGATGTAGTCTGCCAGAGGACCGAGATCCTTTTCGGAGTAGATACCGGCTTCGTTGGCATAGTAATAGCCGAGGTCATATTCGTCGTTGATACCGGGCATGATGTCGTAGCAGTCCAGATTGAACGTCAGGTTGATGAGATCGTCGATGTCGCTGACCTCATCGCAGCCAGCCTCCATAATGGCAACGAGCTTTTCCTGATCGCTCAGGGAAAGCTCGTCAATCAAGGCGGCAAGGTAGTTGAGCTTATCAAGCTCTCGTACTCGCCAAGCATCTTCTGGACGCCGTAGATCGGGCATTCGTAGTCGGTGATAAACCACTCTTCATAGCGCTGACCGAACTCATCCTGCTTGCCGATCCCGATGCGCTCAAAGACCTTCTGCATCTCTTCCTCGGTGGTGGGTAGCTTCACCCACTCACCGACCAGCATACCCTCGTTGTACTTGCCAAGGTTCGTGACGAAGGCTTCAAAATCACCGTCTAATACGGGCATAGGCATCCTCCTTTCAGTCATCCACCATGCCGTCCGGCATGATATACAGTTCCTCAAACTCCGCGTCGGTCATGGCTTCGAGCTTCCGGACAGTCTTATACATCAGCTCTGCGATCTCGCCATCCATGTCGTTCAGGGTGACGCTCTTCATATCGTCGATCAACCGCTTCCGGCTGGACGTGTTGAAGCAGCACATGAGGTTGAGTTCTTCCACGGTAAAGTTTTTCATATCAGAGTTCCATATCCTTTCCTTTGTTTTTCTGCGGCTTCGGTGTGTGGGGCGGCTGTGCCTTCTGCGCGGATTTCAGCTTGTCACGGATAGATTCACGGGCAGCGGGCTTCTTCGGGATGGTGTCGTAGATGGCAGTTCCAGCGTCTTCTACATAGGAGCGGACATACTGGATGCTCTCAGAAAAGCGGATGGAGCGGTTCTTGTCCTCGATGTTGGTCAGCCGGACTTCATCAGCGGCAAAATCAACCGCGTCGATTCTGCACTTGATGCCATCCACATTCAGCGTTGCGCCGACAGGAATGTAATCTGCGCCTTTGAGTTCCTTGAAGGTCTCGCCGTCCTTGCTGAGAAAGACATCTGCGCCGGACTTCCAGAGCTTGTGAGAACCGGCTACCCACGCACTTTCACGAAAGCCAGTGACCGGAATAGAAGGCTTGCCGCGTACCTTCTTCTCAAGGAGCTTTGCGCCGAGCAAGGGCGCAGCTTTTTCCGCGTCCTTGCCGTACAGCTCAAAATAGCCATTCTGGGCAAAGCAGACCAGTGCGTCCGGATGCGCCTTTTTTACTACCTCATACTTCCGAAGTTCTGCAACGGGCAGAGGCGAAAGCGTCTCTGTCCTTCCTGCATCCGCCAGTCTGTCACGGCGGGTTTTCTGCTTGGACAGCACTTCCGCCAGAGCCTCCGCATCCTTTGGGAGCGTCTGGTGGGTTTTGACGCCGCCATGCTCACCGACCAGAGCCATTGCTGCATCGAAGCTGCTGCGGCAGGGCGCATCCAGCACAAAGCCATCTGCGAAGGTCAGCCGGTCATGATCCGGCGCAACCGAGTTCTGCGCCACATTTGCCGCCTGTTCCCGGTAGTTGATCTCAAAGACATCTCCGAAGACCTTGCCGCGCTTAGCGGCTTTCGGGATGATGACGCGGGCAATGCACTCGTCGTAGGTCTGTTCCGCATAGAAACGGAAGGTATTGTGATCTCGCGTTCCCTGAATAAAGACTTGATTTTCATTGAGGCAGTGCGTTCCATGCGGACGGCAGAACCACATCAGCGTTTTGTCTTCGGGATTCTGGCTTTCGGCGGCGCGGCGGATGATGCGCTTGTCGATGTCGAAGTCTTCCTTGTAGCTGTCTACATGACTGTCCACGAGCTTCTGCAGCTCCGCAACGATGTCAACATCTGTGTATTTCTTCATGCGTCTCCTTTCTCACAACTCCATGTCGTGCGTTTTGGATTTGACCGGAGACTTCTTCTCCGGCTGCGTTTTCGCGGCAGTCCTGAGCTGATCGCGGATGGAGGGCTTTTCCTGCTTCTGCTCCTGCTTGACGTATTCCAGCGTCGGCATCAGCTCACGGTAACAGCCTGTGTTTTCCGCGCCGCATGACGGCGATGGATTTTGAACAGCGGCTCACCGTTCTGCGTGACCGTGTTGCCCTCAATCCTGACGCCGTTCCGTGCCAGCAGATTGAAGGAGTGGTTAGAGGCGCGGTAGGAAGCCCGCATTCCGTCGTTGTTATAGGCAATCTGCCCCTTGAGCGTGTCCATGACGGCGGCTTTGATTTCCTTCTCTTCGGCGGTCAGACGGTGTGCCTTGGGTGCTTTCTCTGCTTCCTCCGGCAAGGGCGCAAAGGGAGACTTGACCTCCACGGTTTTTACCTCAATAGAGGTAATCTCATCATTCTCCCATGCAACGACCTCCGGGTCTCTTTCCTCTGTTTTTTCAGGCATGACTTCCTTCTGGGGTTCGGTCTGCTGACGGAACGCATCGACGAAAAGGGCGGTCAGTCCGGGATTGGGTTTATCCACAAGGAAGCGGGAGGCATTCTCAGGGCAGACTTCAACGCTCTTTGCCCACTCCTTGAGAGACTGCGGAATGCGCCCGTCGAAGTCTTTCTGCTGAATGGTGTTTGCGAGGACGTACCGGACGCGCTCCGGAGAGAATTGCTCAAGGACGCTTTTCACGGCGGCATCCGCATCCAGCCGGTTATCACCATAGTTGGAGCTGATTGCCGCTTCAATCGCTCTGCTGCATTCCTCGTTTGCAGCAAGGGAGGCACGATATGCTTCCATCTCACCGGCTTCATAGGCGTAATTTGCCGTCTCGCGGTAAATGGGGACTTCCGACATCGGCTCTGCGGGCATTTCGCTTTCCTTCTCTGCGGACTGCGCTTTTTCTGCCAGCAACACCTTGAGCTTGGCGTCAATGCCCTCAATCATCTCAGCCGCCGTTTTGCGGATGGTGTCCAGAGAGCTTTTCAGTTCCTTGGTTTCCTTGCCGGATGACCAACCGGCGATGTAGCCGAAGGAGTAGTCCGAGGTTTCAATGCCGTAACGCTGACAAACCGTGTAGGCTACGCTTTCTGCCTCAACCTCTTTGGTGTGACGATCTTTCTTATCTTCGGGAGCGGCTTTCTCGTCAGGCTTGAAGGCATGGAGCTTGGCGTGAGCGATCTCATGAATGGCGGTTTTGACCGTCTGGATTTCGCTCATGCCCTCCTGAATGGCAATACGGCTTTCAACCGGAGAGAAGAATCCCTTTGCGCCGCCCGGAATATCCTCAAAGGAAATTGGGACGGGAGACTCCTGCTTGAGCGCATCGAAGAACGCCTCGTAGTTCTCGACGGTGCCTTTCAGCTCATCGACGATGATGTCCGGAAGCTCCTTGCCGTCCGTCTGAGAAACATCAAAGACACTCACCACCTTAAAGGCAGGACGCAGGACTTCGACCGTTTCTGTGACAGTTTTTCCATCTGCGCCGATTACCGGCTTCTGCGTCAAAGGATCAATCTTCTCGCGCTCTTCCTGCGACTTGTACGGCGCGGGTGCAAGAATCTTGATACCCTTTTCGCCCTTCATGACCTGACGGTCAAAGTTGCGCTGCCACGAGGTATAACCGGCAACATAGGTTGCCTCCGGTTTCTGCATCGCAATGAGCAGCGTGTTGTTGAAGGAATAGTTGTAGAACTTGGACATCGTGCGGAGATATTCCTTGAACCGCTCGGATTCAAAAAGCTCCTTGATGCCCTGTTCCAGCTTGTCCGTAATCTCGCGGACTTGCTGTGCATTTTTGTTTTCAGCCATCTCAAACCTCCATTTCTTATTTGCTTCGGGGAGAAGAAAACCCCGTCTGGGATTTGCTCAATAAACGAGCCTTTACCTCAGACGGGGTTTCTCTGCGTGTCAGCCGACGATGAAAGATGTTATCCTCCTGCTCCCATTCAATCAGTCTGTCAAACAGCTCCGGGTGTTTTGTAATCATGTGCAGCAGCTCTTCGTCGCTTGCATTGGGACAGAACCAGCAGCCGTTTCTCCGGCAGTGAGCGTAGATCGGGGAAAGCAGCCCGTGTTCCTGACAGAGCTTGTAGGCGTCCGCCTCGGTCATACCGTATTTGGCAAGCAGACTGACCTTCTTCAAGCCATCCAGACGGGCGAGGCGTTTTGGCTCATCCTGCGCGATGCCAACATAGCTCACAGTGTCCGGCGAGAGTGCGGCATTGTACTTGCGGACGGGCGGGATTTTACAGTCACGATTGACTGCACACATACCAGCCCATGCAAAGCCGCGAACCTCGCCCTTGTGCGGTCCGCGGGTGATGACGTGATGGAATACGTCATCGTAGGTCTTGTCCGCGTGGAGAATGGTGAACTTGATGCCAACTCTTTTTCGCAGAAGGGCTTGAGTCGGTCATAAATGAAGTCCCG
>ENA-OQLB01001422-OQLB01001422.1-human-gut-metagenome-genome-assembly--contig:-NODE-1422-length-10095-cov-1.773575_pt1 | contig 10095 bp, 13 predicted proteins | sample MGYA00242656_ERZ504813 | MGnify/ENA primary metagenome ERZ504813 (study PRJEB26092, sample SAMD00036388) | human gut metagenome | host: Homo sapiens | study: EMG produced TPA metagenomics assembly of...
AAAGATATATGAAAATCTCGTATGCACAGGGCGGGAATCTCTATATCCCGGCAACACAGCTGGATCTGATACAGAAATATGCCAGTGCCGATGCAAAGAAACCAAAGCTGAATAAACTGGGAACCCAGGAGTGGAACCGGACCAAGACCAGGGTGCGCGGTGCCGTAAAAGAGATTGCAAGAGATCTGGTGAAGCTGTATGCGGCAAGACAGGAGCAGGATGGTTATGTCTACGGAGAAGATACAGTATGGCAGAGAGAATTTGAAGAGATGTTTCCGTTTGAAGAGACGGAAGATCAGATGATGGCGATCGAGGCTGTAAAAAAAGATATGGAAAGTCATAAGATCATGGATCGTCTGATATGTGGGGATGTTGGATTTGGTAAGACGGAGGTTGCAATCCGTGCGGCATTCAAAGCTGTACAGGAGAGTAAGCAGGTAGTCTATCTGGTTCCGACAACGATTCTTGCACAGCAGCATTACCGGACATTCGTACAGCGTATGAAAGAGTTCCCGGTGCGGATTGACCTGATGTGCAGATTCCGTACACCGGCACAGCAGAAAAAGACGGTCGAGGATGCGAAAAAGGGACTGGTAGATATCATTATCGGAACACATCGGGTACTGAGTGAAGACTTGAAATTCAAAGATCTGGGGCTCCTGATCATCGATGAAGAACAGCGGTTCGGCGTTCAGCACAAAGAAAAAATCAAGAAATTGAAGGAAAATGTAGATGTATTGACACTTACAGCGACTCCGATCCCGAGAACACTTCATATGAGCCTGATCGGTATTCGCGATATGAGTGTATTGGAGGAAGCACCGAATGACCGTATGCCGATCCAGACATATGTTATGGAATATAATGACGAGATGGTACGTGAAGCAATCGAACGGGAATGCGCAAGACAGGGCAGGTATACTATGTCTATAACCGTGTGGAAGATATCGATGAGGTAGCAGGACATGTGCAGAAGCTGGTGCCGGATCTGTCGGTTGCCTATGCACACGGACAGATGCGGGAGCATGAACTGGAGAGGATCATGTACGACTTTATCAACGGAGAGATCGATGTGTTGGTATCTACAACGATCATAGAGACCGGACTGGATATCTCAAATGCAAATACGATGATCATTCATGATGCAGACCGGCTTGGACTTTCACAGCTTTACCAGCTGCGCGGACGTGTCGGACGTTCCAACCGCATGGCATATGCATTTCTTCTCTACCGGAGAGATAAGATGTTAAGAGAAGTGGCAGAAAAGAGGCTGGCTGCTATCCGTGAATTCACGGACCTTGGCTCAGGATTCAAGATTGCGATGCGTGACCTGGAAATCCGTGGAGCGGGAAATCTTTTGGGTGCGGAGCAGCATGGGTCATATGGAGGCGGTCGGATATGACCTTTACTGTAAGATGTTGAACGAAGCGGTGAAGCATCTGAAAGGTGAGATGGAAGAAGAGGAGACCTTCACAACTACGATGGATCTGAATGTGGATGCATTTATTCCGGCATCTTATATTCCGAATGAATGCCAGAAACTGGATGTCTATAAACGAATCGCTGCAATTGAGAGCCGGGAAGAAATGGAAGATATGGCAGAAGAACTGACAGACCGGTTTGGAGATATTCCGAAGAAGGTGGAGAAACTTCTGGAAGTTGCCGCATTGAAAGCACAGGCACATCAGTTGTATGTAACGGCTGTCGAACAAAAGGGAGAGGTTTACACATTTATCATGTATGAAAAAGCGAAGGTACATCCGGAACGGATTCCGAAGGCTGATCGAAGATTTCCGTGGGGAACTGACATTCAAAGCAGATGGAACCCAGCCGTGTTTTATCTATGAGAAGAAAGAGAAGAAATCTGAAAGAGAAGCAGACAGATGCACTGGAAATTACGAAAAATGTGTTAAATGGGTTGAAAGGATTGATAGGCGGAGAAAAAAGCGGTATAATTGACCCATTAAGCAAATAAAGGCAGGTTAGGATAAATGAAAAAAGAGCATTAATATTAGCGCTGGCAGGGATTATGGCAGCATCACTTACCGGATGTGGATCGCTGAAGGATGATGCGGTGGTCGTAAAGCAGGAGATGAAGAGATCACGGCAGGTGTTGCAAATTTCTATGCAAGATATACACAGGCTCAGTACGAAACATACTTTGCGAATTATTTCGGCGGAGATGATATGTGGACGAAAAAATGCGTCAGACGGCAAGACCTATGAAGAATCGATCAAAGAAACTTTGCTGGATGATCTGAAGAATATGGCACTTCTGGAAAAGCATATGAAGGATTATGACGTAAAGCTTACAAAAGCAGATAAAAAAGCAATCAATGATGCGGCTGAAGAATTTGACAAGGCCAACTCCCAGAAGAAAAAAGACAAGGTATCTGGTTCCGAAGAGAATGTAAAACGTGTCATGACATTGATGGTGATCGAGCAGAAGATGCGTTCGGCAATCGTAGCGGAAGCAAATGTGAATGTAACAGATGAAGAAGCAGTACAGAAGCATATGCAGTATGTGGAGTTTGATTATACTACATCATCAGATTCGTCCGATTCATCAGATAAAACTGTATCCGATGATGAGAAGAAGCAGGTAAAGGAAAAAGCTGCGGCATTTGCAGAGGGAGCAAAGACGGCGGAAGATTTTGCATCCTATGCAACCGAACAGGGAACCGAAGCAAAAGATGCAACGTTTGATTCGGATTCTGTAAGTCCGTCTAAAGAAGTTGTAAAAGCAGCAGACAAATTGGGAGAAGGTGAGCTTACGGGTGTGGTTGAAAGCGATACCGCATGCTATGTGGCAAAAGTTACAAGCCTCAATGATGAAGCAGCCACAGAGACCAAGAAACAGTCCTTGCTCACGGAGAAACAGGATAAATACTATAAAAAAGTATTAAAGAAATGGAAGAAAGAGGAAAAAATCACTGTTCACAAAGGAACATGGAATAAGATTGATTTCACGAAATTGAGCGTAAAAGCCAAAGATACAAGTACAACCGGAACAAGCACAGACAGTGCTTCGGGTAACTAAGACGAATAGAGATAAGAAGAATGGGCAGCATCCAACCGGGTGCCGCCCATTAATAATGGTACTGTCTTAATTCATAAAAGTAGATACGATCTCGTTAACGAGCTTTCCGTCTGCCTTGCCTTTTACTTTAGGCATCAGGTTCTTCATGATCTTTCCTTTATCCTTTGCAGTAGGAGCATCCAGTCCCATTTCTGCAAGAACAGAAGCAACAACTTCTTTGATCTCTGCTTCATCCATCATCTTAGGAGCATACTGTTCCAGAACTGCAAGACGCTTATTGCATTCTTCGATGATCTCTGTACGGTCTGCAGGAGTCATATCGAGTGTCTCTTTTGTCTGCTTGATCTCTTTTAAGATAACCTGTGTCTCTTCTTCCGGTGTCAGATCCGCACGTTTGTCGATTGCTTTATTCTTAAGAGCTGCAAGCAGCATGGATAAAGTTTCCTTTGTGTCTTTGTCTTTTGCTTTCATGGCTTTGACCATATCAGCACGTACTTCATCAATTTTACTCATGATTCATTCCTCCTAATATTTTCTTCCAACTATTATACAAAACTATTGAAAAAATATCCAGTCTAATATCAGAATGAATAATTCCATCTTTTTCTCAGCATACTAACCATATGTTAGAAAATATGGAAAAAACAGAAAAAAAACAGAAAAAACAGGAGGAAGATAAATGCTATGAAAGCAACAGGAATCGTAAGAAGAATCGATGATCTGGGACGTGTAGTCGTTCCAAAAGAAATCAGAAGAACACTGAGGATCAGGGAAGGCGACCCACTGGAGATATTCACGGACAAGGAAGGAGAGATTATCCTGAAGAAATATTCTCCGATCGGAGAATTATCGGCATTCGCCAAACAGTATGCAGAAAGTCTGTCGCAGATGCTGGGATGTTTGGCAGGAATCTGTGATATGGATCAGGTGGTCGCAGCGGCAGGAAACGGGAAGAAAAGAGCTGCAGGATGAAGATATAACAAGGGAACTCGGAGAGTTTCTGAAGGAAAGAAAGACGCAGAATGCAAAAGCAGGAGAAAAAAGATATGTGCCGGTGGTGAGCAAAACAGAACCTTACAGTCAGGAGTGATCAGTCCGATCCTGTGTGCGGGGGATGTGATCGGGGCGGTACTCCTGCTGAACATGGATCAGAAAGACCTGTTTGAAGAAAGAGAAATCTGCCTTGCGGAATATACAGCGAAGGTTCTGGGAAAACAGATGGAACAATAGAACAATTATGGACAGAACAGAAGCATAAATGAGAGTCTCTCTTCATAATCTGTGATAGATGAGGAGGGAGCAGATGAGAAAAAAAGAACAAAATGAAGTATGGATCATGTGGATGGTGAAAGCTCTTCTTGCGGCATATGTAGTGACAGGTATTCTTCTGATAATACTGGCGCTGGCTCTTTATAAATTCGAATTAAATGAAGGCGCGGTGACGGCAGGAGTGACGGCAGTCTATCTGATCTCGACATTTACCGGCGGACTTGTGGTGGGAAACTTGCAAAAGTCAGGCGGTTCCTGTGGGGAATTGTTCTGGGAATATTGTATTTTGCGTTACTTTTGCTTGTCACAGTCGGAATCTACCGCACATTTCATGGAAACAGTACAGAGATATTGGTGACATTTGCGTTGTGTGCGGGAGGCGGCATGGCCGGCGGAATGATATCCTAAGAAAAGGATTGCGAAACCTATATTGAAATGTTATAATAACATAAGTTAAGCAATAGTAAGGAGGGACATGAACATGAAACATGTAAAATCATTGAATAAACCTATGAACAGCAACCTAGAAAAAAAGTGGATGCGGCGAATGCCAGACATCATGCCAGTCAGCATGTAAGACATCTTGCACAGTAGGAAATCAGACTTGCGAACAGAACAAATAATTTAAATCATATGGATACTCGGGACAGCGGTCGTTTAGGGTCGCTGTTTCTTGCTGTTCATGGAATTATCTGACAGCATGAGATTTCAGACAATCAGAGAAATAACAGGAATTTTCCGATATAGAAATAAGAAAAATAAGAAAGGGGTACCGGATATGATTCATCAGTACCGTAATAATGGATACAATATCGTTATGGATGTGTACAGCGGCTCTGTACATGTGGTAGATGATGTCTGTTACGATGTGATCGCAAAATTGAACGGATCAGAGACAGAACCAACTGCCGGAACATTAAAAGAAACAGATGTAAAAGATCAGCTTCTGCAGTCACTGGGAAGTAAATACGAAGCGTCAGACATCGAAGATGCATTGTCAGACGTGATCGAGCTGACAGAAGGCGGACAGTTATTTGTAAAAGATACATACGAATGCATGATTGAAGAGGTGAAGAAGAGGAAAACAGTCGTAAAAGCATTGTGCCTGCACATTGCGCATGACTGTAACCTTGCCTGTAAATATTGCTTTGCAGAAGAGGGAGAGTATCACGGAAGACGTGCACTCATGAGTTTTGAGGTGGGGAAGAAGGCACTGGATTTTCTGATCGCAAATTCCGGAAACCGCCGCAATCTGGAAGTTGACTTCTTCGGAGGAGAACCTCTGATGAACTGGAAGGTTGTAAAAGATCTGGTGGCTTACGGAAGAGAACAGGAGAAGATCCACAACAAGCATTTTCGTTTTACCATTACGACCAATGGCGTTCTTTTAAATGATGAGATCCAGGAATTTGTAAATAAAGAGATGGATAATGTTGTATTAAGTCTGGATGGAAGAAAGGAAATCAATGACCAGATGCGTCCATTCCGTAACGGAACGGGAAGCTATGATCTGATCGTTCCGAAATTCCAGAAGCTTGCAGAAAGCAGAAATCAGGAAAAATATTATATCCGCGGAACATTTACAAGAAACAATCTGGACTTTTCCAATGATATTATGCATTTTGCAGATCTTGGATTCAAACAGATGTCGATCGAGCCGGTCGTTGGAGATGAAAGCGATCCGTATGCGATCAGGGAGAAGATCTTCCTAAGATCATGGAGGAATATGACAAACTTGCGAAGATGATGATCGAACGCGAGAAAGAGGGAAAAGGCTTCAATTTCTTCCATTTTATGATAGATTTAATGGTGGTCCGTGTGTGGCAAAACGTTTATCCGGATGCGGTTCCGGAACAGAATATCTGGCTGTTACACCATGGGGCGACCTCTATCCATGCCATCAGTTCGTCGGACAGGATGACTTTCTGATGGGTAATGTGGACGATGGAATCGTGAAGCCGGAGATAGCGGACGATTTCAGAAGCTGTAATGTGTATTCGAAAGATAAATGCAGAAACTGTTTTGCAAAATTCTATTGCAGTGGTGGATGTATGGCAAACTCTTACAATTTCCATGGTACGATCCATGATACCTATGAGATCGGCTGTGAGATGCAAAGAAAGCGAGTAGAGTGTGCGATCATGATGAAGGCTGCACTTGCAGAAGAATAAATAATGTGAGAGGATGTGTAGGAGAACGATGAAAAAGTCAAAAAGCATACTGAGTCTGCTTCTGACTGTAATCCTCATCGTCGGTCTTGGCTTTACTGTTATCACAGGAATTGGAAAATCTAAGACCGGTGCGATGAAGAATATCAAACTTGGTCTGGATCTTGCCGGTGGTGTCAGCATCACTTATCAGGTAAAAGATAAGAATCCGACCAAAGAAGAGATGAGTGATACTATCTATAAGCTGCAAAAGCGAGTAGAGCAGTACAGTACAGAAGCAAGTGTATACCAGGAGGGAGACGACCGAATCAATATCGAGATTCCTGGTGTTACAGATGCCAATAAGATTCTGGATGAACTTGGAAAACCAGGTTCCTTTCTTTCCAGACGGCAGATGGTGAGACGGTCCTTACAGGAACCGATGTAAAGAGCGCATCTGCAAAGAGTGGTCAGGATGATATGGGGAATAAAGAATACTCCGTAGAACTGAACCTGACAAAATCAGGAACAAAGAAATTTGCTACAGCAACACAGAACAATATCGGAAAACAGATTGCGATCATTTATGACGGTGAGACCATCTCCAGTCCGGTTGTCCGGTCTGCGATCACAGGCGGACAGGCTTATATTACCGGAGACTTTACATACGAAGAAGCTGATAATCTGGCATCAACGATCCGTATCGGTGGACTGAAACTGGAACTGGAAGAACTCCGTTCGAATGTAGTAGGGGCACAACTTGGAGAACAGGCACTTAGCACAAGCCTGAAGGCGGGAGTGATCGGTCTGATCCTTGTATTCCTGTTTATGATTCTGGTATACAGGCTTCCGGGACTGGCATCCAGTCTTGCACTGCTGATCTATACAGAGATTGTATTGGTGATCCTGAATGCATTTGATGTAACCTTAACCCTTCCGGGTATTGCGGGTATCATTTTAAGTATCGGTATGGCGGTGGATGCGAATGTTATCATCTTTGCCCGTGTGCGTGAAGAGATGGCGAAAGGGAAAACTGTGAAGTCATCACTCAAGGCAGGATTCCAGAAAGCAATGTCAGCTATCGTTGACGGTAACGTAACAACCCTGATTGCAGCAGCGGTTCTGTGGTTCAAAGGTTCCGGAACAGTAAAAGGATTCGCACAGACACTGGCAATCGGTATTGTGGTATCCATGTTTACCGCACTGGTGATCACGCGTATGATAGTATATGCATTCTATGGAATCGGAATCCGCAAAGAGAGTCTGTATTATCATCAGATGAAAGAAAGAAAGCCGGTGAATTTCCTCGGAAAGAAGAAGATATTCTTCAGCGTTTCCATTGCACTGATCCTTGCAGGATTTGTGATCATGGGAGTCAATTCGGCAAAGGGAAATGGAGCACTGGCATACAGTCTGGATTTCCAGGGCGGAACTTCTATGAATGTGAAATTTGACAAAGATTATTCTATCGATGAGATCGATGAAGAGATTGTTCCTGTAGTAGAAAAGATTACCGGAGACCACAACATTCAGACACAGAAAGTGTCCGGAACCAAACAGGTCATTATTAAAACAAAGACATTAAGTCTTGCGAAACGTGAGCAGGTCAACAAAGCACTGAAAACTACATTCGGAGTGAAAGAATCCGATATCACAGCTGAAAATATAAGTTCTACGATCAGTGGTGAGATGCGTCGTGATGCAGTAATTGCCGTGATCGTGGCAACAATCTTTATGCTGCTTTACATCTGGTTCCGCTTCAAAGATGTACGTTTTGCTACAAGTGCGGTTGCGGCACTGTTACATGACGTTCTGGTGGTACTTGCATTCTATGCGGCATCCAGAATCTCAGTGGGAACAACATTTATTGCATGTATGCTGACGATTGTCGGTTATTCCATCAATGCAACGATTGTAATCTTTGACAGAATCCGTGAGGAACTTCCACTGATGAAGAAAAACGATGATCTGGCTGAAGTGGTAAATAAGTGTATAACACAGACGTTGACAAGAAGTATTTATACATCGTTGACGACTTTTATCATGGTATTTGTTCTGTTTATTATGGGTGTAAGTTCTATTCGTGAATTTGCAGCACCGCTTATGGCAGGTATCATCTGCGGAGGATATTCTTCCGTATGTATCACAGGAGCCCTGTGGTATGTTATGAAAACAAAAGCCTCTAAAAAAGCAACAAACAAAAAGAAAAAATAAATCAGAAAATGATTTGAAAAGCAGTTATGCCTGTTGACAGGGTATAACTGCTTTTTTAAAATTAAAAAGTAATTGTACTTAGACTAAAGAGACAAAGGAGCGACAACAATGGAACGATGGGTTCTGCTGCGGAAAGGCGCAGATTTTGAGGCAATAGGAAAAAAATACCAGATCAGTCCGCGGCTGGCATGTCTGATCCGGAACAGGGATGTGATCGGGGAAGAAGCGGTTGACCGCTATCTGAATGGAACAATCAGTGATCTGTATGATGGAATGCTGATGAAAGATATGGATAAAGCAATCGATATTCTGAAAGAGAAGATCCTGGAAGATAAGAAAATCCGGGTGATCGGAGATTATGATATAGACGGAGTGAATGCAACTTACATTCTGCTGGAAGGACTGGAACGTCTCGGTGCGGATGTGGACAGTGATATACCAGACCGTATCAGTGACGGATATGGACTGAACAGGCATCTGGTCGAAAGAGCTTATGAAGCCGGTGTAGATACGCTCATTACCTGTGATAATGGGATCGCAGCAGCAGATGAAATCGCGTATGGAAAAGAAATGGGGATGACAGTGATCGTAACAGATCACCATGAGGTCCCGTTTGATGAATACGATGGAGAAAAACGATACAGAATTCCGCCGGCAGATGCGGTTATGGATCCTAAGCAGCCGGATTGTCTCTATCCATTTAAAGGACTCTGCGGTGCTGCAGTTGCATACAAGCTGATGGAGGCATTGTGGGAGAGTATGGGAAAGGATTCGGCGGATCTGGATGATCTGATCGAAAATGTTGCGATCGCTACGATCGGAGACGTGATGGATCTGGAAGATGAGAACCGTATTTTTGTCAAAGAAGGTCTTCAGATGCTGAGACGCACAAAGAATCCGGGATTGAAAGCTTTGATCGAGTGTACAGGGATTGACAAGAACAGCCTGAATTCCTATCATATCGGTTTTGTACTCGGGCCATGTATCAATGCCAGCGGAAGATTGGATACAGCAAAACGTGCGCTGGAATTACTGAGAGCAGGAACGCAAAAGGAGGCAGATATCCTTGCAGGAGACTTGAAAGCGTTGAATGACAGCAGAAAGGATATGACGGAAGAGGCTGTAAAACAGGCAGAAGAGCAGGTGGAGACAACAACCATTTCCAAGGACAAGGTGTTGGTCGTTATCTTCCGGATTGTCATGAAAGTCTGGCAGGTATCGTCGCCGGAAGGATAAGAGAGAACTATTATAAACCGGTGTTTGTACTGACGGATGCAGAAGAAGGAGTGAAAGGATCCGGAAGTCGAATCGACGGATACCACATGTATGAAGAACTGAATAAATGCAAAGAATTTCTGACGAAGTTTGGCCGGACACCGGCTGCAGCCGGATTGTCACTTCCGAAAGAGAATGTCGGGAAATTTC
>ENA-OQLB01001425-OQLB01001425.1-human-gut-metagenome-genome-assembly--contig:-NODE-1425-length-10080-cov-5.107204_pt1 | contig 10080 bp, 10 predicted proteins | sample MGYA00242656_ERZ504813 | MGnify/ENA primary metagenome ERZ504813 (study PRJEB26092, sample SAMD00036388) | human gut metagenome | host: Homo sapiens | study: EMG produced TPA metagenomics assembly of...
TTGCCAGATTCAGTTCAATGATATCCTTCCTTGTAACTTTCCGCACCAGTCTGTCCAGATTGTTTGGATTCCGCTCCACATCCTCCGCATCGGTATAGATCGTTGCCTGGTAATCTCCCTCACTAAGGAAGTCCAATTTCAATTTCAGATTCCTTTCCGCACCGTTGTTTAGCGAGCCTACCCACCAGTCCAAACCGCTCCTGCGGGCCACCGTGACATGCTCATTCATCCTTGCCAGCGGAACTCTTATCTCATCCCACGTTCCCGGCACGGTACGGAGCACCTCGAACCCCGGTTGACCTTCATAAGCCTTTGGCGTATCGCACAACGAGGTGAGATGGTTTTCCAAAACCACATACATGGCCAACATATGGCAGCGTGTGCTCATTACATGAGGATTTACATACTGTATCTTGAACTCCGAGCGCGGCAGTGCCCTGAACCCTCCCAGGTGATAGTCCGTCGCTCCCGCCAGCATCCTGGTGAAGGGTATCGCAATGTCATGGTCCGCATTCACCAGCGTGTCCCATTTGCATACTTCATAGTTGAGTGTCCCTTCCCGTGTGAATTCATTCGGATACGTCCTTACCAGTCCGGAAGGCTTGCTCGACCCATGGAACTGTATGAAGAGCCTGTGTCTTGCCGCACATTCCAGTATCTCTTCTTGGATGCGTATCATCTCTTGGTCATTACGGTCCATGAAGTCCACCATGAGTCCTTTTACTCCCCATCCCTCATAGAGCGCAAAGGCTTCTTCGAGTTTGTCGTACAACGGTCTCCAGTGTACCCACAGATGTATGCCAACCCCCTTGCTCCTTGCATATTCCACAATTCTCGGCATGTTCAGGCACGGTATCGGTTTTGTAACGTCCGCATTGGGTCCCGCCCATCCGAAATTGAAGTTGTCATCATAGTACCAAGGAGTCTCCGCATATCCGTAGATTCCATGTGCATCCAAGCCATTGCGTGCTGCAAAATCGATGTAGTACTTGTTTGTATCGAAGTTGTTCCCCGGAGAGAAGGTGCTGTCCGGCACGACATTCCCGTTCCACCATGTGAACGTGGTCCTGCAAGGCTTAATCCATGAAGTGTCTTCAATCCTGCAGGGCTCGTTCAGGCTTGTTAGTATATTCGTCTCCAGCAATCCTCCCACCCGGTCTGCAACGGAGATTACGCGCCACGGTGTGCGGTGCGGGAAACTGTCTGTCTCGACCTTTATCTTCTCCTGCCCGAGTTTTGGCGAGAGCTTTCCCACCAGTCCACCCTTCTCCTTCATCAGGTACATTCCCGCATAGTCCCGTATGGCCGCTTCGGTTATGGCCACTGCCACCCCGTTGTCGAACTCGAATGTGGCGGGCATCTCTATCAGCTTTTCCTTGCCACCTTGTCATATCTTACATGACTGTATACCCTTCGTGTGTATTCACATACCCGGGCAGGTACATGAGCAACGCCATCGGGTTTCCTTGCAAGTTGAACTGTGTCCTTTCATCATACATCACGTATGAATCCCATGCTTTCTGTTCCGGAAATTCATATCTGAATGCTATCCCGTCATCGAATGCTCTTACAATTAGGTTCACTGTTCTCTCCTTCCCATTCCTTTCCACCAGGGGCACTGTCATCTCGTTGCAGTAGTTCCTCGCTCTGCGGACCTTCCCCACTACCAGCTCGTAGGCCTCGTCTATTTTCCTCCTTTGTACCTTTCCCGCCTTGAGCCCTGCCCCGAACTCCCCGCTGTCGAACTCGAATCCCAGCCTTGAGTCCTCCAGCAGCTGCTGTTTCCCGTATTTCACGCTGTAGGCCACTTTCTCAGGTGCTATGTCCAACACAAGCTTCAGCTTCCCGTCGGGAGATGCCACAGAGAACTTCTGCTGGGCTGAAGCGGTACCAAGGCAGAATAGGAGGGCACATATAATAAAAAGTTTTCTCATTTTTATAATAATATATTTAGTTAGAAAATACAAGCGGAATTTACATTTTTCAAATTCCGCTTGAAATATGATAGTATTATTTAGGGTTTTGTACTAAATTAGAATTACGTTGTAGCTGATCAAATGGTATTAGCATGAGATTACGTTTTGTATCATTAGTAGGCTGGTGTTCCCACCAAGTACCTTTTGTGAAATTATTATCAAAACGAATAAGTTGACTTCGACGTAAGCCTTCTAATGCAAATTCTACACCAAGTTCTTGAAGAAAACGACCATATTTTACTGGAACTCCATTACAAATTGTGGTAGCTTCTAATTCTGAACCGGTTAATTCATTGGTTGTATCGAAGTTTCTTCTACGTACTTCATTTACTAATTCGGCAGCTTCTTGTGAGCTACCTCCTGTACGGAGTATACATTCAGCTTTCATCATTAATACTTCGGCATATCTCATAATGACATAATCATTATCAGGAGTACCTGTTGCACCTATTTTGATTTCATATTTGCCAAAACGATACCCTTGATACATGGTAGCATCTCCACTAATATTAGTAACATCTTTGGTATAACTGAGCAGCATTTGTGGGTCTCCGCACCAACCATTTGTCCATAATGGAGTACCATCAAGTGCATATTGTTGTCCCATGCGCCATGTTTTTTCTAAACGCTTATCACCTTCTATATAGTTATCAAAGAAAGTAGGAACTCCGACGCACCCACCATCAAGCCAAGTGGCTTGGAGGTTGAAAGTTTGCATTTGAGAATAGTGTAAAGTTTTGCGTGCCCACATATAAATTTGACCACCTGATTTGGTTTCATCGAATGGAATTACAAACATTGTTTCATTACTCAATTCGTTATTTGTAGAAAATGGGAGTGAATAATCTCCGTCTAGTCTATATTTATTAGTAGCAATAATTTCATTGCATAAATTTTCACATTCATTATACATGGGAGTTCCTATCCATGCTTCAGCATTCAAATATAGACGTGCCAAAAGCATTTTTGCGTTCCATTTATTAAAACGTCCATAGGTGTTTAAGACATCTTCACTTAAGTTATTGATATTATTTTTTAATTCCGACTCAACGAATTCAAAAACTTTAGACCGTGGCTCTGTTGCTGGTAAATAACCATCAGGAACATCAAATCGATCAATAATGGGAACATTACCAAAAGCTTCTAGTAGTAAGTAATAATAAAATGCGCGAGCTACTTTTAATTCTGCAATATAATTTTCTTTACCATTCATTTCTATTGTTGAATTTTCAATTGGTAAAGAACTCTATTAGCACTTGAGACACCTGAATATAATGCATTCCATATATTGTTTAGATGTGCATCTTCTTCCATCCAAGAATGTTGTGTAAGCGAATATAAATACCTCCATCATACCATAAGCCATGATTTTTAACTGGAGTAACACAAACATCGGTAGTTTCTTCTAAATCCCACCAGTTTGAATGTTCTGTTAAGGTACGCATACTGGAATATATGGGAACCATGGCTGCCAAGAATTCAGATTCAGTTTTATAAAAGTCTTTTTCAGGGATGCTACTAAAAATTTCTTCATCCAAATTGGTACAAGAACTGAATAAAGAGATAACAGCTAAAAATGCACCAGTAATATATTGTTTTTTGAACATTGCTGTAATTTTTTAAGGTTAAAATAAAAGATTTAAGCCAACAGTGAACTGACGTGTAGTGGGATATAACTCGCCTGCACCAGATCCTTCAACACCAGGAGCAAGTCCTTTAATACTAACTTCTGGATCTAGTCCTTTATAACCAGTCATTGTGAGTAAATTATTGCCTGCTACATATAGACGAAGACGTTGAATGACTTTTTGTTTTTTAAGATTAAATGTATAGCCAACACTTATATTATCCAATTTTACATAATCACCATCTTCTACATAATAACTTTGCATAGCAGGAGCACCTTTTACATATGAATTACTACCAAATGGTTTTTCCAATACTGAGCGAGGTAGATTGCCTTCTCCAATACGTGAGGTTGTTTCCCAATGCATACGTTGGCGGTTCAAGACTTGAAAATTGAATGCACCGCGGAACATAACAGATACGTCGAAACCTTTATAGCTTAATGCTAAATTTAGACTTCCATAAGTTGTTGGAATACCATTACCAATAACTTTTTTGTCGCCATCATCAGCATCAGTCAATAATTTGGGTTGACCATCAGCACCATATACCCATCCATAAACCATCAGATGTAAGACTATGAGTCTGGAAACCATGGAAATTACCAACGGGATCACCTTCTCTTACTATGTGAGTATGGGTTTGAATTGGTGAACCGGTAGCTCCTTCATACCAATAATCTTTTTGATAAAGTCCATTTGATAAAGAAATGATTTTATTTTTGTTATAGGAAAATGTTCCTGTAATGTCAAAACGTAAATCGCGTGTTTTAATAGGAGTACCACTTAATAACAATTCGATGCCTTGATTTCTAATTTTTCCAACATTTGCCATCATACTTGATACAATGTAAGGTGGAGTTGGTACTTCATAGGTAGAAAGTAGATCTGAAGTTTCACGGTGATAAATATCAATAGAACCAGAAAGTCTATTTTTTAGGAATGAAAAATCAAGTCCCAAATTTAACTCACTCTTCGTTTCCCATTTTAAATCGGGATTAGGATTTTGGTATGGACCTGCACCTTGTGTCCATTTTCCATTAATATATGCATATCCACCATAATTTAACAAATACATGGATAGTAAATTAGATGTGACTTCATTACCTGTAACGCCATAACCTATGCGAACTTTTAAGTCATCTAACCATTGGATATCTTGCATAAAATTCTCTTTGCTAATGCGCCATCCTGCTGATATAGCAGGAAACCAACCCCATTTATGGTTATCTCCAAAGCGTGATGAACCTTCACGGCGTAAACTGGCCATAAACATATACTTTTCATTGTAATTATAAGTCAATCGACCAAAAAATGAAATTAGTTTATGAGTATTTCTATAACTGGTCATAGCTGCCTTATTATCCTTCATATCATTCATAGAACCAATATTCCAAGGTCCAAACATATCTGTTGGAAAATCTTTTGCCCATTGATATATACCTTTAGCATCATCATCTTGGTAACTATAACCTATCATGGCACCTAGATTGTGTAAACCTAATGATTTGGTATAATCACCTACCAATTCTAAATTCTTTTGCATTGTATTATCAGCCCAATTCCAAACATTACCATAATCTCCGTTTACCACAGTAGTCATATGTTTAAATGTATTGCTTTTATTCTCCATGCGATCAAAACGTTGCATAGCTCCCATCACACTTAGATTAAGACCTTCAATTGGTGATAAAGTTATTTTCCCGCTCATCATTAATTGATTGTATCCTTCTACATCATATTCTTCATTAATCATGGCAACCGGATTATAAGGTTTAAGATTTACTTTATATTCCGTATAATTTCCATTTTCATCATAGATAGGGCGGGTTAGGATTTTCTAATAAAGCATTTAAATAGGCTGCATACCATGCACGTTGTTGGGTGACATAACTATCATTGATATTGAATTGAAAGCGTAATTTATTATTGAACATATTATGATTTAGACCTATTTTAGCTGTAATAGATTCACGATCTGTATGACGAATGACACCTTCACGTTTGCGATAATCTATGGAAGCTACGTAATTGGATTCAGCGCTACCACCTTTCAAAGAAAGAAAATGATTGTGGCTGATAGCTGTACGACTAATAGCGTCCACCCAATCAGTGGTAGTTCCCTCATCTTGAATACCTGGAAAATCAGGATCATCTGTTAATCTACGATAATCATTGGCTGTTAACATATCAGCATGTTTTGCAAATGTTTCAAATGAGATAGATCCATTATACTCCATGGAAAGTTTAGTCGCTTTAGCACGATTGGTAGTAATTACAATGACACCATTTGTACCACGAGTACCATAAATAGCAGCTGCAGAACCATCTTTTAGCACATCTATAGATTCTATGTCTTCACTTGAAATAGCTGTTAAACTACCACCTGGAATTCCGTCAATAACGATCAATGGACTAGTATTACCAGATAATGAATTAACACCTCGAATAGTCATTTCGAGTCCTAATACAGGATCACCAGTATAATTTGAAAGTTGAAGACCTGCTACTTTTCCTTGAAGGAGTTGTTCGGGACTTTTTACCATCCCGGCAAGAAAATCGTCTTTTTTTACTGATGTAATAGCACTGGTTACTTCACCTTTTTTCATGGAACCATAACCTACCACTACCACATCATCAAGCTGAAATACATCTTCTTCAAGAATGATGTTTAAAAAAGTAGTTTTATCGTTAGTTGGAATGGTGCGAGTAATGTATCCAATATAACTTACTGTTAATGTACTGCCAGGTCTTAATTTTATCTCAAATATTCCGTCAATATTTGTTGAAACTCCATTACTGGTGCCAGTTTCCAATATTGTAACTCCTGGTAATGTGTTGCCTTTTGCATCTTTTACGACACCTTGGAAGTTTTTGGTTTGTGCAATAGCTAATTGACATATGCATAACATATATAATATTGTCATTAGTCGAATTGTATTGGACAAAGTCCTTTTTTGATAAAAATTTAGCATAGATTCAAAGTGATAAAATGTTTAGATAAATAATTATATATTTCTCAGAGTATTTTAAAAAGGTCGTACAATTTCTAGATCGTCTACTGAAGGTAATGTTGGAAATTTAGCATGTGGTTCAGTTTGATACCAAAATACAACAGAAGAAATGTCTGATTTCTGATCGAGATATCGGCCGTCGTTACGCCATCCAAGATCTTGAATTGTAACTTTTAAATCCTTTTCAAAACGGATTGGATCAAGTATGTGCCAACGATACATGCCAAAACGTTGTTGTGAACGATAAACTCCATCTGGGCGAATAATCTGATGTAATCCTGCATAAGGAGTAGTGAATTCTTCATATTGATGCGTCGTTTTATTTTCAAAGTTGTAAGATCCGCAAAAGTAATCTTCTGTACCAGTACCGCAGATTGTCGGAAATTTCTTATCACCATCCATGAAGAATTTAATTTCACCTTCACCCCACCAACCGTTATTATTCACTTGCCAAGCAATATATGTACCAACGTATTGTCCTTTACCTTTAATACCATCAACCAATACATGGTCAGAATTTATATTAGGATTTGAGCGACGGAATTGTGCATGAAAATAAGCTGCATCCTCAGGAACTTCTGTTAAAGTGTAGTTTATTTGGTAATAAACTCTCATTTCATTATTGGGGTCAATGTTTTCCATTGTAATTTTACATTTTTTGCGGAAAGGCATTTGCCAATAACAATTGAACGCACTACCAGGGTTTACACAAACTGCTAATGAACTTAATGGAGAATATAGTCCCCAACCACTGCAGAAAAAATCACCTATAGGGCACTCTACAGAAGGTTCTTTTTCATCATCCCAATAAAAGCGAATAATTGTTTTTCTCCATTCACCTGTTGGTGTCATCCAAATTTGTTGTATAGAACCAGGCCTCGATTTCTGCTAAAGTAAAAGTTTCGTTAGGGCCAATGTTTACATAAGGATTGACTTTCCAGCCTTGCCCTAAAGTTTTAGCTGCATGATGTGCATTAGCTTGATTTATTTTTTCTTTATCTGTAATTGGATCAGCCATACCACCTTTACCTTTCTCACCTGTAAAGTTTTCAGGACTGATGGAACGTGTCTTGGCATTGGATAAGCGATATAAATTACCCATATTCATGTCAAGTCCATTAAAATTTTGAGCGTAAATGCTTATAGTTGCCATACATAAGGCTGCTAAGATAAAAAATTTGATTTTCATGGTTTAAATAAATTAATTGGTTTATATACTTAGTTAATGGTTTCAGCAAGTTTTGCCAGTTCAAGATATTTCTTGTATAGTTTTTCGTAGATGAGGCTCTTTTCTCATCCGGCCGGTATTCAGCCTCGATGTCCGACCCATATGCTTGTCGCCTCATTGATATCCTTGTACACCCCTGCGGCAACTGCCGCGAACATTGCCGCTCCCAAGGCACAGGTCTGTTCCGAGCGGACCACACGGATGGGCATGTCCAGCACGTCCGCCAGCGTCTGCATCACGAAGGGCGCCTTCTTGCTGATACCTCCGATGGCATTGACCGAATCAATGCGCAGCCCCTGGCCCTTCATATGCTCCACAATACGGCGGGAACCGAAGGCGGTGGCTTCCACCAGCGCACGGAATATTTCCGGGGCGCTGGTACCCAGCGTGAGTCCCGCAACGGCACCCTTCACGTTCTGGTCCGCATCGGGGGTACGGCGGCCGTTCATCCAGTCCAGGGCGACAACACCATCCTCGGAGGGTTTCATGTCCTGGGCCTCACGGGTGAGTTCCACCAGCATGCCGTCCAGAACTTTCTGCCTGGCCTCCCCTCCGGGGATATCTTTCAGTGTCCATGCCAGCATCTTCCTGAACCAGGCGTAGATGTCTCCGAAAGCCGACTGTCCGGCTTCGAAACCGATGAATCCCGGAAGCACCGAACCGTCCACCTGGCCGCAGATTCCCTTGATACAGCGTCCGCCTACCTCGTCTTTGCCGGCAACCATGATGTCGCAGGTGGATGTTCCCATGATACGTGTCAGTATCCCCGGGGCGACGGATGCGCCTACGGCTCCCATATGGGCGTCCAGCGCCCCCACGGCCACGGCGATTCCTTGGGGAAGTCCAAGCCTGTCTGCCCACTCGGGTGTCAGTTCCCCTGCCTTGGTGTCGCTGGTGTGGGTTTCTGTGAACAGATGGGGGAGCATTTCCTTCAAGGCCGGATTAAGTTCTTCGAGAACTTCGCCGGAAGGAAGACCCCAACTGGCATGCCACATTGCTTTATGTCCAGCAGCACAACGGCTACGAAAGATCTGTTCCGGAATAGTGTTACCAGTTACTAATCCGGTCATCCAATCACAATGTTCTACCCAAGCATAAGCAGCATCCTTTATAGCGACGTTTGTGTTGATAATATGTAAAACCTTTGACCATACCCATTCTGATGAATAAGTACCACCTTCATAAAGTAAATAATCAAGGTTACGTTTATTGATCAGTGCATTGATTTGCTCAGCTTCTCGAACAGCTGTATGATCTTTCCAAAGAATAAACATAGCATCCGGTTCTTCTGCAAACTCGGGACATAAAGCTAATGGCATTCCTGCCTTATCGGTTAAAGCAGGAGTACTACCAGTTGTGTCAAAACATAATCCACAAATAGAAGCAATCTCTTCTTCTTTCAAATCTGATAAGGCTATATGTACAGCCTCTATCATGGATTCAATATAATCCAATGGATGTTGGCGATAACGATTGTTGTGTGCATCGCAGTAAAGCCCCGCTTTCCAACGGGGGTAAAAACTTACCCCCGTAGCCATTTCACGGCCAGTATATGTATCCACTACCAGTGCACGACAAGAATCCGTACCAAAATCAAGACCAATAACGTATTTCTTGTTTGATTCCATACTCTAAAGCATTATTTGGTTGTTAACTCTTGTTTTCTTGCAATGAAAAGCCCATAATAGGCAATCACTGCAAAAGCAACGGCCGGTACAACATATGCAGCCATAATACTACCCGTCTGGTCGGAGACAATACCCTGAATTTGGGTCAGAACGGCAGCACCGGCAATAGCCATTACCATGAATGAACCTCCAATCTTAGTGTCATCCCCCAAACCTGTAAGACCAAAACCATAAATGGTCGGGAACATCAATGACATACAACCAGAAATGCCCATCAGGCAATAGACGCCGAAACTGCCCTTGCCAAACATGGCACCCAAACAACACATTACAGCAAGAAGCGCAACTCCTATCAAGAGTTTATAAGCTTTCACATATTTCATCATGGCAGTACATACGAATCTCATTACTACAAAGAGAATAAGTGACATGATATAGTAAGTAGCTGCAGCCTGTTCTGCTGTACGTGGCAGCAAATCATTCAATCCAAGCCATTCACAACAATTATAGAATGCGGCAGCTACCGGTTCCACTCCCCGTAATGCATTTACAACAGCATCTGCAGAAGCAGAATCTCCTAAAGAAGCCAATACACCGTCAAAATTCAGC
>ENA-OQLB01001426-OQLB01001426.1-human-gut-metagenome-genome-assembly--contig:-NODE-1426-length-10077-cov-2.517789_pt1 | contig 10077 bp, 11 predicted proteins | sample MGYA00242656_ERZ504813 | MGnify/ENA primary metagenome ERZ504813 (study PRJEB26092, sample SAMD00036388) | human gut metagenome | host: Homo sapiens | study: EMG produced TPA metagenomics assembly of...
TTTCAACATTTATACCAGTCACTTCTTAGACCTCGAACAGCAGATCTCCGTAAGAAGGCATCGGCCACATATTCTTATTGACGATCATTTCCAGTTCATCCACTGGTTTTCTTAAAGCTTCCATTGCCGGTACAACTTTCTGCATGAAGAAGAATGCCTGTTCTTTTCCTTCTGTCTCCGGTACTTCTGCCACAACAGTTTCCAGTGCTCTGAGTGCTTCTTTTGTGTCTTTCAAAAGATCAGCCGACTGTACAAGAAGCTCTTCCTGTACACCTGTATATGCTACAGCGCTTGCCTGTTTTACCTGGTTGATCGAATTAGCCAGCGAAGTTACATATTGGATCACAGCCGGGATAATATGCTTGCTTGCGATATCGATCATGGAACGTGCTTCAATGTTGATTGCCTTTGAGTATGCCTCATATTTGATCTCTGCACGGGATTCCAGTTCTGCACGGCTGAATACATCGAATTTTTCAAACATTTCAACCGTATTGTCATATGTCAGACATTCAACAGACTCTACCATGGTCTTAATATTCGGAAGTCCTCTTCTTTCGGCTTCCTTCACCCACTCATCAGAATATCCGTTGCCATTGAATACGATTCTCTGATGTTTGGATGCATATTCCTTGATCAGATCATGGACTGCAAGATCAAAATCTTCTGCTTTTTCGAGTACATCGCAGGCATCAGAGAAGGACTCTGCCACGATTGTATTTAATACTACGTTCGGTGCTGCTACCGAGTCTCTGGATCCTACCATACGGAACTCAAATTTATTTCCTGTAAATGCGAATGGTGAAGTACGGTTTCTGTCAGTTGCATCCTTTGCAAAATCCGGGAGCGTACTTACACCGGTATGTAATTTGCCGCCTTTTAAGCTGTGTGCAGCTTCTCCGGTATCAATAAGCTGTGCAAGCACGTCTTCAAGCTGTTCTCCGAGGTATGCGGAAATAATTGCCGGCGGTGCTTCATTTGCTCCAAGTCTGTGATCGTTTCCTACGTCAGAAGCAGATTCACGGAGCAGATCTGCATGCAGATCTACTGCACGGAGAATACATGTCAGAACCAGAAGGAACTGAATATTATCATGAGGTGTCTTTCCCGGATCCAGAATGTTGATCCCATCATCTGTAACCAGTGACCAGTTGTTATGCTTTCCGGAACCATTTACACCTTCAAACGGCTTTTCGTGTAACAGGCATTGAAGATTATGGCGATATGCCACTTTCTTCAGCGTCTCCATGATCAGCTGGTTGTGGTCAACTGCTACGTTGCACTGTGCATAGATTGGTGCAAGCTCATGCTGTCCAGGTGCTACTTCGTTGTGCTGTGTCTTTGCAGATACCCCATCTTCCAGAGTTCTTCATTGACATCAGTCATAAATGCTGCGATTCTCTCACGGATCGCACCAAAATAATGGTCATCCAGTTCCTGTCCCTTCGGAGGATTTGCCCCGAATAATGTACGTCCTGTAAATACAAGATCCTTCTCTTAAGATATTTTTCTCTGTCTACCAGGAAATATTCCTGCTCAACTCCAACAGATGGTGTAACCTTTTGGGACGTTGTGTTTCCAAAAAGACGCAGAAGACGGATGGATTGTTTGTTGATTGCTTCCATAGAGCGAAGAAGAGGTGTCTTCTGATCCAGTGCTTCTCCGGTATAGGAACAAAATGCTGTCGGTATATATAAAATCGATCTTTTCCCATCCGGACTCTTTTTAACAAATGCAGGCGATGTACAATCCCACGCTGTATAACCTCTTGCTTCAAATGTGGAACGCAGTCCTCCTGACGGGAAGGAAGATGCATCCGGTTCTCCTTTGATCAGCTCTTTTCCCGAAAACTCCATCAGGATCTTTCCATCTGACTTCGGTGCTGAAATAAACGAATCATGCTTTTCAGCTGTTGCTCCTGTAAGAGGCTGGAACCAGTGCGAATAGTGAGTGGCACCCTTTTCAATCGCCCACTCTTTCATCTCATGTGCAATAACATCTGCTGTTGCAGCCTGAAGCTCTTTACCTTCTTCGATCGTCTTTTTCAGCTCTTTGTAAGTCTTCTTCGGAAGTCTTTCCTGCATAACAGCATCATTGAAGACGTTTTCTCCAAATATTTCTGCTACACTAATCCATTCGCTCATCCCATGTACCTCTCTTTTCTACTACTCATTTTCTACTACTCATACAAAACGGTCGTTTTTTGATTCAAATAAAGGAGTCTTGCACTTACGCAAAACTCCTTTTATACCGTTTTCTTCGGACGCCTTTGTCCATGATATTATCAAAAATCAGACTATTCAGCTTTTCCGTCAGAACCGAACAGAATCATTTTCTCTTTTACTTTTTCAACGATTGCATCTGCACCTGGTTTCAGAAGTTTACGTGGATCGTATCCTTTTCCTTCAAGATCCTTTCCTGCTTCAATGTATTTGCGGGTAGCTTCTGCGAATACCAGCTGACATTCTGTATTAACATTGATCTTAGATACTCCAAGGTCAATCGCTTTCTTAATCATATCATCCGGAATTCCTGTACCTCCATGAAGTACAAGCGGAAGTTCTCCTGTGAGCTCCTGAACTGCTGCAAGAGTCTCAAAGCTGAGTCCTTTCCAGTTTGCCGGATATTTTCCATGGATGTTGCCAATACCTGCCGCAAGGAAATCAACGCCAAGGTCTGCGATCATCTTGCATTCCTTAGGATCTGCGCATTCGCCCATTCCTACAACACCATCTTCTTCTCCACCGATAGAACCAACTTCTGCCTCGATAGAAAGTCCTTTTCCATGGCAAAGTTTAACAAGTTCTGTAGTCTTCTCAATGTTTTCTTCGATCGGATAATGAGATCCGTCAAACATAACTGATGAGAATCCTGCATCTATACATTTCAGGCAGCCTTCATAGCTACCATGATCAAGATGAAGTGCAACCGGAACTGAAATGTCCATCTCTTTGATCATTCCATTTACCATTCCTACAACTGTTCTGTATCCAGCCATGTATTTTCCTGCACCTTCAGACACACCAAGGATAACCGGTGATCTTAATTCCTCAGCTGCAGTCAGAACTGCTTTGGTCCATTCAAGATCGTTGATATTAAACTGTCCTACTGCGTAATGACCTGCTTTTGCTTTTTTTAACATTTCTGTTGCTGAAACTAACATTTTGTATTCCTCCACTTCTCTGTTAAAGGCTTTTATAGGCTGACCCCCAGGGGAATCGAACCCCTGATTCGACCGTGAGAGGGTCGCGTCTTGACCGCTTGACCAGGGGGCCAGATGTACGTTCATTAGCTGTCTTGCTAACTCACTTGCTTAGTATAGCGTACTTCTTTTCATTTGACAAGCCTTTTTTTATTTTTTACTGCTTTTTTACTGCTCCTCTTCCGGAACTACGATTTTAAGTGCCTGTTTCGCATTTTTGATGCAGACACTGTCGTGCTCACCGCCGAACTCTCCATCCAGCGTCCACGGGATTTCTTCCACTGATTCAAAATGGATCTCACCTGTCTTAAATGAATAAATGTGCTTCGTATTGATCTGGCTGCTCAGAAGCGCCCCGACGATCTCCTGAAGCGCGATTGGATTCTTCGGTGTCCGGATCAGGGTAACCTCAAATTCTCCGTCATCAAAGACCACATTCTTCCCGATCATATTACGGAAACCGCCAACAGATTTGGAATTCGTCACCATACCATAAATAAATTCGTCCTCGATCGTTTCTCCGTCATGTGTCACTTTTAATTTATATGACGGGATATCAAAAATTCTGGTTGCTCCTTCCAGCACATATGCCAGATGTCCCAGAACATTCTTCATTTCCTGCTTTGTCTCATAAGATACATCCGTGAAGAGTCCGAATGCTGCAATGTATACGAACACATCTCCGTTAAATCGTCCGATATCGCAAGGGAATTCTCTTCCCTCGCTGCTGTACTTGCCGCCTGGAGAAGATTTTTCGGGATATGCAGACTGCTCGCAAAGTCGTTGGTCGTTCCTGTCGGGATGTAACCGACCGGAATCTTTTTTTTCTCTCTTCATCATTCCGGTTACGACCTCATCAAGTGTTCCGTCGCCACCACTGCAGATCACACGGTCGTACTCCTCTGTAAATGTCTTTACTTTATAATAAGCGTCTTTATATTTCTGCGTCGGATATACAACCACTTCATATCCTGCTTTTACAATAATGTCAATAATATCAGAAAGCTTCGGTTTTAAAAGTCCCTTTCCTGCATTCGGATTATAAATAAACAATGCTTTTTTCATACGTCCGTCCTCCTGTTATCTGTTCTTTCCTCTGTAAGACCTGTCCACACAGCTCCTTACAGATACATGCATTATAGCATAAAGAGCCTGCTTTTGGCAGACTCTTCAATGTTTTATGCAATTATCTGTTCTTAACGTTCACAAGAAACCTTTCAATACCAGCTGCCGCTTCCTTTTCATCTGTTCCGTTCGCAACAACGGTGATTTCCTCTCCCGGCAGCAGTGTCAGACTCATCATCCCCATAATGCTCTTTGCATTGACTTGCTTCTGGTCAACTTCAATATATACCGAACTTGAATACTGACTAGCTTCCTGAACAAGAAGCGCAATCGGTCTGGCGTCTAATCCCTCGGACAATTGAATCTTAACAGGTTTTTTGATCATAATGTTCCTCCTTGCTTAGCCTTATCTCTTCCGCCATTTCACTTAACTTGCGCAATCTGTGATTCACTCCGGACTTGCCTACCGGATTTTGCAGAAGTGCGCCTAACTCTTTTAAAGATGCCTCCGGATATGTAAGTCTTGTAAGGGCCATGTCCTTCAATCCTTCCGGCAGCTTATCGAGTCCTTTTGTTTCCTCAATATACCTTATATCTTCAATCTGCTTTACAGCAGCGGAAACCGTTTTATTGATATTCGCAGTCTCGCAGTTCACTTTTCGGTTCACCGTATTCCTCATATCTTTCAATATGCGGATATTCTCAAGCTCCATCAGTGACTGATGTGCCTCCATCACATTCAGCACATCCACGATCTGAGCTCCTTCTTTCAAGATAAACCACAAGTGTTTTTTTCCTTGATACAATCTTTGCATCCAGAGCAAAGCATCTCATTATCTTCTGAATCTGCTGTGCTTTCCCCATCGACGCACAGACAATTTCAAAATGATAGGACTTCTCCGGGTCGCTCATAGATCCCGATGCAAGAAAAACGCCACGCAAGAAAGCCCGCTTACAGCAAGTTTCCTGAATCACGACATTCTTAACTACAGAAAGCTCTTCTTCCACCTCTCCATAAGGATTGATCAGCTTTGCCGCCTGAAGAACCCTGACAGCATCTTCGTGTTTTTTTACAACTATATAATAGTAGCTGCTGCCTTTTTCCCGGTTCACCCGAATAGCGATATCAACCACTATATTAAACGTTCTTCTCAATAAAGTAAAGCTTTTTCTTGCAACTGCCAGATTTTCCGTATGAATCTTAAGTGCTGCTTGACCTCTGCTGTCGATCATGACAGCCCCGCACATGCTGATGATGCTGCAAGTTCTGCAATCTGGCAATGCCTTGCCGGACTTAGCTGGCGCGATATTTCTTCTTTAATATTTCCAGAAAAAGACATACTATCACCTATTTTGCTTTCGTAATTGCATCTTTCTCGATATCACGATGCTCTTTTCTTACACCGTACTCTTTTTCTGCCACAGACAGCCGTTCATACAACTCATTGGCAAGTGTCACGGAGCGGTGTTTTCCGCCGGTACATCCGATTGCGATCACAAGCTGGTTCTTTCCTTCTGCGACATAATTCGGAATCAGGAACTCAACCATGTCCACCAGCTTCTTCAGGAATTCTTTTGAAATATCGTTATTCATCACGTAATCCCTGACCGGCTTATCATTGCCACTCTGCGGGCGAAGTTCATCAATATAATACGGATTCGGAAGGAATCTGACATCAAATACCAGATCTGCATCACTCGGAATTCCATATTTAAATCCGAAAGATAACACGGTAATGTAGAGATTTTTGTATTCTTTATTCTCGGCAAAAATACGGTTCAGTTCACTGCGCAGCTCCCTGGTCAGCATCCGGCTTGTATCCAGGATGTAATCTGCCCTTTCTTTTAAAAAGGCAATCTTCTTACGTTCTTTGGCGATCCCGTTCTCAATTCTGCCGCCCTTTGAGAGTGGGTGGTTCCTTCTTGTCTCTTTATATCTTTTCACCAGTGTATCATCATTCGATTCAAGGAAAAGAATCTCCAGTGGTATCTTGGCTTTTTCAAGTTCGTCCAGAACCTGGTCCAGTGCACGCAGATTCTGACCACTGCGGATATCAAGTCCCAGAGCGATCTTCGTGATCTCACCATTTGGAACGATCAAAAGTTCTGTCAGTTTTGTCATTAAAGGAATCGGCATGTTATCCACACAAAAATATCCCATGTCTTCCATCATTTTCAAAGTTGTACTTTTCCCTGCTCCGGACATTCCCGTTACAATTACGAATCTCATCCCTAAAATTCTCCTATTTGTTTCACTTCCGGTTCCATCGTAACACCGGTATCTTCTTTCACTTTCGCTGTTACCTGACGGATCAGCTCCATCACATCAGCCGCTGTCGCATTTCCTTTATTGATCACAAATCCACTGTGCTTTTCAGAAACCTGCGCTCCACCTACTGTAAATCCTTTCAGTCCGCTGTCCTGGATCAGTTTTCCTGCAAAATATCCTTCCGGACGCTTAAAGGTACTGCCTGCACTCGGATACTCCAGCGGCTGCTTCGATACCCGCTTCTGACGTAGGTCATCCATCTGCGCTTTTATTTCTTCTTTTTTGCCTTCTGTAAGCGAAATCACAGCACCCAAAACGATATATCTTTTCTCCGGAATAATGCTTGTACGGTATCCCAGTCCCAGTTCTTCTGCCGGAAGCTCCATGATCTCGCCCTCTTCTGTCATAACCCTGACACTCGTCAGTACATCCTTCATCTCTCCGCCATACGCACCGGCGTTCATCACAACCGCTCCGCCAAGCTTCCCGGAATACCCGCTGCGAACTCAAATCCGGTCAGTGCTGTATCAAGTGCTGCATTTGCAATCTGCGCAAGCGAACATCCTGCCTGCGCCGTAATCTGATTTCCTTCTACCTGAAATGTTCCCATACTCTTATAAAGCTGGATGATCGCGCCTCTGAAACCTTTGTCTCCAACCAGAAGATTACTTCCATTTCCTACTATATATATAGGTATCAAAAATTTCCGGCACACCCGGACTGCCTCTGCCAGTTCCTTTTCATTCGATGGCATGATAAAATAATCTGCCGGACCACCGATTCGGAAGGTTGTATGCTTCTTCATCGGTTCATCCTTCTGTATTTTGGCTGCATCGACCACATTATACAAACATGTCTCAAAATTCTGTTCCATTCTCTTCTCCTAGTATCTATAAATATTCTATGCCATTCTTCTTTTTTTATTTAACAGGAAATTGCCATTGGACCTCCCGCCAAATAGAAGTTACTACGTGCCAAAGCACGTTTTAATATCATCCTCATATGATGTAAGTGTCAAAAATAAAATTTTGGAACTTACATCATATGATACACCAAAAAATATGCAAGTTCAACGCGCTCTTGCAAAATTAAGTGAAATGCGATATAGTAGGGCATAACATAGAAATTTTATCATTATTTTCAAAAAGGAGTGATTTTTAACTGTGGACTCAAGTGTCTCGCAAATACTTATTTTGCTAGTCCTGCTGCTCTTATCCGGCATATTTTCGTCAGCCGAGACAGCACTTACAACCTACAACAAAATCCGGATGCGTGCCCTTGCAGACGAGGGTAACAAGCGTGCCAGCGCCGTACTTGCCGTAACTGAGAATTCAGGTAAAATGCTTAGCGCGATCCTCATCGGCAACAACATTGTTAATACTGCGGTAGCTTCCCTTGCCACCACAATCGCATACCGCCTTGGTGGAACCGCCGTCGCGATCGCAAGTGGGCTTATGACGCTTCTCATCATCCTTTTCGGAGAGATTACTCCGAAGACGATGGCAACCATTCATGCTGAGAAGATGTCTCTTTTCTACGCACCGGTTATCAATATTTTTATGAAGATCATGACTCCGATTATCTTCATTGTAAATGGTCTCTCCACCGGTCTTCTGATGCTTCTTCGCATCGATCCGAATGCCAAAGACAATACCATGACCGAAGCTGAACTCCGAAGCGTGGTAAATGTCAGCCATCAGGACGGCGTGATCGAATCGGATGAAAAAGAGATGATCTACAATGTGTTTGATCTCGGTGATGCCATTGCCAAAGACGTCATGGTTCCCCGTGTCAACGTAACTTTTGCTGATATTGACAGCAGTTACGATGAACTGATTGACCTGTTCCGTGAAGACAAATTCACCCGTCTTCCGGTTTACCAGGAGACAAAGGATAATGTTGTCGGAACGATCAATATGAAAGATCTTCTTCTTTATGACAATAAGAAAAGTGAGTTCCAGATTAAAGACATTCTCCGTGAAGCCTACTTCACTTATGAATACAAGAGCATTTCCGAGCTTCTTGTTGAAATGCGCCAGGCCTCATTCAATATCGCAATTGTCCTGGATGAATACGGTGAAACATCCGGTCTGATCACCCTGGAAGATATTCTTGAAGAGATTGTTGGCGAGATCCACGATGAATATGATGAGAATGAAGAAGAAAATATCAAAGCGGTAGGCGAACACGAATATATTATTGAGGGTTCTACTAATCTTGACGATCTCAATGATTCCCTGGAGCTGAATCTGGAATCGGAAGATTATGATTCTCTCGGAGGCTTTATCATCGAAAAGCTGGACCGTCTTCCGAAAGCTGGTGACTCCGTTGTCACCGAAGATGGAATCCGTATGGTCGTAGAAAAGCTCGACAAAAACCGGATTGAGACCGTTCACCTGTATCTTCCGGAGAATTACCGCGAACATCCGTCTGACTCATCGGAAAATGACGATTAAGCAGACTCCCAGTAAGAAATCCTGACAAATTTTTTCTTTATATTTTGCAGGATATACAACAATTTCAGGGCAGTCCAAAGCGGGCTGCCTTTTCCTTTTGGGATTTCGTTATTTTTTAAACAATTTTTTCAAGAAATATCGGTTTTTTATTGATTTTATTGCGTAATTATGTATAATTATGGTAAATGGGTGAAGAATTTTACTTCATCAGATGATAAAATCTGCGCTCACAGCTTTTATCATTTAACCATTTAACTAGAATTAGGAGAAAGAGGTTAATTGCAATGGCAGAAATCAATTTAAGCAAGTATGGTATTACTGGAACAACAGAAATCGTGCACAACCCTTCTTACGAATTACTGTTTGAAGAAGAAACAAAAGCAGGTCTTGAAGGATTTGAAAAAGGTCAGGTCAGCGAACTTGGTGCTGTGAACGTAATGACAGGTGTATACACCGGACGTTCCCCTAAAGACAAATTCATCGTAGTTGATGAAAACTCTAAAGACACTGTATGGTGGACTTCAGACGAATATAAGAATGACAACCACCCGGCTTCACAGGAAGCATGGGAAGCTGTAAAGGAGATCGCCAAGAAAGAACTTTCTAACAAGAAACTTTATGTAGTAGATGCATTCTGCGGCGCTAACAAAGATACACGTATGGCAATCCGTTTCATCGTTGAAGTTGCCTGGCAGGCTCATTTTGTAACAAACATGTTCATCAAACCAACAGCTGAAGAACTTGAGAACTTCGAGCCTGACTTCGTAGTATACAACGCTTCTAAAGCAAAAGTTGAAAACTACAAAGAACTTGGACTTAACTCTGAAACAGCTGTTTTATTCAATATCACAAGCAAAGAACAGGTTATCGTTAATACATGGTACGGCGGAGAGATGAAGAAAGGTATGTTCTCTATGATGAACTACTACCTCCCACTTAAGGGAATCGCTGCTATGCACTGCTCAGCAAACACTGATCTGAACGGCGAAAACACAGCTATCTTCTTCGGTCTTTCAGGAACAGGTAAAACTACACTTTCTACAGACCCGAAGCGTCTCCTCATCGGTGATGACGAACACGGCTGG
>ENA-OQLB01001427-OQLB01001427.1-human-gut-metagenome-genome-assembly--contig:-NODE-1427-length-10056-cov-2.397422_pt1 | contig 10056 bp, 15 predicted proteins | sample MGYA00242656_ERZ504813 | MGnify/ENA primary metagenome ERZ504813 (study PRJEB26092, sample SAMD00036388) | human gut metagenome | host: Homo sapiens | study: EMG produced TPA metagenomics assembly of...
ATGAATATGATATAATATATAATGGGAGGGATTTCTAGAAATCCGTCCCCATTTATTATCCACAAGTCTTATCGATCCATGCAAATAACTCTTGCAGATCATAATCTCCGGCATGCGGCATGCCCCACGGATACTGCAGTTCTACATCTACTCCATGATTCTCAAGGCAGGCCGTCAGCATTGCGAGATTGCCAGTGATGTATCTCTGTCGACCGCTCCGTGACGGATGCGAAAATGTTCTGCTTTTACTGCTTTATCATCTGTGATGTAATTCATCGGATTCATCATCTTGATCTGCTGTCCGTCGGCAAGTTCTCCATTCACTGCACTGTGTTCTTTACTGAAGGCAGTGAAGTGACGATATTTTGTATCCGGCGTTCCGAACAGCTCATTTTCCGGCGTTCCCATAGATACGTTATCAAATGCCGGTGTCGCTTTCATACGTGTACGGAATCTGATGTATTTGTCAAAATCCACTTTTGTTACGGTACCATTTTCGATCGTCATCCAGTCTAGGCCTGACAGATCGGTGCCTTTTTCATACTCTTTCTGTACACATTTCTTCATATAAGAAAGAACATATTCTTTGAAGCTTCCGTCTCCGTTCTCATCCAGTTCCAGTGCATTTCCCTCCGTGTCTTTCAGACCAAGTCGATTCACATAAGCCGGGAATAGCACTTTTAATTCTTCTGCCATCTTCTGCTGTGCTTCGGTCATCGTTCCTTCATCCACGATGAATGTCGGATCCGTCTCCCCTTCCTGCGGAGGGATCTCGATCTTCTTGGAATAATCATTTAATCCGCAGAATTCCCACTCATATGCCATGTCGGCATGATCCAGATTGGTGATCGGACAATAGCAGGATGCTGCATAGATCGCATCGCTTTCTTCCGCAGCTCCAAGCTCTTTTAAATATGGCTCATAGTCCGGATGATCACCTGTGCTTCCAAGAAGAGAAGACATTGCCCCGCCTGCACTGGTTCCGTTGGAATGATCTTATTCACATCTCCCGGAATGGTCTCTGCATTATGGCGCAGGAAGCGGATTGCTGCTTTCAGGTCACAAAGTGCTGCCGGTGCACAGCCTAAGAACTTTCCGTCTGCATCTTCCATCTCTCTTCCACGCGCTCCCGCAGATACTACAACATATCCATGAAGCAGCGCGAAAAATGTTGCATTTGTCTTCCCATGTATATTCTTTCCCGGTCGTTCCTGTGGTCCCGGCATATATCCGCCGATTGTATTCGGCAGAAAAATCGGTGCATTTTCCAGGTTATATCCATTCACAGATTTTCCTTCGTAGAATACTTCCGGTACAAATATGCTGAGTCTCTCCATCTTGTCATCAACCGGATTAGTTACATACGGAATATCCTCATATGCCCGGTAAGTAAGTGTCTGTCCCTCCATTGTGACAGTTTCTACTGTATATTTTTCTTGATCGAATACTAATTTACACATTGTCCTTTTCTCCTGCCTGTTTGATTTGTTCAAATATTTTTATAGGTATTCTTTTTATGATTGCTTACGCTTTGTGTCTCTGCTCCAGATCTTTCTTGATCTGTCCTTCATATTTATCAATGTTCAGGAGCAGGCTGACTACCAGAAGCAGTGCTGCAGGATTACGCCAAACCATACATATGCAAAGATGATGGCTGAGTTAGTCAGATGCTGTCTCGTACTTTTGCAGTTCCCACATATCCACCGGCTGCGATGATCCAGCTTGCGATAGCTGCTCCAAGTCCTAATCCTACTTTCTGTCCAAAGCTTACACAGCTGTTTACAAGTCCCTCAGAACGCACATTGAATTTCCACTCACCATAGTCAACAACCTGAGCCGATAATGCGAATCCACAAGCGAAGATTGCTCCATTTCCAAATCCTCTTACGACCGTTCCGACGATGGCAAATGTTCCGCTGTGAGGGTTAATTGCTACGATCAGGAATCCGGCCAGCATCAAAATCGAACTAAGGATTAGCGTTTTCTGATGTCCTATTTTCTTAACAATCGCAGGTACGAAACAGTTTCCAATAATAACCGGAAGTGTCAGTGCCATGGAAAGTGGTGTCATCATATCCATATCTTTAAGATATTTCCACAATAATATACGGTCATTGATCCGTTACCTGACGCAATGCTAAGTGCCAGGATAAACAATGCTGCTAACAAGGTAAAAATATTTATTCTTCAAGATAGCCGGAACCGCTTCTTTTAACGGAACGCTTTCTACTTTCACTTCTTCTGTCTCTGCATCCATATCCAGATGTTCTTTGACTCCCCAGAAACAGATCAGAAGCATCAGGCTGTGATCAGACCGTACATGATGGATACACTTCTCCATCCAACCGCTGTTACGAACTTGATCGTAAATCCTGTAACAATAAGCTGTACAACGTTATTGACGATCTGGTTAATGGAGGTCATACTCTGACGGTCATTGACATCTAATGTCACACGTGACAGAAGTGCCGTATGCGAGATCATATATGCAGTAAATGCAATACAGTTCAAAAATACATATGTAATGTATGCATAGATCAGTTTTGCTGAGCTGCTGAGTGATTCCGGCACGTTAAATGTCAGGATCAGTCCGATACAGATAACCGGCGCACTGATTAAAATCCACGGTCTTGCTTTTCCCCATTTGGTTCTTGTCTTATCGACGATTCCACCCATCAAGACATCACTAATACCGTCCAGAAGTCTTGCGACCAGCATCATCGTTCCCACTGCTGCCGCTGCGATTCCAACCGAATCCGTATAATAAGCTGTTAAAAATGTTCCTAAGATCTGTGTAATGATATTTCCGCCTCCGGAACCGATACCATAACAGATCTTTTCCTTTACGCTAACTTTCATATTCATAAAAATTCCTTTCCTCAAAATCTCTGATTATTTTTTCATTTCGAAATGCATGCATCTTGTTGACGGTATTATCTTACCTCTTTTTGCAAATGTCTTCTTTACGATTATTAGCTTTAAAATTGCCAAAAATTGCACATCTTCTCTTTTATTTACATAAAAAACAAGCCGGAAAATACAATTTCCCGGCAATGTTTCTATTATCTTGTTTCATGTTCTTTCTTTTGCATATGCATCTTCCGGTACTGATACGGCGTATCTCCATACACCCGTTTGAACGCATTGATCAGTCCTCTGGCATCCGCAAATCCGCAATCCAGCGCAATATCTAGAATTGATCGTTCCGTATACACAATCGGATCATATGCCTGTTTCAGACGGTAATGCATGACATATTCCTTAAATGTCATGCCCGTATTCTTTTTGAAAAATCTGGAGAAATATTCTTTGGTAAAATAGAATCGTTTTGCTACCTCATACTGCGTGATCTCTTCTGTATAATGTACCTCCACGTACTGCATAATTCCTCTTAAACGCTCCAGATTCTTCTGATTATTGATTGGAAATACCGTTTCCCTTACCACCAGATCATCCCGGCATAAAAGATACATCAGCTCATACAACATAGACATAAGTCTTAGATTTTCATACGGTTCATGCTCTTTTTCTTTCCCGGCATAGTAAGAAAATTCTTTCATCAGCTGTTCGATTTTCTCCATATCCGAATCTGCCTCCGGCAGGAAATACATCTGTTCCAGGTTCGGAACCAGCTTTTTTACAAAGTCTACATTTACCAGAAGCACTACTGCAATTACTTCCGGCATTCCGAGTGTTCCTTCATCGGATATTACTTTATGAATACTCTCTGAATTGGTAACGAATAATTTTCCCGGTGCTGCCCGGTGAACTTTTCCATCGATGTAATGTAATGCATGTCCTTCAAATGTATATACAATCTCTATCTCCTGATGCCAGTGTTCCAGAACGTCTTTGATATCACCCCGGTCGTCCTGTATGGTCCGGCCTGTGAAGTTCTGTATCTGCAACGGGAGACTGTGTGTGTATTCTACAATTTCGTAATTATTAAACATATTACTCCTTTTGAGGCCATTACTTGTCCACGATTTCCCCCGCAATTATCCGCATGGCTTCCACAATTTCCGCAATCTGTTCTTTCGTGATCCCGTCCATGTGAATACCTCCGGTGCACACCACAGTCGCCTTCTTTCCTGCCGATACTTTCTCAGCAAGATAACGGCATACTTCCTCGTCCTTATGTCCCGTCACGTTCAGTACCGATGCCGTGCTGCTCATCTTGCCGCTGCCGTCAAGGGACGGTCTTGGAAGCGCAAGGACAGTACAGCCTATATGTGGGCGTTCCCCGCCGTTTACTAATATATGATAATCATCGCCGAGTCTGCGAACTTCCACACAGATATCTGTAAATGTCAGCTTTTTCTTTATTTTCCAGAAATTATCGTTCTCCATACTGTGACGCTCCCTTCTCTACACAAGTCCGGTCCATCGACGGTATTCTCTCGCCTCTATCCCGAACGGCTCCACCAGCTTTGCCGCGATGTGATATGTCATCTCTTCAATGTTCTCCGGCTGATGGTAAAATGTCATCATCGGCGGGATGATCCGGACCCCCGGAATCATTGCGAGTTCGGAAAGGTTACGGAGATGTATCGCACTGAGCGGAGTCTCTCTTGCTGCAAGGACCAGTGTCCGCTGTTCCTTGATCATCACATCTGCCGCACGCAAGATCAGATTATCTGCATAGCCGCTGTGGATACCTGCCACAGTCTTCATACTGCATGGAACGATCAGCATTCCTTCCGTACGGAAAGATCCGCTTGCCGGTCCGGCTCCGATATCTTTTGCATCACATACCTGGTCTGCAAGTGCTTCGATTTCTTCTACTGTGTCTTTTGTTTCCTGCTGTAACGTAATCTTTGCACTGTCACTTAAGATCAGGATGGATTCATAGTCTGAATCCTCCCGGATGATCTGCAGACACATTTTCAGGATTGGAAGACCGCTCGCGCCGGTTGCCGCCACAACTATGCGTTTTCTGTCCTTTTTGTCTTTTCTGCTTTTCGTCAGAAGACATTCCCTATCTTCTCTACTCTCCCTGCACATCTTATTTCACCCAATGCTCCGGATCTACATCCTTGAACTGTGCACGCTTGAATCTGTCTTTCTGATCATACGGAACAGTACAGTCGAAGATTGTCTTGCATGCGATTCCGTGATCGCGGATACTGCCGGAGCAGCTCGGATCGTTGGACGGATCTAGCGGATGGCATCTGACTCCTGGAATTGTGATGATATCCGCATCTCCCTGGAATCTTGTATTCATCGCCCACAGTACATCGTTCATATCGAAGCAGTCTACATCTTCATCAACCAGGAATACATGTTTCAGCTCACTGAATGCAGAGAATGCCAGAAGTGCTGCCTGTCTCTGTCTGCCTTCATCACTGGCCGTAAGCTTCTTAAACTGCAGAACGGCCATATATTTTCCGCCGCCCGGTGAAGCGCAATATACGTTCTGAAGTCTTCCAGGCATTGCCTTTTCCACCATTCCGTAAACGCTTGCTTCCGTCGGGATTCCGGCCATAGATACATGTTCCTCACTCGGTCCGATGCAAGTCTGCATGATCGGGTTCTTTCTGTGTGTTACAGCTGTTACTTTGATCATCCAGCACTGGTCACTTGCCGGTCCTGTGTATCCCGGGAATTCCGGCATTGCATATCCGGTATGGCTGTTCTGATCTTCCTGTACTCTTACATTCGGAACAACTTCCCCTTCGATCACATACTCCGCATTGGCGATCGCACATTCATTTACCGTCAGGCATTTGCAAAGTCTGACCGGTTCACCCCTGAGGCACCTGCAACTGCAAGTTCATCGTATCCCATCGGTGTTGTCGGCGGCTCAAAGCAAGAGCCGATCTCAATTGCAGGATCTACTCCGATACTGATCGAGATTGGCAGACGCTGTCCAAGCTCTTCTGCTCTTTCTGCCATTGCTCCGATGTGACGTGCACCCGGTGTAAAGAAGATCGATAATTCATCTTTCCCCTGGATGCAGAGTCTGTGGATCGTCACATCACTTGCTCCGGTATCCGGATGCGATGCGTAGCACATTCCAAGCGTAATGTACGGACCCGCATCTACCGGCGTATTCGTCGGTGCCGGTACTAATTTGTATAAGTCAAAATCCGGATCTGTCGCTTTGTGTACAACTTCCTGACAAGGTGCTGCTTCTTCTGTCAGCACCGGTGGGATCGGGTTATCCACGCTGTGATACAATTTCTTCCCGAGATCTTTCGGATCACATTCCAGCAATGCCCCGACTCTCGTTCTGCTCGCAAGCACGCCGATCGCAACTCTTGCTCCCGGATGTCCTTTTACATTGTTAAATATCATTGCCGGTCCTTCTTTTGTCGGACGCATAACAGTTCCGCCCGCTCCGACATGACGATATACACCGGAAAGCTCTGCCATCGGCTCGACTTCCACATCTGTTTCAATCAGCTGTCCCGGCATATCTTCTAACATTTTTAATGCACTTCTGAGATCTGTGACTTTTGCTGCCATAAAATATTCCTCCTATTTCATATTATCATTTCAAATCTGCGGATTTACTTATCCTCTTTTCTCCCATTCTAATAATCTCTCAATAGAAAATCAATTCCACTTATGCTATAATTGATTCCAAAACGGAATGAATTGTTTTATATTTTTACCTAACCCAAGGAGACCTCAGATATGACATTTGATCAGATTCAGTATTTTATTGCCATCGCTGAATGCAATACCTATTTTGACGCTGCTGAAGAACTGAATATCTCGCAGTCAGCACTTTCAAAACAGATCATAAAATTAGAAAAAGAGCTTGGCGTCACTCTGCTCGACCGCTCCCGTCGGAAGCTTCCCTTACCCCCGCCGGAGAGACCTTTTACCAGGATGCCCTGTCTCTTCGCCGACAATATGAGATCATGACCGGACATATGAAGAAGTATAAGATTCCCATGGGAAATAAAAATGAACTCCGTATCGGAACGCTGCCGATCCTGACACAGTACGGACTGACTGCACATTTCCGTCAGTTCACCAAGTCCCACCCGGACATTTCCCTCATTCTCGATGAAGTTGAAGAAAATGACCTGAAAAAAGGATTATTATCCGGACAGTATGACCTTATTATCTGCCGGGAGCAGATGGTGGCCGATCAGAGCAGCATCGCCTCTGTATGTCTTACGGAAGATGAACTAGTTGCCGTCCTTCCTGCCGGACATCCGCTTGACGTACCCGTATCACTTTCCACTTTTGCAGACGAGTCATTCATCCTGATGAACCGCTACACCTCCGTCTATCAGATCTGTCAGGAGCTGTTCGCAAATGTATCAGTCCACCCACAGATTCTGCGGACCGGGCGTGTCGAATCGATCATCAGCGCCGTTGCTATCGGGGAGGGCGTAAGCTCCTTCCATACAGTAACTTCAAGCTCTTTCATCATGAGCATGTAAAGACACTACCGCTTACGCCTCCGGTAAAGCTTCCTGTCGTAATTGCCGGCACGAAAAAACGATGAATTCCTCTATCTGTCAGGAATTCATCCGTTGTATGACAGCATATACCAACTGCCCGGATCTTTAAGTGATCCGGACAGCCCATCATATACATTTTCAATTGCTGAAAGCTTTCCCTGCTCATCGTATCCTCACACATTTTCTTCGCAATTGCTTCTCCTTCCATACGTGGATAACAGTCATGATATCTTCTTTAATTTTTACATATTCATTTTATTCTTACGGTTAGTTAATGTAACCCAGGTTCCATGTTCCGAACCGGAACAATTTCTGTGTTTTCAGAGGCTGTTTCTTTCTTTTTCCCCATTTTTCGGGCTTTTCTGGCTGTTTCATATGCGGAACAGATTATCGAGAATTTTTATCATGTACGATCTGTATATTTCACTACCCTTCAATAATAGGCGCAGACATTTAAAACAACCGGCTCTTTTCCTCGGAAATCTCTTTATCTGTTGCTCCTGTATATTGTTTAATTTTATAATCGGGAATGTGATCCTGCAGCATTTCACGAATAATATTGCGTTTTTCTTGTTCTCTTCCCTCTGCAATTCCCTTTTCTCTTCCCTCTGCAATTCCAGCCTCGAGTCCAAGTCTTTTTGCTGTCTTCATCATAATGTCATGATCTCTGATTGCTTTCTGCCTTGCTTCGTATTCCAGCCGTTTCTTCTCATCCGCACTCAGTCTGTCTAATACATCATATGCCTCTTCAAAAGTAGAATTATTCTCTGCCATCTTCTTGAAATCCTCCCTGCATTTTCCGCCTAGAAGCGCATCCATTGTAACAGATCTGTCTCATTTTTCTGCTCAGGCGGAAGCTTGGACAGTTCCAGTATGTGCATCTCTAACAGATCTGTATACTCTTTCCCTGTCTCTGTGTCACACAATGCAATCCGACGATAGCACTTTTCATCATCCTGAAAATAAGTATGATCCAGAATGCTTACCTGAATGCACTTCTGCAGCCTGTCATAACTGTCGCCTTCTCTGATCTGATCCACATACATTTTTCCAAGATAATACGCCGACCGGTTAGCCCAGTAGTCGTAGTAGACAACTTGCATCTCAAAGTCTATCTGTACACCGTTTTTTAACTTCACCCGAACATCCAAAATTCCGTATTTATCATCCTCATACTGTTTTTGTAATATTGTAGGCATGAGGTCTGTTTTTTCTACGTCTTCCGGGTGAAGCTTTAGCAAAGCCGCTACGATTCCTTTCCGGATATTTTCATTTTGCATCAATTCTTTGAAACAAAAATCCACCGTCGGAAGCATAATAAAGTCATCTTCTGTTACATTTTTCTAGTTTCTTCTCATAGAATTCTCCCTTCTTTTGTAAGATAAAGTATCGTTTGAAGTAAAGAATTCTCTGCCTAAGCATATTTTAACACAGGAGTATATCTTAGAAAAGCAGAAGTTTACCAAATGTTCTCAGCAAATACCTCAGATTCTCAGAGCTGCCTGAAACATTTTTTCAAACGATCTTCCTCTTTTTTGCTTTCATCGGATTATCTATCTGAATATAGAGTGAAAGAAATAATTACCGATTGGTTGATAGATACTTTTGCAGTCTGTCAGATTGACGACTGCGTAAGATTAGGTTAACATAAGTAGTTTTATATGACAATAGGAAATTCGAATTTCACGGGACGCCAAAAAGAGGTTTGTTTTCCCTCCAATGATCATTTATCTGAAAAACATCGTGAATACTGCCGCTCTGGTTTGTTTCTGCTTTTTCATCGGACTTTCCATCATCAGTCTCTCCGTAGAGGAAGGGGAGATCTTTGGGCTTCTTGGTCCAAATAGTTCCGGCAAGCCACCAACCATGAACTGCATATTGAAGATTGCCTGGAATGATATTGAGGAGAATGTATTGAATTCAATTTATAGCTTGCTATGGAAATTTTGTCAATTTTTGGATTGTTTTATCACATTTTGTTTTGACACAATTTCTTTGTGCAGAATTTTATGCATAAGGGTTTTCTTATTAATAAACAAGGAAGATATCGTTGTTTTTCCGATATCTCCCCTGCTTTTTGCTATAACCGGTACATCTCTCTTGCATTTTTCTCCGTCTGTTCGACTACTTCTTCATACGTAATGCCCTTTAATTCCGCAATCTTCTCTGCCACATAACGGATATAAGCAGAATTGTTGCGCTTTCCACGATTCGGTTCCGGTGCCATATACGGGCAGTCCGTCTCGAGTACAATTGATGTCAGCGGAATATTTTCCACTACTTCTTTCAGCTTCTTCGCATTCTTGAACGTTACCACTCCGCCAACGCCGATGTAAAATCCCATCTTGATATATTCCTGTGCCATTTCTTTGGAATAAGAATAACAATGGATCACACCGCTTAGTCCTTTCGCATGCTCTTTCATAATCTCCATGGTATCTGCCGCTGCCTCCCGGCTGTGGATCAGAACCGGAAGATCCAACTCTCTTGCCAGTTCCAGCTGCCGTATGAACCATTTTTTCTGCACTTCTCTCGGCTCATTGTCCCAGTAATAATCCAGACCGATCTCGCTACCGCAACCACTTTCTCCTCTTTAAACAGCTCTTTCATCTGTGCAAAGTTCTCTTCATTCAGG
>ENA-OQLB01001428-OQLB01001428.1-human-gut-metagenome-genome-assembly--contig:-NODE-1428-length-10054-cov-2.531782_pt1 | contig 10054 bp, 13 predicted proteins | sample MGYA00242656_ERZ504813 | MGnify/ENA primary metagenome ERZ504813 (study PRJEB26092, sample SAMD00036388) | human gut metagenome | host: Homo sapiens | study: EMG produced TPA metagenomics assembly of...
AGCAGTCCCACGCCACGCTACATGCCCGCGAGCTTGGCGCTGTCCGTGGTGGAGGACACCTACACCCACACCACCGAGACCGAAACGTACGACCCCGTCAAGGACGACAGCAGTTCCAGCGGTCGAGTACCGACAGCGACGGCTTCGGCGGCAGCTCGGGCGGAAAATTCTAAACTGTACCGTTCTCATTGCAGAGAATGCAGCACCACTTTTTCGGCAAGGTCGGTCCTTTGTGCGAAAAACAGGTACGCCTTTCAGACAATCTATATAACAAACGCCGCCAAGGGCTGCGATTCTGTATCGCGCTCTTTGGCGGCGTATTTGTTTGGTTTATTATGGCTGACCGTGATCAGCGGCTCTCCGTCTGCTTAACGGCAGCTGTCAACCGGTGCAGATCCTCTGCGTCCGGGTGGGTGGCTGCACGGTCGAAATTCTCGATCAGACTGTCGAGATTCGGGATGGGCAGGGGACTGGCCTGCATCTTCACATAGCGTTCCCGCACAGACTGTGGCATTTTGCCTGACACATATAGGTGCCGATCACCGTATTGCTGCGGTCAAGGTGCTTTTTGACAGCGGTAAGTACCTTATCAAAATAGGCTGCGTCCCCGCCAAAGCCGGCTGTGCCGAACAGGAACACCTCCTTACCCTTGACCTGCTTCAAAAAATCGGTGATCTCACGGTTGCAGCTGCCTTTGTCCGTCCAGAACCCGATATACAGGCGGTCAGCTGCAAGAGCTGCCTCATTCGGCGCACCGGTATACAGGAGCTCCTGCTTCGGCAGGGCAGCGGCAACGGCATTTGCCAGCTGCTGGGTGTTGCCGGTCTTACTGCTGAATACGACAGAAGTCTTCATAATCAATCTTTCTCATAAATGCAGTGCGTGCCCTGATGCTGCTGCAGGCCGCCGAGGCACTTTCTGTTGCAGCGGACACAGCGGTGGATTTCCTTGAGCTGACCGGCGGCAACCTTGTTCGGCCATTCCGGGTCAGCCAGCAGCTGACGGCTCATGGCTGCGCAGGTGATGCGGCCCGAGGCAAGCTGATCGTCCACAAACGCCGGGTCGGTCAGCCCGCCCACACCGGTGATAGGCTTATCGGTAAACTGACGCACCTCGTCGCAGTATTTCAGGAAGCAGCCCTGACCCTTGAAATAGGGGTGGTTTGCCGGCGGGATCGTATCCTCCAGACTGGAATGGTTGGCCAGTGCTACATGGAAGCTGGTGACACCGGCATCTACCAGCATCGGTACAAAGACGCCCAGCTCAGACTCCAGCACACCGGCGTTACCGTAATGCGGCTCCTCCTGACGGACGGCCAGCTTGTAGTCGATGGGCAGCTCCGGCAGGCGGCTGCGGATGGCCCTGACAGCCTCGACCGCAAAACGGGCACGGTTTTCAGCACTGCCGCCGTATTCATCGGTGCGCTTGTTAAAGACTGTCGAGCTGAAGCTGCCGCACATACGGTCACCGTGGACCTGCACCATGTCAAACCCGGCCTTGACCGCCAACTCAGCGGCCTTGCCGAAGCCATCGGTGATCTTTTTGATCTTCTTCACAGACAGCTTGGAGATGTAGGGTGCGACCTCGGCGTTCAGCAGGGGACGCAGCTCCTGCATCGAGATCTTCTTGGTCAGCACGCCGGGCACATACTTGAGCATGGCAAGCATGTTGGAATCCGACTGGTGCAGCTGCGCGCAGATACGGCAGTCGTAGCTGTGGACGATCTCGGTCAGCTTCTGGTAATAGGCAAAGCCCTTCTTGTCAAACAGAGATTTCTCGATCATACTTTTGCCAACAGGCACATCGCCGATGATGACCATGGCACAGCCGCCCGCAGCGATGCGGCGGATTTTTTCAAAATACTCCTCGTCCGACAAGCCGAAGGTCGTCGGCGCAAAGATGATGCGGTTTTTCAGCTCCAAACCGCCGTAATTGACAGAACTATTGATCGTTTCGTACATGATGCGGTACCTCCTGTGCTGCTTTTTCCAGTAAAGTAAGCAACTGCTCTTTTTCCTTCGCGTTGAGATTCGTCATAAAAGTGCTGTCCCAGTCAAAGAAAACCCGGTGGGCGGCCTCAAAGGCTCCTGCCCGCGCTCCGTCAGGTTCAGCAGGTAATGGCGCCCGGATTTTTCTTTGGTTATAAAGCCGTCCTCCACCAGTCGGTTAACACATCGCTGGCTGTGCCCCCAATCAAGGGCCAGCTCCTTAGTCAACTCTGACGGTGTGCAGTTTGGCTTTTTCCCGATATACACGATAAAAACACGAGTCCGAAATTCAGACCTACCGCCTGAAGGCGCTCCCCGGTAAAGGCGGAAAAACTGCGGTACAGCATAGCGACATAATAGGAAAGTGTTTTCTGAAACATGGCAGATGGATTTCAACTCCTTTCGGTTGTCAGTATAATCCAGATACTTGATTTTGTCAAGTAGCGAAGATGTAAAAAATTGCTGTCTTGCGCTCTTTAAAAATTGCGTTTTTTCGCAAATCGGCTGTTTTTTATCGGCTGAGGGCGGTCAGGCTGCTTTTCTTCTTCCGTTTCCGGTGCTGATTGGCAGGGAAAAGCAAATAAAGCACATACTCATTTGAAAAATCTTGCGATTTTTTTGTCTTTTCCAGTTGTATGACAATTCATTTTCTGCTATAATGTCACCTACGACTGACTGTTTGGTGCCCGCAGGGCAATGCGACAGGTATGATGACTACCACTTGTCAAAGCTATTCTAACTGTCAGAAGGTGGACGGGCTTTTATCCAAAGCCCGGGGGATTGTTTTATTGACAAGGGGAATGAATGAAATACAAACTGCGGAATAGCAAAAGGGGCTTCACTCTCGTGGAGCTTATCGTTGTTCTTACCATTCTCGCGGTTCTTGCAGCGATGCTGATACCCGCCCTGCAGGGATATATTGAGAAAAGTCTTGAGACTGCTGACATTCTCCATGTGCGCGAGGCGTATATGGAGGTGCTGACGGCCTCGCTGACCAACGACACGGACAACCAAGTTAAAACGGTAAACCTCAAACAAAAGCAGGATGACTGGCAGTCCATGGACCCCATCACGATTGCGGGCATTACGCACTATAAGAAGGACGGAGATACCGACAACTGGAAGGGTATCCCGACTGCAGGCGGGGTATGTGAGGTCTCCTACGATGCTACGGTCGGCGTCGTTTTTACATGGAGCGGAAGCAGCGGAAACAATACAAAGGTGGAAATAAATTTCAAGGAAAATCTGCATGGTATCCTTGATAAAACAGAGCTGCTGAAAAATGACCTAAAAACCGGGCGCTATGAAATTGATTCAACATGTACCAATTCCACTATGGTTCCGAAGGTAAAATCCCAAATTGGAGAAAACAGTTTGCTTAAGCACGGCACTTGGGCTTATGGAAGAGTTATAACTCCAAATAATACTCAATATCTGTTTTGGACTTCTTTAGATACAGCTACAGTTGAACCAAACCAAAAGATTCCCGTTATAATTAGTATTCAAGGCGGCGGCTTTTATATATCTGAAACAACTACCGTCACAAAATCGAAGGGTTCAGATTCATATACGGCCATTATGGGTGCAATTTATAACGGGTACGGTCTCGAGAACTACACCAGAAACAGAAACAAATACGATACCCTTGAGGAAGCCTACGCCGCTTATTCAAAGTTGGTAGATAAAAAATATCCCGATTACAAAGGCACCCTCCCCAAATAATCCCACTAAAAGCGTTGCTGCATGAGACTTTCGGGCGAACACTGTTCGCTCCTGCATGCTCTGCGATGAAAGACGCGCTTTTCAACACACTGGGCAGCACCGCGACACGGTGCTGCTTATTTTTTCTTCCTGCACTAATTACCCCCGGCAACGCATTTTGTCATTTTGTTATCCTGCACGATTACTCTTGATTCTGCTGCCGTTATTCCGTATAATTGTCGATAGCAGCATCGCTTTTGCTGCACAATCGGAGCATCAACCTATTTATAATATAAAAGGGAAATCACAATGGAGCCATTGGCACAACGCCTGCGCCCGCGCACGCTGGATGAGGTCTGCGGGCAGCAGCATCTACTCGGCAAAAATCAGGTCTTTCGCCGCACGGTCGAAAGCGGCAGAATCCCCAATATGATCTTCTACGGCCCATCCGGCGTTGGCAAAACCACTGTTGCCAGCATCATTGCGGCGGGCAGCGGTATGCAGCTGCACAAGCTCAACGGTACCACGGCCTCAACCAGCGATATCAAGTCCGTGCTGGCAGACATCGGCACACTGGGGGCAGCGGGCGGCATTCTGCTATATCTGGATGAGATCCAGTACTTTAACAAACGTCAGCAGCAGAGCTGCTGGAATGTGTTGAGCAGGGCACTGTCACCCTTATTGCCTCCACCACGGAAAATCCCTACTTTTATGTATATAACGCCCTGCTGTCCCGCTGCACGGTGTTTGAATTCAAGTCGCTGACCACCGACGATATTCGTGCCGGTCTGCGCAGTGCTGCCGCACGGCTGGGCGCTGAGGATCAATCGCCGGTTTTCATTCCGGAGGATGCCCTTGACTATCTGGCCCAGAGCGCTGGCGGCGACATGCGCAAGGCGATCGGCAATCTGGAATTTGCCGTCACAGCAGCCCCCATCGAAAACGGCTGCCGCACCATCACGCTTGACATGATCCAGCAGGTGGCCGCCCGCACCGCCATGCGGTATGACAAGCTGGGCGATGACCACTATGACATCGTTTCCGCCTATCAGAAATCCATGCGCGGCTCTGACCCGGACGCTGCACTGCACTATCTGGGCCGCCTGCTTGAGGCAGGGGATTTGCCCAGCGCCTGCCGCCGCCTGATGGTCTGCGCCTGTGAGGATGTTGGTCTGGCGTGGCCGCAGATCATCCCCATCGTAAAGGCTGCGGTCGATATTGCCAACGCTGTCGGCCTGCCGGAGGCCCGCTTGCCGCTGGCGGATGCCGTGGTGCTGGTGGCCACCGCTCCCAAATCGAATTCTGCCTATGACGGCATCAATGCAGCCATTGCCGATATACAGTCGGGGCGCACCGGCCTATCCCGAGGCAGCTGCAGAATAAACACTATGACGGCGCGGACGCCAAGGTCAAGGGCCAGCACTATATCTACCCGCACGATTACCCCAACCACTGGTCGAGCAGCAATATCTGCCGGATGCCATCAAGGATCGGCGCTATTATCAGCCGGTGACAACAAGAATGAGCAGGCCTTCGCACAATACTGGAAAAAAATCAAAGGAGAGCTGTGACCATGCCCGAACTCCACTGCGAAACCATTACCTTCCCGTCCGCGGACGGCCGCCATACCTCCTCCGCTGTGCTGTACACCATGCCCGGCAAGCCCGTGCGCGCGGTACTGCAGCTTAGCCACGGCATGTGCGAGTATGTGCGCCGTTATGCCCTATGGCAGAATTTTATGCCGCCCACGGTATTGCCTTTGCGGGCAATGACCATCTGGGCCACGGTGATACCGCCAAGCAGGGGAGCATGGCCATTACGGTGAGCCGGACGGCCGTTTTCACCTGTTGAATGACCTCCACACAATGAACACCCTGCTGCATGAGCGCTTTCCCGATACGCCGATCATTCTGTACGGCCACAGCATGGGCAGCTTTTACGCCCGCTGGTACGCTGAAAAATGGCCAGAAAGCATTGCCGCCGTCATCATCTCCGGTACAGCAGGTCCCAGCTTTATGAATGTCATCGGGCAAAGGCTGGCCGGCTGATTGCACGGGTCAAGGGTCCGCGTTATGTCTCGCCTCTGATGGTCAAGCTGAATTTCGGCAGCTACTGCAAAAGGATCAAGAACGCGAAGTCTGCCAATGACTGGCTGACCCGTGACGAGGCTGTTGTTAAAGCCTATGATGTGGACGGTCTGTGTACCTTCCAGTTTACTGCCTCCACCTACCGGGAGATGCTGGCCACGCTGAACCATGTCAGCAGCAAGGCGTGGGCACAAGCGATAGACAAGAACCTGCCTGTCCTGCTGATTGCCGGTGACGCTGACCCCGTGGGTGACTACGGCAACGGCGTGCGCAAGGTCTGGGCTATGCTGGGGGATGCCGGGGTGTGCGATCTTACCTGCCAGATTTTTGAGGGAGGCCGCCACGAGCTGCACAACGAGACCAACCGTGACGAGGTGTTCGACTACATCCTGACGTGGATTGAGGACCATATTTAAGCCTGCTTTGTGGTGGCCGGGCCGCCACTTGTAGGGGCTGGGTATGTCCGGCCCTCCACCTTCCGGCAGCGGCCTTTGCCGGGTAACACAAAATCAATCCATTTTCCTCTGCCCTTACGGCAGAGGATTTTTTATTTTTCCTATTGACAAACACCCTGCACGTGTGTATTATTGTATTAAGCTCTTAACACAATAATACAGATAAGGAGCAGACCTATGAACTGGAATATTTCAGCCGGGCGCCGGTGTATGTGCAGCTGGTCGAGCAGCTGGAGCTTGCACTGGTGGCAGGGGAGTTCCCGCCCGGAAGCCGGATTCCGCCGGTACGTGAGCTAGCGGCAGATGCAGCGTCAACCCCAACACAATGCAGCGCGCTTGCAGGAGCTGGAAGCCGCGGCCTGTTGCAAGCCCAGCGCACGGCAGGGCGCACCGTTACCGCAGACGATGCCGCCCTGCGCGCATTGCGCCGACGCCGCGCTAAAGCACTTGCGCAGGAATTTATGCACCAGATGCAGGCGCTCGGTATGGACGAAGCCGAAATCGAAGCTCTTCTGCGCGAAACCGCGCACCCCACACAAGAAAAGGAGTAACCAATGGATGCAGTCTATGAGCACACGGTCTCACCAAACGCTATGGCCGCAACACCGCGCTGAACGGTGTTGATTTCGCCGTCACCCCCGGCAAGCTGGTTGGCCTGCTGGGGCCCAACGGCAGCGGCAAAACCACCCTGTTAAAAATCTCCGCTGGCTTTTGCAGCCCACGGCAGGCAGTGTCCTGATTGACCATACGCCGGTCAGCGTCTACACTAAGGCCGTCACAAGCTATCTGCCGGACCGTATGGCCCTGCCCACAGAATTTACCGCCGATGACGCCGTAGACCTGTACAAGGATTTTTTCACCGATTTTGATAAGCCCAAGCTGCGGCGATGCTGGCAGATTTGCACATCAACGGCCGAGACAAAATCGGCGCAATGAGCAAGGGCACACAGGAAAAGATGCAGCTCTGCCTGACAATGAGCCGCGCCGCTATGCTCTATCTGCTGGATGAGCCGCTGGGCGGTGTCGACCCCGCCGCACGCGACTATATTCTGAGCACGATTCTGCACAATTACAGCGAGGATGCCGCGCTGGTTCTCTCCACGCACCTGATTGATGACATTGAAAAGGTTCTGGACGAGGTCATTTTCCTGCAAAACGGTAAGGTTCTGCGTCAGGCCGCCGTTGACGAGCTGCGCGAGGAAACAGGGGAGAGCGTGGACGCTTATTTCCGGGAGGTTTACAAATGCTGACTAAGCTTTTACATTATGAGTTTCGGTCTACCGGCCGTGTTGTCCTGCCCGTTGCGGCGGGCGTGCTGGTGCTGAACCTGCTTACCGCTGTTCTGGCCCATTTTATTCAGAACACTGCTAATCGCCTGCCGCTGGTCGGCTTTGGTATGGTGCTGCTGACTTTTGCATCCTTCATTAGCTTGCTGGTGGTGTTTGTGCTCTGCTTCTTTGTGGAGGTACGGCAGTTTTATCGTCTGCTGGGCGACCGTGGCTATCTGATGCTGGCGCTGCCGGTGCAGCCGTGGAAACATATTGCCGCCAAAGTTATCTGCGGCACGGTCTGGACGTTGTTCGGCGAGTTGTTTGTTTCTCTCTGCGCTGCTTCCTCGATATTGTCCTACGATGCAGTCGACTTCAGCCCTTCCTGGCCCGAGGATTTCTGGCCCTATGCCTTGATGTTTCTGATTCTTGTGGTCTGCGTTGCCGGGGCGCTGCTGCATATGTATCTGGCCTGCGCCTTTGCGGCGCAGTTTACCCAGCAGCGGCTGCTCATCAGCATCTGCGCTTACTTCGTTATCAGCTTTATCGGGCAGGCGGCAGCGCTTGCGTCTGTGGCCATTTTCGTAGTATGCGGGTATAAATACTACAGCAATGTGGCGATGTCTGCGCTCCTTGGCGGCAGCGGCAATGTGGTTGCTGTGGGCCTGCTGGCGGTTCTTATCGTTTGCATTCTGGTGGATGCCCTCCTGTGGGCGCTGACCCAGTGGTTTATGACCAAACGGCTGAATCTGGCATAACACAAAAAAGCCGGAGCAGAACGCTGCAATGTGCAGTGTTCGGCTCCGGCACTTTTTATTTTATAAAATCATTACCAAATTATTAAAAAGTTTATATTGACAAACATCCCCTATGCCGTATAATGTAAGTTGTGTGTGCATCTATAGGTAAATCTGATATACCCTGACACATTGGCGTTGTATGTGCTGCTGCAGCGGCCCCCTGCGCGTGGGGCCGTGTAACAAACCTTTGCGGGGCGGCATAATTGACGCTGACTCGTCAAGGACTTTGTGCCGGCCTAAGGAAGAAACGGTGCGATGAGAAGGTCCTGTGCCGGGAAATTCCGCAAAGGGGGATGCAATAAAAATGAATGAAAATCTGATCGTATCTCTGAAAGACATTGTTGTCGATTTCGATGGGCAAAAGGTCCTGGACGGACTCTCGCTGGACATCCACGACAAGGAATTTGTCACCTTCCTCGGCCCCTCCGGCTGCGGCAAGACGACAACCCTGCGTGTGATTGCCGGTTTTGTCACCCCGAAATCGGGCAATGTCTTTTTTGATGGCAAGGACATCGCCAACATGCCGCCCTACAAGCGGCCGGTAAACACGGTGTTCCAGAAGTACGCGCTCTTCCCGCACCTGAATGTGTTTGAAAATGTCGCTTTCGGCCTGCGCCTGAAAAAGATGACCGAGGAGGAAATCCGCCCCAAGGTGCTGGAAATGCTCGAGATCGTTGGTCTGAAAGGGTTTGAGCGCCGCAGCATCCATCAGCTGTCCGGCGGTCAGCAGCAGCGTGTTGCCATTGCCCGCAGTCTGGTCAACCAGCCGCGCGTCCTTTTGCTGGACGAGCCTTTGGGCGCACTTGATCTCAAGCTGCGCAAGGAGATGCAGCTGGAATTGAAGCGCCTGCAGCGTGAGATGAACATCACCTTTGTCTATGTCACCCACGATCAGGAGGAGGCCCTTACCATGTCGGACACCGTTGTGGTCATGTCCGGCGGCAAAATTCAGCAGATCGGTTCCCCGCAAGACATTTACAACGAGCCTAAAAACGCTTTTGTCGCACGCTTTATCGGTGATTCCAACATCGTGGACGGCGTCATGCTCAAGGACTTTCTTGTCAACTTCGGCGGGTATGATTTCACCTGTGTGGACCGCGGCTTCAAGCCGAACGAGCCTGTGCAGGTCGTCATCCGCCCCGAGGATGTGCAGATCGTGCCGCCCTCTGTCGGTATGCTGACCGGCCTTGTGCGTGAGGTCATCTTCAAGGGCGTTCACTTTGAAATGCACGTCGATGTGGAAGGCTATGAGTGGATCATCCACTCCACACAGCCAGCCAGCCCGGCGAGCTTATCGGCATGAACATCGGCCCGGACGAAATTCATATCATGAAGCGTTCGGAGGTGTGATCCATGCTCAAATCCAAATCCTCCCGCTGGCTGGCAGGGCCGTACCTGGTCTGGATGGCCATTTTCACAGTCGTACCGCTTTTCATCGTCATCTGGTACGCCTTGACGAACAGTGAGGGCCAGTTCACGCTCGATAACCTGACCCAGATCGGCCGCTACTCCAGCGTGTTTGCCCGCAGCCTGATTTTGGCCGCGATTTCTACCGTGATCTGCCTGGTCATGGCGTTCCCGGTGGGGTATTTTCTCTCCCGCCTGCGCGCCAACAAGCAGCACATTATGCTGATGCTCATTATGTTGCCATGTGGATGAACTTCCTGCTGCGCACCTACGCCTGGATGACACTGCTGGAGAAAACGGCCTTATCAACAAGTTCTTCGTTTGTCGGCTCGGCCCTTCAACGTGATC
>ENA-OQLB01001429-OQLB01001429.1-human-gut-metagenome-genome-assembly--contig:-NODE-1429-length-10042-cov-1.395159_pt1 | contig 10042 bp, 16 predicted proteins | sample MGYA00242656_ERZ504813 | MGnify/ENA primary metagenome ERZ504813 (study PRJEB26092, sample SAMD00036388) | human gut metagenome | host: Homo sapiens | study: EMG produced TPA metagenomics assembly of...
CTTCCTGTTATATCATTTAGCTTCGACCTTATTAACCATTTTCCAACGTTCTAATTCATAGCTTAATCCAATTGCTGCAGTTTTTGAAAAAGTATATTTACCATAACGAATTCGCATTCGTCCAGGCATATCATGAACAATTTGATAAGCTTTCATAACCTATCTATTCTCCCTCATTTTTAGCTTTTGCTTCGTAACAAATATCTTTTGCATCTTCCTTGATCGTTTCATAAGTAGCCATCGCATCGTCTTTTAGCTTCATTCCCGAAGCTAAAGAATTAACCGCCATTGTTCTAGCTTTATCGCTTTTTAAAAAACTTTGCACCAGCAATCGTTGCTGCAATTCCTCCTACAAAGGATAATACAGTTTTGTTTTTTAATAAATCTTTCATTAATGTTCCTCCTAACTTATTATAAAGATGTTAGTCAAAACTAACACCCTATACTATTAGAATACTCTTTTTTTCGTCATAGTCAATCTAAAGTTATATAAATCTAACAAAAAAACCAGCAATATCTTGCTAGTTTTTATAATTTCCACTCGTTACTCATTTTTTGCAGGTCAACCATTCTTTGATAAACCCCTTCTTTACGTAATAATTGTTCTGGAGTTCCTTGCTCAACTACATGTCCATCTTCTAAAATAATCAACTTAGAGGCATTAGCAATCGTCCTCATCCGGTGAGCAATCATAATGACGGTTCGATTAGCAATCAAATGTGATAACGCTTTTTGTACAAAGGTCTCACTTTCAACATCCAATGAAGCACTTGCTTCATCTAATAAAATAATAGGTGCATCTTTAAGAATTGCTCGAGCTATTGAAATTCGCTGCCGTTGCCCACCTGATAATTTTGAACCATTTTCACCAATAACCGTATTATATCCATCTGGCAGTTTTTCAACAAACTCATCACAAAAAGCTTTTTGAGCTGCTTCCATGACTTCTTCGTCAGTTGCATCTTTTTTACCAATGCGAATATTTTCTAAAATAGTATTATTAAATAAAACAACCTCTTGAAAAACAATAGAAAATTTTGATAATAGTATTTCTGGATCAACTGTAGAAATATCAATTCCACCTATTTTAATAACTCCTTCGTTTAATTCATAAAAACGAGCAGCTAATGAAGCACAGGTTGTTTTACCGCCACCGCTATTTCCAATTAAAGCCGTAATTTCATTTTGTTTAGCAACAAAACTTACATCTTCAAGTACCTTTTTTTCAGATTGGTACTCAAAACTTACATTTTTAAATTCAATATCATAGTTACTTGGTTCAAATTTTTCTTCACCAGTTTGAAGGGGATAATTTTCTATTTCATTTAGACGAGCAATTTTAGGATCGCAACTGATAATCGCTGCTAAGTTTTGTAATGTCCCACTAAGAGGATCATAAAGACGAGAAGCAACAATTAAAAATAACATAAAGACTTTCAGATCAATCGTTTGATTGATTAGTGATGTTACTCCATAAATGACTACTGTTGCAATTCCTAATTTTAAAATCAATTGTGAACTAACTACAAATAAAGCATTTGTAAGTTCTGTTTTAATTTGACTCTTTTCACAATCATCAATAACCTGATCTACCTCATTAAGATACTGCTGAGTATAGTGATTAGCTTTTAAATCCCTAATTGTCTCCAGCGTCTCTTGAATCTTTCAGTTCGAACTAATTGTTTTTGACGATCTTTAAATCCAGCATTACTTAATTTTCGTTTAGCTAGAACTACTAATAAAAATGATACAGGAACACACCAAACAGCTGCTAAAGCCATCCTAAAGTCGAAAAAGAACATCGATATAGATAGTAAAAGTGTGGAAGCTATTGACCCAAAGAATTCAGGAATAAAATGTGATAAAGCCTGTTCCATTCCCGTAACATCAGACAAAATTGTTGTTGTTAAATCTGATAAATCACGTTTTGAAAAAAACATTAACGGGAATTTTCGAAGTTTTTCAGCAACACGAATCCTTAATCTTGCACTTTCTTTATAAGTATTATAAAAGTCATATTATATTGAATATAGTGAGCGATAAAAATTAAGATAACAACTATTACAAATTCAATCAGATACATTGAATATAAGATTGTATTTGAACTGCCATATAGCATTTCTAAAACATCACAAGTAAAATAATATAACACTCCAATTGACATTGCGATTGCTAAATATGATATCGTACATGAAACACAAGCCTTAATTAAATTAACTGCTCCCAAATGGGTTAAAGCAAAACGCTCTTGAACCTTTTTTATCATTCTTGTTCACCTACTTCCATTCTACTGACTGACAATATTGATGCCACATTTGAGCATATAATCCGTTTTTAATTAATAATTCTTGATGCGTTCCGCTCTCAATAATTTCACCATTATCAACAACATAGATACAGTCAACATTTACAATTGTTGAAAGTCGATGAGCAATCATAATCGTAGTCTTGTCTTTTGCTAATTCCATAATTGCTTTTTGCATTAAGACTTCATTATCACTATCAGCGTAAGCAGTAGCCTCATCTAATAACAAAATTGGAGCATCTTTAACAATGGCTCGTGCTAATGTCAGTCTTTGGGTTTCCCCACCTGATAAATAAACCCCTTTACTACCAATCTTAGTTTCTAATCCTTGATCAAATTTCTCTATAATATCATCACATTGAGCTTTATGAACTGCCGTCTGAATATCTTCAACACTTGCATTTGATCCCATCATAATATTTTCTTTAAAACTTTTCTTTAAAAGACGACTGTCTTGAAATACGAATGAAATCTTACTCATTAATTCTTTTTCACTAATTTCTTTAACATCGACACCACCAATTTTAATAGTCCCTTTAGTCACATCATAAAATCTCGGTATTAGGGATACTAGCGTTGATTTACCACCTCCACTTTTACCAACAAAAGCAACAATAGAACCACTTTTTATTTTCAAATTAACATCATGAATGACTTCATTTTCACTTTCTGGATAAGTAAAAGAGACATGCTCAAATTCGATATCACTATTGGTGATTTCTTGCAGACTATGCTTATACGTAAACGGCTTTTGATTAATAATTCCTTCGATTCGGTTTAAAGCATCTGCAGCCATCATTGTATTTTCACTTGCAAACATAATTTTATTAGTTGTTACTGCAATAATTGGTGTAAAAATAACATAAAATAAGAAATCTGGCATTAAAGAATTTAAATCAAAACCGTTTAAGATCAATAACATCATTGTGCCAATAATGAAAATGAAAATACTATTGATGAAGGTCGTAAACAAAGTCATTGGGAAACGCATCTTATTTGTATAACCAATTGCAAATTTTTCATAATTATTAATTGATTGATGAAAACGATCAAAAGAAAAAACTGTCTGTTGAAATGTTTTAACAACAGGTATCCCACGAATGTATTCAACTGCTTCATTACTCATTCCTTCAAGTGCATCCATATATGCTTTCATTGATTCCTGTAAGCCAGGACCAATCATTTTAAACATATTTGATAGTGCTAAAATCGTTGGAATTAGTGCAGCTATCCCAAACTTCCAATCAAAAATAAATAAACAGACTATTACCGCACAAACAGTAGTAATCAATTGTGCCATATCCGGTAATTGATGTGCTAAATAAGTTTCTGTTGAAGCTGCAGCTTCATCAATAATTTTTCTTAATTTACCACTCCCTTCTTTAGCAAAATATCCAAGTGGTAATTGAACAGCATGATGTAAAGCTTTTTTACGCATATTTGAAGCAATTCTAAATGCAGCTAAATGTGAGCAAAGTAAGCCCGAAACATACAATAAAATTCCAACTGCAGCAAAAATTAACGCGTACCAGCCGTATTGTATCGCAATACTTCCTTGGGCAAAGTTTGGATACTCTGCCAAAATAACCTCAATAACTTTCCAAATCATAATAAATGGCATTAATAATAAAATAGCACTTATCATTGAAAATACTAAAGAAAGTATTGTTAAATATTTATATTTGCCAGCATAAGCAAATAAAGATTTTAATACTGTCATATTAACCCTCCTTTAGTTAGAATAGACTAACTTTATAAGAGAGTATAACTCCTAAATATTATTACTGCTACTCCATTTTGTTATTATTGCTCCATTTTAAGATGTGATTTACGATATTGCTGGGGTGTCATAGAAGTATATTGATAAAATGCAGCTGAATATTTACTTGGATTAGAATAACCAATCTCATTAGCTATTTCGATAATTGGAATATCGGTATTAATCAGTAGACCTAAACTATACTCTAAACGATATTCTTTATACCACTGATAGATTGGTTTACCGTGAATCTCTTTAAATGCTTTACGAAATGTATGAATATTAATATTGTATTGTTTTACTAGTTTTTCAAGATCATATTTAGCTGAAATATTGTTACTAAGCTCTGTTTTTATTGCCTTGATAATCTCAATTTGTTTTTTTGGATAATAATGCTTTTCATTTTCTAAAATTCCAAAGTCATGATGTGATAAAAATAATAACAGTTCTAACACTTTTATTTTTAGGTAATTCCTCTTTAATTCCTCTTCTATCTCATACATTTCTAAACAAATATGTTCAATTTGAGCAGTAGCACGAAAAATATATACATTATGGCTTTCTTTTAAACGTTTACTGATTAAATCAATATCAATATTGAATTCATCTAATAATTTATTCTCTTTAGCTTTTTCTACTTCAATCAAAATTTCTACACCATTATAATAACCCAATGGAAATGAGTGAGTTAATTTATTTAATGTTCCACCACTAATTGCTAAATCTCCTTGACATAAATATGCATAATAATTTTTATTATAACTGACATTCAAATTTACCTTTTAGACAATGATTAATTTCAATATAACGATGCCGATTGAGAGATTGATCAGTCGGAGCAGTAAAACAATGAAATTATTATATATAACTTGTATCCCTGGATAAATATCTATGCTCGTCATTACTCCCTGTCCATCGATTAAACCTATTTGATACTCTCTTTCATGCTTATTAATAACCTTTTTATCTATAAACGGCAGCTTAATATCTTCAAGCATTAAAATCTCCTCCTTTTAGGTGAAAACAGAATAACCTATAGTTATTCTGTTTCTTTTAAAGATTTCCCTAAATCAATTCTTTGAATTTGTTTATTCAATAGCCAATTAACAACAAAATAAGTAATTAAGCCAACAGTAAAAATCATTACATAGAGGTAGGTTGGAATATAGATTTCTATATATCCTGCAAATCTCATCATTGCTTGAATAAACAATATTTCTAAACCATATTTACAAATTGGTAAACTAATCAATAATGAAAATACTACTACCAAGCTGTAGCTTTAAGATATATCTTAGCAATTTCTTGGCTGTTATAGCTATCACTTTTAAAAACGACATATAATTAGTATTTCGATCTAATACTAGTTTTGTTAGAATATACATTACAACTAAATAAATAACTATCGCTATCCCACTCATAATCGGAATCATCTGTGAAAAGGTTTCCGTCATTTGATCACCAATTTTCAGCATATCTGTCTTAGTAATCATCGTACTAAGATATTTTTTATCAATATTTAACTTCTGATCTGATAAATAACTATTATAATAATTCAGATCTTCTTCGAGTAAATTATTTAATGATTCACGTGACATATAAACACTTATATTAGTTCGGCTATTATAAATATCAAAAACCTTTAACTGATATTCTTGTTCAGTATATTGGTTTGTAAACGTTACTTTATCTCCTTTTTCTAAGCCAACTTTTTTAGCAAAATCGTAGGAAATAATAATTTTGATCTTTTTTCCTTTGGCAAATCAATATCCGCATAATATATAGAATTATCATCTAATCCATAGAATGAAACATCTAAGTCAATTTCCCCAGCAGCAAAATAGGTTTGTAATAATGTATATGTTATTTTTTCTCCAGCAGCTTCAACTGGTACCTTTAAAAGATATTGGTAGTTTGTTTTAATACTATTTTCCATATTTTCTAAATAACGTTCAATCGACGGGGTAATACAAAAACCAAAAGTTAAAAGAAAACTAGCAAAAATAATTCCAATCATTAAAACCAAATAACTTCCCTTATTTTGAAGAATCACTCTTTGACGATAGCGCTTAATAAACGACGTTTGCTTTAAATGAATATAATGACTTTTCTTATTTTCATGTAGATCTTGTCTTAAAAATTTTAATGGCGAAATATTTAATTTATGCCATAACATTAAATAATTGACTATCAAAATAACCAAAAAAGGAATCACGGTAGTATTAACAAATACACTAGGAATAAATTTTAACTGTAATGGTGGCAAGCAATAACTGTTATAGTACATATTAGAAAAAAATGAAGGCATTATTGTATATCCAATAACATTTCCCACTAGTCCACTTACAAAAACAATGATCATTACTAAAGTAAGATAATGGTGAATCAACTCTTGTTTTGTATAACCATTAGCTAGTAATGTGCCAATTGCAGTTGCTTGGTCTTCAATTATCGCCTGTGAAATTACAACAAAAATAAAGGCTAAAATAACCAAAATGATATAAAACAACATATTCATCATTGGGATATCACCACCCATATCATTAGGTAAAAATGATATTGCCTGGTTCATCTCTTGGGTCATCATTCCTGTTAAGCTCACATCCACTATCAACTACGATATTCTCTAATTTGATTTAATTGATGTAATTTTCTTACTACTTAAATCATCATTTGATTTATAACTATAAGTATAATTAATATTATTCTCTTTTAATAAAGCAAAATCTGACTCATCTACAATAGCAACTCCAAAATGGATAGGATCCATCATCAAATCACTATTATCCTTAATCAACGAACTATAGTCAGGTAGGCTTAAATATCCAACGATAGTTAACTTTATACCATTGACCTTAATTTGATCATTTATTTTATAACCATTTTTTATTGCAAAAAGCCGATCTAATGCTATTTCTTGATGCTTTTTTGGGAGTTTCCCTTGGTAAACTGTAACCAAATTAATATTTTCACGATCTTGATATATCCTTAATGTAGCACTATTTTTGATCTTTTGCTCGCTATAGAAATTTTCAATAAAGTTTTACAGGCTCTTTTTTCAATTTCTTTAATTACTTCTTTAGTCAATGGTTTTAAAACAGTAAACTGTCCATCCTCGACTAAACATTCATCTTGATTTTGTTTTAATAGATTATTAACACTATAAGCTACACTAAAAAAACCTGAAACAAGTTGCAATCATAACTATCATGACCAAAGCAAGTGCTAGATAACGAGCTAAGTTATCAGTGAATTCTTTTTTTAAACTCTTATTTAATGGATTTTTCATGCTAACACCCTACTACCATTCTAACTCTTTAGCATTGATTCGTGATGTATTTAAATAGTTTGAAATAATTTGTCCATCTCGCAAACGCAGCACGCGATGTGCCATTTTAGCAATTGCATCATTATGAGTAACAATTAAAATAGTTGTTCCATAATCCTGATTAATCTGTTCTAATAATTCTAAAATATCTTTAGATGTATGATAATCTAAAGCTCCTGTCGGTTCATCACATAATAATAATTTAGGATTTTTTGCTAGAGCACGACCAATTGCAGTTCGTTGCTGCTGTCCTCCTGATAATTGATTAGGATACCTATTGCAATGTTCTTTTAATCCTAATTTATCTAATAGTGTTTCAACAGCTAGTGGTGTCTTACTCAAATATGCACCTGTTTCAATATTTTCTTTTACTGTTAAATTTGGGACTAGATGATAAAATTGGAAAACAAAGCCCAAAGTATCCCGCCGGTATAACCCTAATTTTGTTTTTGATAAAGATGCTAAATCAATTCCACCAACTATCACATTACCATAATCAATTATTTCGATACCTCCAATTAAATTTAATAATGTTGATTTACCAGAGCCTGAAGGTCCTAGCATAACACAGATTTCACCGCGTTCTATTGAACCATTGACCCCTTTTAAAACTTGAACCCGATTTTCATTTTCACCATAATATTTTTCTACATTTTCTAATTGCAAATACATATAAATCCCCCTATCTTTTAATTCAGATTTTTTTAATTTAATAACACGATAGCCAACTATCTCTATTAAAACCTAGACTGATTCCACACTTGCATCTTGTTTTGGTAGAAGTACAGCCAAATGCTGTTCTAAATAAATTTTCTTCTGATTAAACTCATTTTCAATTTGTTGCTGACAATCGGTACAACTCATCCCATTAATTTCCATCATCACACAATATGGATAATTCTCATTTTTCAATCTTACAAATTGATTTTTCGAATAGAATCATCCGATTCACCACACAACACCCTCTATAATCTTTTTAAAATAGGATTTAATGCTAAATATTTCAATTAAAACAATTATAATAGTTAGCCTAATCTAACCAACAATTATATCTTATCTCTTGGTGTTAGACTTGTCAAACAAATATATAATAAAAAAATAAACTATTACTAGCATAGTTATTATTTTTAGGCAAAGTTTAATATATCACATTGCAATACAGTTTTTAAGCTTACTGTCTACCAGATAGATAATCAGTAAAAAGTATCATAGAAGCTTCATTTTAGATAAATTAAATCAGCAAGATATTTTGAATGAATATTTTTAGTAAAAGGATATCCATGAGTATTACAAAGATACCGAACTTTTTTATAAAGTTTTAGCATTTTTTCTTTAAAAACCTGTTCAAAAGTATTAGTGATACATAATTGATGATTAACAATAGCTTCATGTTCATGCCTTAATAATAGCATCGGAGCTTTGACAAAATAAAATTAAAATCACTAAAATAGCACCTATGCATCGCTGAAATACTAAAGACAGTAATTAAAGGTGGCTGTTTATTAAGATGAATAGACTGTAAAATTATATAACCGATGATTCCTACTGATGCTATCATAATGATATTTAAGTACATGCTCGAGACAACTGGTGAAGACAAAACTGAATTATCCAATGATACATCCACATTAATATTTGAAAATAAAATATATAGCGGTGTATAAAAAATTTCTCATCATTATCAACAGGAAACAAAACACAAAAACGAACTGAATTACAATAAGAATGAAGGAATAGACCATTCCATAGATTATAATATACTGCTATTACTATAGATATTAATAAATAGATCAGGCTAACAATAAATGCGATAAGCGAAGAAAATAATAACGGATTTTTTTATTCTATACATCAATATATCCTCCTCTAATAAACGTTTATGCATCAAATAGCTGAACAATAGATCAATCAAAAAAGCAAGGTAGTTTTCTATCTTGCTTTTCTAAATATTCTATAAATCATCTTCAATAGCACTAGACTTTGCATAGGCAGTAGATTTTGCTTCAAAAAAATCGGTCTTAATGTTATTTGCATTACTATAAATACTTACCCATTTCATTGCTTCAGGTTCTGTCTCAAATCCTTCATATAATGGTTCAAAATTCAATGAAAATGCTCTTAAATTACCGAGATAATGAATATAATCACTGACCATATCCATCGTTAGACCCTCAATTCGATTTCCCAAGACATATTGCCCCCAAGCAATTTCCTCTTCAACTCCACGTTTTAGCATATTACGATAAACCTCAATCTTTTCAGGGGTAAATAATGTCGGTTCTTCCTTTTGCAGCTCAATAATCATATTTCTAAATAACCATAAATGTGTATTTTCATCACGATTAATATAACGAATCTCTTGAGCTGATCCCGACATCTTACCCATTCGCCCTAAATTATAAAAGAACATAAATCCTGAATAAAAATAAATTCCTTCCAAAATATAATTAGCCATAATCGTTTCATTAAATGAAAACTATCTTTATGTTCAAGAAATGCATTATACTGTTCACCAATAAATTCATTTCGCTTCAACAAATGTTCATCAAATTTCCATTGATATAAAATTTCATCTCGTTTAGTTGGTGAACAAATTGAATCAAGCATATAGCTATAACTTTGTGAATGGACCGCTTCTTGAAATGCTTGA
>ENA-OQLB01001430-OQLB01001430.1-human-gut-metagenome-genome-assembly--contig:-NODE-1430-length-10036-cov-2.229488_pt1 | contig 10036 bp, 15 predicted proteins | sample MGYA00242656_ERZ504813 | MGnify/ENA primary metagenome ERZ504813 (study PRJEB26092, sample SAMD00036388) | human gut metagenome | host: Homo sapiens | study: EMG produced TPA metagenomics assembly of...
TGCAGCCATGGCGGCCTCGGCGGCAGCTCCCTTGTTGTTGCCGCTCTTTGCGGCCTTGGCCATGCGGCCTGCGCGGTTCTGGACGACTTCGAGGTCGGAGAGGATGAGCTCGTAGTCGATGGCGTCGATGCGGCGATGGGGTCCACGGCCTCGGCCTTGGTCACGTCCTCCACGACATGGATGATGTTGTCGTCGTCGAAGCAGCGCACGACATGGACGATGGCGTCGCACTCGCGGATGTGGCCGAGGAACTTGTTGCCGAGCCGGCACCCTGACTTGCGCCCTTGACGAGGCCGGCGATGTCCACGAACTCCACGATGGCGGGGGTCTTCTTGTTGGTCTGCCAGATCTCAGCCAGCTTATCCAGCCGCTTGTCCGGCACGGCCACGATGCCGCTGTTGGGCTCGATGGTGCAGAAGGGGTAGTTTGCAGCCTCCGCGTTCTTGGTGGAGGTGATGGCGTTGAACAGAGTGGACTTGCCGACGTTGGGCAGGCCGACGATACCTAATTTCATATAAAATACGCTCCTTCACGTTATGGTAGACATAATAATACATCTACCATTATACGCGAAGGAGCGTATGAGTGCAAGTATCAATCCTTCAGTTTGCTCAGATAGCGGTAGATGGTCGCCTCCGAGGAGCCAGCTGTGCCGCCACCTCGCTGACCGCGCCTTTCATGTAGAAGATGCCCGCCTGCTGCAGGTCTTCCACGATGCGGACCTTCTCGTCCATCGTCAGCCGGTCGGGCGGCAGAGCGCTGCCAGTCACGTCGTGATGGCGGCCTGCACCGCGTCGGGCAGGCTGCTGACGAAGTTTTCGGACGCCCAGCGTGGGGCCGGGCTCCTGATGGCCCGCAGAGGGCCAGAAGCTCCTGCGCCATCCGGCTGTACTTGGCGGCGTCAAAGTTGATGCAGAGCATCCCGACAAGCTCGCTGCGTCCTTGATGAACATGGTGGAGGAGCGCAGCCGCCCCTTGGCCTGCGACGCGCCCTGATAGCCTGCCACATAGGGCTGCTTTTCGTAGACTTTGCCGTGGATGAACCGCAGGGCCATGTTGGACAGCGGTGCGCCCTCGGTGCGGCCGCTGATGTTGTTGTTCACGATGCTGCGATGGTGCCTTCCTCGCTGGTCAGGTCGTGCAGCACCACTTCATAGTCCGGCCCCAGCGCCTCGCCCAGAAACGAAACGAGTGTCCGATAGGGTTCCAGCCGTGCATCCATGTATGTCACCACTTTCCACGTTGTTTCATGAGGGAAATGATGAGAATTTATTCTCATCCTGCTGCCTATATCATATCACGTTCGCGTGTTATTGACAATGAGAAACTGAAAACTCAATGTATTTTCGTGAAAGTGCTTCAAAATATCCGCGGGATTTGTCACAAGTGATAATAATTTCTCATCGAGAGAGAAAATTGTTGACTTTTGACGCCACCGCGTTAGGATAGGGTCAGGACAAGGGGGCGTCAAGGCAAGCGATGCCCCTGCAATTCGAAAAAGGAGAGAGAATTATGAAACAGGCACTCGCCACTGCACAGGCGCCCGCCGCCATCGGGCCGTATTCGCAGGGCATCGCAGCAGGCCAGACGGTCTACGTCTCCGGCCAGCTCCCCATCGACCCCGCCACCGGGGCCATCCCCGAGGGCATCGCAGCCCAGACCGCACAGTCCCTCAAGAACATCCAGGCCATCCTTGCAGAGCAGGGCATGACCCTGGCCGATGTGGTCAAGACCACGGTCTTTCTGGCCGACATGAACGACTTTGCTGAGATGAACAAAGTCTACGGCGAATACTTCGCCCAGCCCTTCCCCGCACGGAGCGCCGTGCAGGTGGCGAAACTGCCGAAAGGCGCACCGCTGGAGATCGAATGCATCGCCGTGAAGTAACAGAGCATCCTATAAGAGAAAGAGACGGTGCAACACTATGGAACAGAACATGTTCATTCGCATCCTGAACAGTGAGATGGAGCTGGCTACCGGCTGCACCGAGCCGGGCGCTGTGGCGCTGACTGCCGCCGAGGCGGGTCAGGCTCTGCGGAAGGCCGGTGTGGACAAGGCCGAAGAGATCACGGTCAACGCCAGCATCAACATCATCAAGAACGCCATGTCGGCGGGCATCCCCGGCACCGATTACGAGGGCATGGACTATGCCGCCGCCATCGGTGCGCTGGGCGGCGACCCGGTCTATCTGCTGGAAGTCATGAACCACGTCCCCCGCGAGACGGTGGAAGCTGCCGCCGCGCTGGTCAAGGCCGGCAAGGTCAGGGTGAAGGTGGCGCAGGTGCCGCAGAAGCTTTACATCGAGGTCATTGCCAAGGGCGGCGGCCATACGGGCCGCGCCATCGTCCGCGACCTGCACACCAACGTCGTGCTGGTGGAGCAGGACGGTGTGGCCACCCTTGACAAGCGGGATATGGACACTGCCGCCGCAGGCGACAGCGATGTGGTCTCCCCGGAGCAGATCGCGTCCTTCCTGACCGTCCGCTCCATCTGGGACTACTGCACCAAAGAGCTCGACCCGATGAACGACCCCATCGACATCATCCGCAGTGCCGTGAAGGTGAACTCCGTCATCAGCGATGAGGCCTTTCCAAGGAATACGCCTCGCCATCGGCCGCAACCTCGACCTCAACTGCCGCAAGGGCCTCATGACCCGCGATCTGACCACCAACTCCATGATAGCCGCCGCTGCGGGCGCAGACGCCCGTATGGCAGGCGCTCCGGTGTCGGTGGTGGCAAACTCCGGCAGCGGCAATCAGGGCATCACTGCGACGATGCCCGTCGTGGCTGCTGCCACTGGCTGGACATCGACGAGCCCACCATGCTGCGTGCCGTCACCCTGTCGAACCTCATCGCCATCCGCATCAAGTCGAAGTTTGGCCGTCTGAGCAACCTGTGCGGCGCCACCGTCGCCGGCACCGGCGCGGCCTGCGGCATTACATACCTGCTGGGCGGCGGCTACCATGAGATATGCTGCGCTATCCAGAACATGGTGGGCAATGTCACCGGCATGGTGTGCGACGGCGCAAAGGCCGACTGCGCCCTGAAATTTCCACCTGCGTCAATGCTGCCTGTCAGGCAGCGGCCATGGGTACCCGCGGCGTCCGCGTCCAGAGCACCGACGGCATCGTGGAAGAGAACGTGGAGCGCACGCTGGACAACTTCGCCATCCTCAGCACCCACGGCACCAGCGACAGCGTCATCCTCGACCTGATGCTCAACAAAGAACATGCTCCGGACGCCGAATAAGCGTCCTCGCAACACCCTGGCAAGCCTGCATCCGCATCCTGCAAAAAACACCCTGCACCCGAAGCGCAGGAGAATTAGGGGTAAATTATTATGAAAAAGCTATTCGATAACCTGCCGTTCCGGCTGCTTCTCGGTATCATCATCGGCGTCATCCTGGGTCAGGTCTTCCCGGAGAGCGTCATGAAGGTGGTCGTCACCTTACAGTATATCATGGGCCAGCTCATCACCTTCTGTGTGCCGCTCATCATCATCGGCTTCATCGCCCCGTCCATCACCAAGCTGGGCAAGAACGCTTCCCGCCTGCTGGGCGTGGCGATCGTCATCGCTTATGTTTCCTCTGTCTGCGCAGCCCTCATGAGCACCGGCGCAGGCTACGCCCTCATCCCGCACCTGTCCATCGACACTGAGGTGGCCGGTCTGCGGACCCTGCCCGACGTCGTGTTCGAGCTGAACATCCCCCAGATCATGAGCGTCATGAGCGCCCTCGTGCTCAGCGTTCTGGTGGGCCTGGCCGCTACCTGGACCAACAGCAAGCTCACCTGTGACTTCCTCGCCGAGTTCCAGAACATCGTGCTGGACATCGTCGGCAAGATCATCATCCCCATGCTGCCCTTCTATATCGCCGCGACCTTCTGCAACCTGAGCTATGAGGGCATGATCACCCACCAGCTGCCCGCCTTCATCCAGATCATCCTCATCGTCATGGCAGGCCACTATATCTGGCTGGCTGTCCTGTACCTGCTGGCCGGTGCATACTCCGGCAAGAACCCCTGGGAAGTCCTCCGCCACTACGGCCCCGCTTACCTGACCGCTGTCGGCACCATGTCCAGCGCCGCCACCCTGGCTGTCGCTCTGGACTGCGCCCGCAAGAGCAAGGTCCTGCGCAAGGATATGGTCAGCTTCGGCATCCCCCTGTTCGCCAACATCCACCTCTGCGGCTCTGTCCTGACTGAGGTCTTCTTCTGCATGACCATCTCCAAGATCCTCTACGGCCACCTGCCCAGCATCGGCACCATGCTCCTCTTCTGCGCCTGCTCGGCATCTTCGCCATCGGCGCTCCCGGCGTCCCCGGCGGCACCGTCATGGCTTCTCTGGGCCTCATCACCGGCGTTCTGATGTTCGATGGCGCCGGCACCGCTCTGATGCTCGCCATCTTCGCCCTGCAGGACAGCTTCGGCACCGCCTGCAACGTCACCGGCGACGGCGCTCTGACCCTGATGCTGACCGGCTACGCCGAGAAGCACGGCATCAAGAACAACGACAACATCCAGAGCCCCATCCTGTAAAGGCTGCTTCAAAAGATTTGAGCGCATTTCCCTGAAAATACCAGAAACCGGGCTGCGTCTCCCCATTCTGACCAGCCCGTGATATGCAAAAGGGGCCTCCTGCAAAGGAGGCCCCTTTTGGTGCGTTATAGGGAGACAGGCGGCTTGGGGAATGGCCGGAGGGTGTCGCTGACGCCGGTGATATAGTTCATATCGACGTCGTAGAATTTCGCCAGCTGGATGAGGCACTCGACCGGGATGCGCACTTTGCCCTTTTCGTAGTCGGAATAGGTGGTCTGGGCAACATGGATAGCCCGCGCGACCTGCGTTTGGTTGAGGTCGTGGTCGCTGCGCAGTGCCTTGATGCGTTCTGTGTATAGCATAGGATTCACCTCTTTGTAGAAAGTCTACAAAGGATGGCCCGAATATCTTGATTTTTAACGGATAATCCGTTAAAATAAGAGCCAAGACAGAGACTTGGGCGGAAGAGTGCTCAAGAAGGCCCGAAAAGTGACTTGAAACAGGAGGCAGTCAAAATGAAAAATATCACGCGGCGTGGATTTTTACAGCTTGGGGCGGCAGCAGCTCTGGTGTGTGCGGCGGCACCGCTGACGGGGTGCAGGAAGAAAAATATTAAAAAACTTGTACTGGGTGACTGGTACATGGAAGGCTATAGCCGACTGGAGTACGCAATATATGATGATGGAAGCTGTCAGGTTCGGAGTGGGTATGGCCTCGGAAAATGGTCGATTGTAAATGACGACAAACTTAGAATTTCAGATTTTTATGGGCAGACACTGATTTACAAAATTGAAAAATCAGTAAAAAGTCAATGACGCTTAGACTGATTTGGGATGGAAAGGAAAGCGAAACAGCAGATACATTCTACCACACGGCAGAAGAGGCAAAAAAAGGAGCATAAATGTTTTTCTTTTTTACAATACCTTGGATATTCGTCATTGCACTTGTTGTAATAGCTTTGGGCATAGGTGTCAGTGCACTTCAGTTTATTTTAGACCACATTATCATCATTCAATCATCCTCGGGCTTCCGGTGGCATGGCTCGTGTGGGGCACGTGGAAAAACGAGAATAGTTCGGATGAGGAAAAAGTGGGGTGGACGCTATATCCTCTTTTTCTGGTTCCGGCGTATGCAGAGCTGATACGACTGATAGTGACCGTCCTCAATGCGCTGGATAATAATGATTTATGGGCTTTTTTCTTGTATTTCCCTACAGCGCCGGTAGTGTTTTTGATAATACTTGCAGTGTGCATGGGAGTTGCGGCGGGGCTGGTATGGCTTTATAAAAAGGTTATCAAATCAAAGGTTGTAACGATAGTGTTTGGCATTTTGATAGCCTCATCAATGACATATTACCTCTGGATCTGAGCTAGTGACAATGAGCAACACGATACTTACTGGTGAGGCGGCCGCCGACATCCTCGCCGCCATGCAGAAAGCCGGGCTGAACGACTGGGAGATGTTCGTACCCGAAGGTGTAGAGGAGATCGCTCCGGGAGCATTTGCGGGGATGAAGAATCTCCGGCGAGTGCAGCTGCCCAAAACGCTGCGGAGAATCGGTGCAGCTGCGTTTTATGGCTGCGGAAATCTGGCTCAAATCGCATTGCCCGCCGCTGGTGGAACTCGGCACAGCGGCATTCAAGAACAGCGGCTTGCAGGAGATAAGCATCCCGCCCAGAGTGGCAAGGCTGGGCGGCGAAGTTTTCGCAGACAGTGCTTTGCGGTGCGCGGAGATAAAAGGACGCCAGACGGGAGAGGCGATGTTCCGTGGATGCCGCCAGCTGACAAAATTACAGCTGAACAGCAACACCCGAAAAATCGAGGCCGGAATGTTCCGGACTGCGCCGCCTTAAAAACGCTCCGGCTGCCGGAGAAGCTGGAGCAAATTGGAATAGAAGCATTCGCGGGCTGCGGCGCACTGGAACGGCTGAGCATCCCGGAAAGTGTGCGTGAGATAGGGGAGGGCGCGTTCCGGGGCTGTGCATTTGAGACAGTCCATATCCCGGAGACCGTCGAAGAATTGCACTGGGAGATGTTCAGCGAGTGCCGACATCTCAAAAACGTGTATATCCCGGCGGGCGTAAAATACATAGAAGCGGATGTGTTTTACGGCTGTGATGCGCTGAAAAATGTCTGCTTCGGTGCAGACCTTGCCGCAATGCAGGCCATCCGCATCGGCGAGGGCAACGAAACGCTTTCAAAAGCGGTTTTGCGCTGTGGGATTTTGAACAAGCCGGAGACCGGAGAAAAGTAAAGAGGGCGGGAGGGACGAACAATGTCCCTCCCGCCCTCTTTGTCTGCCAAAGATTCAAAAATCATACAAAACCTTCTTTATTTTGTCATAACTGTCCCGTATAATAAAATATAGGTCAACATCAGAATTGCGGCCAGCGCCCGGCGGGGGCTGGCTTTGGACTGGATAGAGGAGGAACACTCACATGGCAAACGAAAAGATACTCGTTGTGGACGACGATACCAACATCTGCGAGCTGCTGCGGCTCTACCTGACCAAGGAGGGCTATCAGGTCACGACGGCCAACGACGGCGAAGAGGGCCTTGAAAAGTTCAACCAGCTCAAGCCCGACATGGTGCTGCTGGACGTCATGATGCCCAGGATGGACGGCCTCGAGGTCTGCCGCCGCATCCGCAAGCTGGGCAACACCCCGGTCATGATGCTGACGGCCAAGGGCGAGACCTTTGACAAGGTGCTGGGCCTCGAGCTGGGCGCAGACGACTACATGGTCAAGCCCTTCGATACCAAAGAGGTCGTGGCCCGCATCAAGGCGGTGCTGCGCCGCTGCACCGTCACCACGTCCCAGACCGAGAGCTCCGAGGCGTCATCGAGTTCGACAACCTCCGCCTCGACATGAACAGCTACGAGCTGCGGGTCAAGGGCAAGGTGGTGGAAGCTCCCCCGAAGGAGCTGGAACTGCTGAACTGCCTCGCCTCTCACCCCAACCGGGTCTACACCCGCGACCAGCTGCTGGACGAGGTGTGGGGCTTCGAATACTACGGCGACAGCCGCACCATCGATGTCCATGTCAAGCGCCTGCGCGAGAAGCTGGCCGGTGCTTCCGATAAATGGGAGCTGAAGACCGTCTGGGGCGTGGGCTATAAATTCGAGGTGCGTCAGTAATGCGCAAAAGTGTTTCCGTCGCGTTCTTCTCGCTCATGAGCACCCTGCTCATCTTTGGCACGGTGATCATGGGAAGCTCGGAGCTGGTGCTGTTCAGCAACTACTTCGCGCAGGAGCGGTACGACGTGCTGGACGAAGTGGTCAATGTGGCCCAGCGCACGGCGTCCCATCTGGTGCAGGAAGCCGCTCTGCCGGAAGGCGAAGAACTGGAAGCCTGAACACCAAGCTCGAGCTCATCGGCGAGAGCGCGGAAGTGTACCTGTTCTTCACCGACTGCGACGGCAACGTGGTGCTGGCCTCAGACCCGGAAAATCTGGCCGGGGATGTGGTGGAGGCGTCCGTGCTGGAAAAGTCGGCCAAGGCCAAGGAGAATTATCACGTCTTCGGCACGCTGGACGGCGTACTGACCGAGAAGAGCTACATCTCGGTGCGTGAGATGCGCAGAGAGAGCGGCGAGTGTACCGGCTACCTCTTCCTCTGCTCGTCGGGCGACCGGCTGGTGGAGTTCCGCAAGGAGTTCTTCTCGAACTTCTTCCTCTCGGCCTGTTTGATGCTGCTGGTGGCCAGCGTCCTCACCAAGGTGATGATGCACAAGCTCACCGACCCCATCCAGAAGGTGACGGATGCGGCCCAGCGCTTCGGCGGCGGCGACCTGTCGTCCGGTCGAGGCGTGGACGGCGAAGGCGAAGTGGCCGACCTGGCCCGCACCTTCAACAAGATGGCGGACAATATCCAGTCCAACGACAACTCCCGGGGCCAGTTCATGGGCAACATTGCCCACGAGCTGCGCACCCCCATGACCACCATCAAGGGCTTCATCGATGGCATTCTGGACGGCACCATCCCGCCCGATATGCAGAACCACTACTTACAGCTGGTCAGTGAGGAGACGGGCCGTCTGGCGCGCCTCATCCAGAATATGCTGGACCTCTCCAAGCTGGAGAGCGGCGAATATCAGGTGAACGCCCGGATGTTCAACATCTGGGAGACGCTGACCGGCGTGGCCCTCTCGGCAGAGCAGCGCATCAACGACGGCATGATCGACATTGACGGCCTGACCATGGATGAGAAGGTGCTGGTCTATGCCGACCCCGACCTCATCCATCAGGTGGCCTACAATCTGCTGGACAACGCCATCAAGTTCACCCCGGCAGGCGGCACCATCCGCTTCGGGGTGGAGAGGCTGGGCCCGGAGGTGGAAGTCTCCATCTGGAACTCCGGCCAGGGCATCAGCCCGAGGCGCTGCCCTATGTCTTCCAGCGCTTCTACAAAGAAGACCAGTCCCGGGGTCTCCACGCCCGGGGCGCAGGTCTCGGCCTGAACATCTGCAAGGTGCTGGTCAACCTCTCCGGCGGCCAGATACGGGTGGAGAGCAAGCAGGGCGAGTGGTGCAGGTTCGTCTTCACCCTGCCCGTCCAGCCCCCCAACCCGGCGGCATGAAGCGTCTGCCCGACGAGAGCGGCCGCCCCGGTGCGGTGGAAGACCCGGCCAGCATGAAGCCGGTAGACTAACTTCACAGCGGTCAGACTGCCCCTCAAAGGAGCGGTCTGGCTGCTTTTTGCGTTGTGGAAGAGGGGAGATACGCAGAACTTACGTCTTTTCCGTGAAAAACACGGCTGCGGGTTTGATTTTTTCGCTGTTTTCATGTAAACTATAATCGACTATGCCGACTGCTCCTGTGGGAGATGCCGCAGGGACGGCGGCAGAGCAAAATTACAAAAATTCTCTAAAAAATAACGGGGAGTAAAATAAAAATGACAACGCTGAGTCCTTCTATCCTTCGGCTGACTTCAGCCATCTCGCGCAGACTGCCGTATGGTGCTGGATGCCGGTGCGCAGATGCTGCATTATGACGTGATGGACGGCCACTTCGTGCCGAACATCAGCTTTGGCGTCCCGGTGCTCAAGAGCCTGCACAAGGCCCTGCCGGACGCTTTCTATGACGTCCACCTGATGATCACCCACCCCCAGCAGTACGCCGAGGCGTTTGCCAAGCCGGTGCCAGCCTGCTCAACTTCCACCTCGAGTGCGACGACGACATCCAGGAGACCATCGACGCCATCAAGGCCCAGGGCTGCAAGGTGGGCATGACCATCAAGCCCGGCACCCCGGTGGAAGAGCTGGGTTACTACATCGACCAGCTGGACCTCGTGCTGGTCATGAGCGTGGAGCCGGGCTTCGGCGGCCAGAAGTTCATGCCCTCGGCCCTCGACAAGCTCCGCTGGCTCAAGGCGGAAAAAGACCGCCGTGGCCTGAAACTCCTGCTGGAAGTGGACGGCGGCGTGGATGCCGCCACCGCTCCGCAGTGCGTCGCCGCCGGTGCGGACGTGCTGGTGGCGGCAGCGCCATCTTTGGCGCCGCCGAC
>ENA-OQLB01001432-OQLB01001432.1-human-gut-metagenome-genome-assembly--contig:-NODE-1432-length-10029-cov-2.582307_pt1 | contig 10029 bp, 11 predicted proteins | sample MGYA00242656_ERZ504813 | MGnify/ENA primary metagenome ERZ504813 (study PRJEB26092, sample SAMD00036388) | human gut metagenome | host: Homo sapiens | study: EMG produced TPA metagenomics assembly of...
CGCAGAGAATCAGGAAGATGCCGCCTGTGGCCAGGCGCAAAGCGGTTGACGACCTTGGTCATGCTGACAAGGCCGACATTCTGGCTGAAGGAGGTGTTGGGCAGCACGCCGAACAGTGCGGCAAAGCTGGAGCCGATACCATCGCAGATGACGCCGCCGGACAGCTCGGTGTCGGTGGCTCGCGGTCCATGCCGCCCATGATAACGCCGGAAATATCGCCCACGGTTTCGACCGCCGTGACGATGAACATAATCATGACCGGTGCGATTGCGCGCATATCAAACACCGGCTTGACCGGCATCAGCTCGGGCAATGCAAACCATTTGGCCTCGGCCACCTTGTTCCAGTTCAGCACCCATGCCTTGGTGTAGGCAACGCCCTCGGCGTTCAGCGCCGTGGTGGGCAGAACAAAGCCCATGAGAAACGCTGCAATGTAGCCGCAGATGATGCCTACCAAAATCGAGGAGGAATTCAAAAAGGTGCTGCCGGAGTGCTTGCAGATCAGGATGACGACCAGCACAAAGATGGCGAGCAGCAGGTTTTCGACCGAGCCGAAATCCTGCGCGGTGTTGCCGCCGCCGAAGGAGTTTACGCCGACCGAGATCAGGCTCAGACCGATGGAAAGCACCACCGTGCCGGTAACGACAGAGGCAGCAGCTTGCGCAGTGGCTTTAGAAAGAAGCCCAGCACTGTCTCAAACAGGCCGCCGATCAGGGAGGCACCCATGATTGCGCGTAGCAGCACACCGCCGCCCATCGAGGCTGCGACCGAGCTGAACACCCCGATGAAGCCGGAGGAGGTACCCATGATGATAGGCACCTTGCCGCCGATGGGGCCGATGGAATACAGCTGAACCAGTGTGACGATGCCCGCCACAAGCATGGCATTCTGCAGCAGTGTGACGCGCAGGTCGGCAAATTCACCGCCGGCCAGGCCGCAGCACCCGTGATGATAAGCAGCGGCGTAAGGTTGCCGACAAACATCGCCAACACATGCTGCATGCCCAGCGGCAGTGCCTGCTTCAGGGACATCTTGCCTTCAAAGCGGAAGGCTTCGGGGGAAAGATCGTTTTTCTTCATTCCACAACTCCTCAGATAAAACCTATTACAATATAACATGTACCGCCAAAGCGGAAGGCATACCGCCCTATTTACACATTATACCATCCCCTGCCCTGTGATTGCAATTCCATGAGCCGCCGCAGCAAAAATTTTGTGTGTTTTTGAAGAAGGCTGAACGGTCAAAAAACCTTGATCGCCTGCTGCTTGCCGTGCAAGGTGTAGTGTACGGTCAAGCCGTCGTCTGCATCCACGGTGCAGTTTTCGGCGTGGTCGGTCAATTCCCGCAGGGCGTTGTATTGGCGGCGCATCTCATCCGTATAGCGGCTGGGCATATCGGAGGTGAGCAGGATGCCGCTGAACAGCGCGTTGACCCGGGCCAGGGTCTGCTTTTGCTGTGCGGTCAGCTTGCAGTTTTCCTCGCGCAGGAAGAATACATCGGGGTCGCTGCCGTAGGCGCGCCCGTTGAGCTGGCGGCGGAAAATTGTGTTGCCGATGGACTGCTTTGTAGAGACTCGCTCGCGGTGGAAAAGCCGCATATACCATACATCGTCCCAGTCCAGCCCTACATCACACCCAACGCGGCAGTAGTCAACGATACCAAAGGCGGGCATGACCGGCACACCGCAGCCTAAAATCAGCTTGTCGCCGCACCATGAGCGCAGCAGTGCCATGGCGCGCTGCATCCGGCCTGCGCGGGATTCCCGGGTGTTGCCGAACGGTGCTGCGCCGTAGAGAAAGTCCAGCTTGACAAGGTCAAAGCCCCAATCCTGCAGGACGCGGTCAAAGACTTGCTTGAGGTAGGCCTGCACCTCCGGGTGGTCAATGTCCAGCGCATAAAAGCTGCTCCAGTTGCAGCCGCAGCACCAGGCTGACCGTCCACCTGCAGCAGCCAGTCCGGGTGATTTTTGCAGAGCAGGGATTCCTTTTCACAGACGAACGGTGCCAGCCACAGCCCGGCCAGAAAGCCGCTTTCATGCGCTGCATCCGCCAGCGGGCGCAGCCCGTTGGGGAATTTGGCAGGGTCAGGCTCCAGCCATTCCCCTACCTTGCGCTCCCAGCCATCGTCGATCTGAAAGAGATCCCCTGTGCGGAAAAGCGTTTTGCAGCCGTTGAGGTCTTCCTGAATCGAGGCCTCATCAATGTTCTGGTAGCGGTTATACCAGCTGGAATACCCGGCCAGCCTGCGCGTGGTGCGGGGGCGGCAGCCCAGCGCCGCAAACCATGCGTCAAAATACCTCGTCCTCGGTGCCCTCGGCAAAAAAGAGGGAGAACGCAGGAAAGCTGCCGCCGGTATGCTGTACCCCGGCGCAGTCGCGCTCAATGCGCAGCTGTGCGGTGCGACTGTCATAGGAAAAGATTGTGTAGCCCGGTGCCTCGTCCAGGCTGGCCAAAAGCCGGTAGGTTTTCCCGCGCCGGAAATAGCAGTAGGAGAAGCCGTGGCTCTGTCCCCTTTTGCCGCTGTAGGGAACAAAATGATAATCTCCGTAACGGTCAAAGCTGTATTTCTCCAAAAGGAATTTCGGAACATGCTCAACACCGTGCTGACGGTCCCATTTGCCCAGCTCCGGGCAGGCGGTCCAAGTTTGGTAGCCGTTCATGAAAAGCTTTTCATCGTCTGCCATCTCCCACGGCAGCGCAGCAACAGCATTTTGCAGCACCCCGGCGGGCAGCTCTGCCCTCAGGCAGACGGCACCGCTGCGCGGGGTGATGGCTGCAGTGCCGTCAAACCGGCCGCTGTCTGTTGCGGCATACCACTGCATCTCAGCCATTTTGGTTTTCCTCCCTGTGAAGCGCAGCGCTGATTTCGGCTGCGCGGTCATCCGTCAGGGTGAACCTGCGGCGGAACAGTACAAGCGCTGCCGCAAGGACGGCCATGGCAGAACGGTCATCATGAGCCGCAGCCCGAGCAGTGTGCCGGCGCTCTGGGCAGCATGGGGCCGGTCTCCTCGGTATTGCCGGCCAGCCCGATCAGATCCAGACCGATGCCGGTCAGAAAAACCGCAACGCCGGACAGCCTTTACAACAAAGGTCTGCATGGAGAAGATGACGCTCTCCTCACGGCGTCCCGTCTTGAGCTGGCCGTAATCCACACTGTTGGAGAGGAAAAGGGTTGTCAGTACGCTGAGCATACCGTTGCAGGCAAACACCACCACGCCCCGGCACGCAGAGCAGTGCCAGACTGCCGGAAAGGCCCGTCAGGCAGAGCAGGAGCAGCACAGCATAGCCGCCCAGCGCGAGGCCAAGGCTTACCGTAAATACGGCAGTGTTGCTGAGCTTTTTGCGCAGCACCGGATAGAGAACCATCATGCCGAGGATCTGTGCCGCACCGCCGATGGTTGAGAACAGCGTGTAGCTGGCCTTCCAGCCGGTGCCGCCGAAATCGTACTTGAAGAAATAGATGATAAAGTTGGAGGTCAGATACAGCGCCGAGTTGATCAAAACGATGCTGCCTACGACCACAAGCGCCTGATCGTTGGAGAACAGCGCCTTGAACATCTCGCCGACGGTGGCGGTCTTTATCTCAGCACGGCCGGTCTCCTTTACGCTGGCGCAGCAGATCGCCTCGGTAACTACAAAGATTACGGCCACGAGCAGTGCTACCCAGCGGAAGCCGGCGCGCTCGCTGTCGCCGCCCAAAGCACCCACCAGCAGCATGGTAAACATCGCAATGAGCGCCGAGCCGACACCCGCACAGGTGCGGCCTACGACCGACAGGTTTTCGCGGTCGGCCGGGGTGCGGGTCACGGCGGGGATCATAGACCAGTAAGGAATGTCCATCATCGTGTAGGTGACGCCCCACAGGATATAGATGACACTGAAGTAGACCATCATGCCAGCGCCCTCCAGCACCGGCGCGGCAAACAGCGCGTAGAGAACCACCGCATTCAGGACAGTGCCGCTGAGGATCCATGGCCGGAACCGTCCCCAGCGGGTGCGGGTCTTGGCCACCAGCACCCCCATAAAGGGATCGTTGAAGGCGTCAAACACACGCGCGATCATCAGGATCAGGCCGACAAAGGTGGCAGGCAGGCCCAGCACATCCTGATAATAGTACATGACATAGGAGGCAGACAGCGCGTAGACCATATCCTTGCCCACTGCGCCAATGCCGAAGGCGGCTTTTTGCTTTGTTGTCAGTTCCATACTGCACACTCCTTCTTTGTGACGGTAAATTCTACGGTGACAGGCGCACACTGCGGGGCCGAGACGGTCAGCGCGGCTGTACCTGTCTGCCCGACTGTGCGCAGATAAGTCCCGCCCATGCCGCCCTCGGCGGTTGCCGCCGCAGGGCCGACCAGCGCGGCAGCACCGGTCACGGCAAAGGTCAGCGGCAGCTGTGCATAGACAGCGGGGCTGCCGTTTTCATCAAGGATCCGCACCCGAACTCCGGCCATATCGTAGGTGTCACCCTCCTGCAGGACGGTGGCGGAGGGCGTTACCTCAAGATGCAGCCGGTGGCTGGGGCAGAGCGTGACGCTCTTTACCACGGTATCCCCGTTTTTGGCATCGAACCGCCAACGCGTAGCCGCGCCGCCCCAGTTGCCGACATACTTACCGTACAACGCCACACCGTCCGCAAAGCTCATCTTATAGCGCACCATGCACCACGCCAGCTTCAGCTTGTAGCGCAGCGGCAGCCCGGCCAGGCCGTAGCGCCCGGCTGCAAGCAGGCAGTCGCGCAGCGTGTCGGCCTTGGTCTTGTCAAAATGCTCCTGCGTTTCAAGCAGGACCCGATCGTGTCATCCACGGCCAGCGGTGGGTGTGGCAGTGACGTCCAGCCGCTTTTGTGCAGGGTCGTCACAAACACATCGTTTTTGTAAAGGTCCACCTGCTCGGCGTTGGTAAACACATAGACCGTGCCGATCTGCTGCGGGATAGTCACCGATGTCCATCGTGGAGCTGACCGTCAGCACCGGCTCCTCCCCACCCTGCGATGCATAGACGGACGCCGCCAGCTTGGGATTGCGGAAGCTGTCCAGCACACCGTGATAGCAGATGCGGTCCCCGGAGCCGAAATCTTTGTGGGTGGCATAATCAAACATACACCAGCCGAAGCAGCCCGCATGCTCTCCATCTGCGTAGGCGGCGTCCAGCACCCGCGCATGGCGCAGGGCATGCTCCTGCCGGTGCGAGGCATCGTCACAGGGCTTGGTGGGGTACATGTGTCCGTTGCATTCGGAAATCAGCAGTGCCTTGCTCAAATCGGGCGTTACATCCTTTTTCCGCTTGGCCCCGGCGTTTGAGCCATTATGGGAGAAATCGTTGTAGGCGTAAACATCCTCCAAGAGATGGCTCTTTTCCAGATACCGCACGCCTGAGGTCGCCCGGCTCGGATCCAGTGCGTGGGCGATTTTATTGGTGCGCGTATAGAATTCGTCATCGTCCACGCTCTCATTGATGCGCACACCCCACAGAATAATGCTGGGGTGATTACGGTTTTGCAGCAGCATCTCCTGCAGCATGGCACAGGCGCGGTCCTTCCATGCCGCATCACCGATGTGCTGCCAGCCGGGCAGTTCGGTAAATACAAGCAGGCCCAGACGGTCGCATTCATCAAGAAAATACTGGCTTTGCGGGTAATGGCTTGTGCGCACGGCATTGCAGTGCAGCTCGTTTTTCAGGATGCAGCGTCCTGCCGCTGCAGGCTTTCCGGCGCGGCGTAGCCGATGTAGGGGTAGCTTTGGTGGCGGTTCAGCCCGCGCAGAAAGGTCTTTTTCCCGTTCAGGTAAAAGCCGTCCGCCCGGAACACAGCCGTCCGGAAGCCGAAGGCGGTTTCCCGGCTGTGCAGCACCTGCCCTTCGGCATCGAGCAGCTCTGCTATGCAGCGGTAGAGAGTCGGATGATCAGTGTCCCACGGCGCGGCGTCAGGCAGCGTAAGACGGAATTCCGCCGATTCTGCCGGGGGCAGCTGGCGGCTCACCAGCGTTTCGTCTGCACCGCTGCAAAGCCGGACGCGCAGCGCTGCGGCCTGCTCCGGTGCCTCAACGGTCAGCTGCACGGCAGCCTCGGTCAGTGTCGGTGTGTACACGAAAAGCTCGCTCACACGGCTCTGCGGCGAGGTTTCAAGCCAGACCTCCCGGTATAGACCGCCGTAGGTCAGGTAGTCGATGACAAAGCCGAAGGGCGGCAGGCTGGGGTCCTCGCGCGTATCCAGCCGCACTGCCAGCAGATTTTCCTCGCCGCGGCGCACAAGGTCAGTAATTTCGATGGTAAAGCCGGTGTAGCCGCCCTGATGCTGCCCGGCCGGCTGGCCGTTCAGGTAGATCTCTGCCTGATGGGCGGCGCCGTCAAAGCGCAGGAATACCCGGGGCGCATCGGGAACGGTCAGTGCGCGGCGGTAACCGCAGACCATCTCATAGTCAGAGGGGTCTGCGTAGTGGAGCGGCAGCTCCCGGCAGGTATGGGGCAGACGCACCGAACGACAGCTAACAGGTTCACCCCGACAGAAGGCATCGCTCCATTGCTCTGTAAATTCCCAATGATTGCAAAGACTGTATCTCATCGTACCAACAACCCCTCCAGTAAAATGGAAATCATCTCATCCAAAGCATCCGTGTAGGATATGCCTGTGTATCAAGCGCGCGGTCTGCAAGAAAATCCTCAATGGAAGCGGAGATCATCCGCTGCAAAACCGGCAGGGATACCCGGCGGATAACGCCCGCTTTCATTGCCTGCTCCAACAGCGCCAAGGTAGGCTCCCAGCCGGTTTCCAGATGCTCACGCACACGCGCCGCGACGGTGGGATATTTTTCATCCAGCAGATCCATCTGCTGCAGATCCAGCGCGGTGTACTCCTCCGGAAGGGCGATAATGACCGCCCGCAGCTTTTCTGCCAGTGCCTGGGCCGTCAAGAATGCGCTGCTTGCGGGCGTGAATCCTTGTAAACGCATCGTCCACCATATCCAGCAGCAGCGCCTCCTTGGAGGGGTAGACTGCGTAGATCGTCTTTTTGCTGATGTGCATCATCGCAGCGGCCTGCTGCATTGTAAAGCGCAGCCCGTCCCTGCGGAACAACTCCATTCCGACTGTGCACAGCCTTGTGCGCAGCTCGTTGTGTTCGTCCATCACTTGCCTCCTGCGGAAACCTGATTTGAATTTCTGGTTTCCATTGTAGTGCGGAAACCGGTACAATTCAAGCGGTTTCCTGTACTTTCTACCTTTTTGCTAATCAGGCGCAGATTTTTTCGTCACATCGCCTATACGCCAAAGCTGCAACAGGACAGCAAAGCGCCCCCGCACGGTGATGCGGGGGGCGCTTTGCTGGTACCTTAGTTCATTTTTTCGGTTTTTTGCTGCAGGCGAGTCAGCTCGCGCAGCTCACGCACGGTGAAAAAGCCGCAGACGATGGCGGCAGCACCGTCCGCAATGGGGCCTGCATACATGACACCGTCAATGCCCATAAAGAGCGGGAAGATGACGATGAGCGGCAGCAGGAACAAAATCTGGCGTGTCAGGGACATGAATACACCGAGCGCGCCTTGCCGATCGAGTTGAAGAAGTTGGAGGTGACCGGCTGAATGCCGTTGATCAGTGTCAGGAACATATAAATGCGGAAGTACCGCTCCGAAAACTGGTAGTACATCTCGCTGCCGGTGCCGAAAATACTGATGATCTGCCGCGGAAAAAGCTGGAAGCAGGCAAACGCTGCCAGAGAAAGCCCGGTAGCCACAGCCAGCGCCAGCAGATAGCTTTTTTTGACGCGGCGGTAGAGCGCAGCACCGTAATTGAAGCCGATGATCGGCTGCACACCCTGCGAAATGCCGATGACAAAGGACATAAAGATCATGTTGACCTTTGAGATAATGCCCGCGCAGGCCAGAGGAATATCGCTGCCGTAGATAGACAGTGCACCGTAGTGTGCAAGGGTGTTATTCAAAACGATCTGGACAACAGCCATAGCAATCTGGTTGAAGCAGGCAGATGCACCGTAGCTGAAGATCTTGCGCGTTCTGTCACCGTCAATTGTAAAGCAACTCCGTGAGAAGGGTACGGATTTAAAATGGAAGAGATACCGCATGCTGATGCAGAACGATGCGATCTGTCCAAGGATCGTGGCAAGCGCAGCGCCGGTCATACCCATATCCAGCCCAAAGATGAACAGCGGATCAAGGACCGTATTGATGAGCGCGCCGATGAGCATCGACATCATGGAATAGCGCGGGCTGCCGTCTGCCAGAATCAGCTTGCTCATGCCGGTATTCATAATGAGGAACGGAAACCCCAGCGCTGTGATGCGGGTGTAGGCCTCTGCGTAGGGAAAAACATCCGGCGTGGCGCCGAAGAATTTCAGCATTGGCGTCAAAAAAAGCAGCGTAACCGTCATCAGCACAGTGCCGAACAGCGCCATCAGCACAGGCCGTTGCCTGCATATTCAGCAGAGCGCTTTTCATTGCCGGCACCCAGCTGTAGGCTGAAATTCGTTGCACTGCCGATGCCGAGCAGCAGCGCAATGGCTGTGCAGGCGATTGAGAGAGGAAACGCAATGTTGGTGGCAGCATTGCCCAGCAGGCCCACACCCTGCCCGATAAAGATCTGGTCAACAATGTTGTACAGCGCCGTCACCAGCATCGAGATAATGCAGGGAATGGCAAAGCCGACAAGCAGCTTGCCCTCCTTTTCGTATCCAAGCGGGTTGCAGCATCAGCCTGCGATGAAACCGTTTTTACGCTCATGCAGATTTATCTCCTTTAATCCTGTTAATAAATCATACTTATAATAATAGTAACAAAATCCGGAAGAAAATGCAAGTCTGTGTGCCTTGAGGCGCTTGAGTTTGCTGTACATGAACCGGAGATTGTGACACAAACAAAACCGGGGCGAACTTTCCGTTCGCCCCGGCAGTATCTAAATGATTGGAGTCATAGCCTCATAACCTTTATTCATTATTTTTCGGAGTTGGTTCCTATTTCATGGGGAATCATTCCCTTTGCAGAATTTCAGGCTTTGAGATTGAGGATCAACCTCTGACACTTAGTACATTGGAGTTTCTCCTTATGGATCAGGTGGATTTCAGATAACCTCTGTTGGGTGGCGTGGAACCAGTCATGATAACCAGCCTTCTTTCATCCTGATCTATATGTTGCGTGGGGGTCTTTGTGGACGGCCCCTGAGTCTGCTGTCTAAAAGTAAGCTGCCTGACATCTCGTTCAATATGTTTTGTTCAGGTTATGACCTGCGGCTTCGGATGCGGCGCTTTTTCATTCAGCAGGCCCAGGCCCGCCGGTGATGAATAGGATCTTTAAAGTTTGCCATTGGACTTGAGCCTCCTTCCTTACGAAATACCGCCGGCGTCTTGCTTTCTTTGGAGATTTCTTATAAAATTTCTCCTTGGAAAATCAGCTTCTCTTGGAGTTGTCTGCTCCTTATCTCCGGCTGTTTTCTTTCTGTGACTATACTATACCACAGCCTTTGGGATTCGTCTATTCGCAGATATGCCAACGATGCAGCGAAAGATTTGTGCAGTTTCAATCTTGCCGCTCCAGACAAAAAATGGTATAATAAATATGTTGGGCTGCTGTAAGGCCCAGACCGTGCGCCGCCCCTTTTGGCAAGGGGCGGCGCTTTTTTGGCGGGATTGTGCTGTGATTCTGTGGGAAATTTGATGGCCTGTGTGCAGCTTTTATGGTATACTGGAAAAAACACAACCGGCACAGAAAGGAAAAGCTCGTATGCAGCAAATCAAGATCATCTTTTTTGATATAGACGGCACACTGATCGACATGCAGTCCAAGCACATCTCCCCCCGCACGGTGGAAGCACTCCACCGCCTGCGGGCCAACGGTATCCGCCTGTGCATTGCCACAGGGCGCGCGCCGGTAACACTGCCGGATTTCGGCGGGGCGGAATTTGACGCCTATCTGACCTTCAACGGCTCTTTATGCTATGCGGGCTGATACGATCTACAGCCGCCCGATCAACGGCGCTGATCTGCAGCGCCTAATCCAGAATGCGGCATCACTGGGCCGTC
>ENA-OQLB01001433-OQLB01001433.1-human-gut-metagenome-genome-assembly--contig:-NODE-1433-length-10028-cov-2.326634_pt1 | contig 10028 bp, 15 predicted proteins | sample MGYA00242656_ERZ504813 | MGnify/ENA primary metagenome ERZ504813 (study PRJEB26092, sample SAMD00036388) | human gut metagenome | host: Homo sapiens | study: EMG produced TPA metagenomics assembly of...
CGGATGTAAAAGCCCACAGGATATGGACAAGTTAAAACTTAGTTTAACAAGGCTATAATTACGGGAATGGTACATCACATGGGCAATCCGAAAACATGGGGGCTATAGTGAAGCCAATGCACTGCAGTTTTCCCAGGAACAGGCAGCCGCCCATGGATGGCCAAGGTATGGCGATCCGGAGTATGTACCCCATGTGCTTCGATATTATTCCGGCGGGGGATTGTTTGCCGGACTTTTTGGAAAGGGGCAGCTTGTGACCATTGCGAAAAGCCAGTTGGGGAACGAAGGCGGCCAGAAGTTCTGGTCATGGTATGGATTTGACAGTCGGGAAGAATGGTGTGCCTGTTTTGTCAGCTGGTGTGCGGATCAGGCAGGACTTATTCAAAAGGAAGTAGTGCCAAAGTTTTCTGTTTGTACGGACGGTGTGGCTTTGTTTCAGGCAAAGAGAAAATGGCAAGGTGGAGGAAGTGTTCCGACGCCAGGAAGCCTCATCTTTTTTGACTGGAATCAGGATGGAGCCAGTGACCATGTAGGAATCGTGGAAAGCTGTGATGGAACTACGGTACATACGATTGAAGGAAATAGTGGAGATGCAGTAAAGCAGAATAGTTATACAGTGAATTCCCAGTCCATTTTGGGATATGGACTGGTTACTTATTAAAAAATGAGAAAAAATCAAAGAATGGATTGCATTGTAGGAGCAGAGGAACAATGCTATAATAGAAAAGGTGGGCAGGGCTAATGTCCTGCCTGTTGATAAATACAAAAAGTACAATCATGAGATTGATAAAATAGAGTAATCAGGGAGTGGAATATTTGAAACGAGAAGAGATTTTTGAATATGTAAAAAACCAATATGGAACAGTTCCAGAGTATCTCTGGGAAACATCACCGAAAAGTGCAGTGCTTCGGCATAAAAATGGAAAGTGGTATGCAGTGCTGATGCAGGTTGAAAAATCTAGGTTGGGATTAGAAGAAGAGAGCATGGTAGATATCATCAATGTGAAGTGCGAACCGGATATGGTTGGACTTCTGACACAGACTTATGGTTTTCTTTCGGGATATCATATGAATAAAAAGTACTGGATTACAATGTTGTTGGATGGAAGGGTGAGCGAAGCAAAGATATTGGATTTTTTGGATCTGAGTTATGATATATTCAAGAATACAAGAGAATATGGCCACTGAATTTGAAAATATTTTCTCACAAAGATCAAAAAAGTTAAATGTAAAAGTATAGGAGTTTCTTGCGATAAAAACTCTTGTTGACTTGTTGCTGGATATAAATATAGAAATAAAGCATTTTGAGAATATTTTTGCTTCCTTTACGATAGAACAGATTGGAAAAGAAACAGAGTAGATACCTTACTCATGAGGGAATATCTCTGTGGTTGGAGACAGGAACTATAGAGGCAGGTGGAAAACAGGCAGAGCTTACAAAAAATGAATTGCGGATCATGTATTATCTTTTTGAGCATGACGGAGTCATCTGTACAAGGCAGATTTGATTGAATACTTATGGGATAATCGGCTCTACTCAGATACATCTTACCACAATGAGGAATTAAAGTCACTAACCCGTTATCGTTTGATAAGGTCAAAGAACGGGCAAAATTGAAAAGTTCTGTTTCAAGACTTGTCTGTATTCTTTTCCCGGAGCTGGAAAGACTTGTTCCTACGCTTCATATGGCATCCGTCTATGCTTTGCTTTGTGGATTTCCAAGTGCAGATGCTGTTGCAAATGCACATCTCACAAGGCTTTCCAACCTACTCTTTGATAGTTCGAAAGGCAGATATGGAAAAGATACTGCTGTCATGTTTCGTGACGCTGCAAGAAGTTCTATCGGTTCTCATATGCCTGCCAAGTCTTTGAAACTAAAGCACACCATAAAACTTATTCGGGAATTAGCGATTGAGATTGACGAGATTGAAGCAGCCATCAAACGAATCATGGATGAAGAAATCCAATCGCCAATCTTTACCATTCCCGGTATCAGTTACCGGATGGGCGCAATGATCATCGCTGAGATTGGGGATTTCTCTCGTTTTATTCCGCAGATAAGATATTCGCATATGCAGGAATGTCTCCCTCCACTTATCAATCCGGACAGTTAGACAACTGTTATTCCCATATGGAGAAACGAGGTTCCAGATACTTCCGGTATGCCCTTTACAATGCCACAAAATATGTCTGTCACTGGGATAAATCTTTTGGTGCATATCTTGAAAAGAAACGATCGGAAGGCAAGCATTATAATGTTGCCATATCCCATGCCGCTAAGAAGCTTGTGCGATTGATTTTTGCAATGGAGAAATCAGGAAAAGCATATCTGCCAACTGCTTAATTTTTTTTCTGTAAATATCTCCTTTTAGAGCACCTATAAAGATGCTCTTGTTGTCATACAGTTTTCAAGGTTCAAATATATCTGAAATGCATTTCTGCAATTCATTCAAAAAACTTTCATTTTAGACTTGACTTTTAATAGTTAGTCTTTCTATACTCATTTTCACTTCAAATGTCGTTCCGCCCTGCTCATTTCCATGAACCTCAATCTCCCCGTCATGCACCTGCACGATCTCGCGTACCATTGCAAGTCCAAGACCTACACCGCCAATTTTTCGGCTTCTTGACTTATCCACCCGGAAGAATGGTTCAAAGATCCGCTCTCGGAATGTCTCATCGATTCCATTTCCTGTATCTGCAATCGTCAGAACAACTTCTTTCCTCTTTCGTTCTGCCGATACCGTAACTTTTCCATCTGTATGGTTGTATTTAATCGCATTTTCAACAAGGTTATAAAGCATCCGATAGATCAGTATATCACTTCCTGTCAGCATCAGACCCTCGCCTGCATTCTCTTCTTTCTCATCTACTGTACTCTGCGATTTCTGTATCAGTGCAACACCTTTTTCCTGTGCCAACGGTTCCAGATCTGCCAGCACTTCCTCGATTAGTCCACAAAGTTCGATCTTGTCATTGCGCGCTACTGTCTGTAACTCACTCATATCCAGAAGTGTTCTGACCAACTTGCTGAGACGCTCGTTCTGCTCTGTCACCATCTGGATCGTCTCTTGCGCCGCTTCCCCATTCTCCGGATTTTCTGACGCATGATAGAGGTCCAGTTGTGCTTGAATTAATGCCAAAGGAGTCCGCAGCTCATGTGCTGCATTCCCGGTAAACTGGCGCTGTGTCTCGAACGATTCCGACAGTCGCAAAAGCATCTTATTATAAGACGTACGAAGTATGTCCAGCTCTGCAATCTTATTCTCTTCGATCGTATAATCCGTCAGGTTCTGTGCCTGTACTTTTTCAACTGTCTCAGAAAACTCTCTGAGCGGTTTTAATGCACGGCCACTAATAAAATATGTCACCGCTCCACCAAGTAACGCTACAACACCTGTGATCAGTAGACTTCTGTTTCTATAATCGGATTTCGAATTATACACCTCCGTAGCAAATTGTGATGCAAAATTGTCCCACTCATTATCCGGAATCTCAATGTATAGTGCTTCCGGTGTTTTTCCCTGATCTGTAACTGTTTCCTGAAGTGTATCGATATAATAGACTCCATTCTTATATAAGAAAAATGTAAGGCATCCGCACAATACTGTGATCAACACTGTAGTAAGGATTGTCAGTCTCCACTGGAGTGATAATTTTCTCATGCTTTGCTATCTCCTCCTATCTTATAACCCTCGCCAATCCTATTTACAATCGGATCATAGCCAAGTCCCGCCTTGAGTTTTCTCCTCAGAGAAGACATATGCACACGAATAGAGCCGCTAAAACTATCCACAGAAGAATCCCAAACATGCTCAATCAACTCTTCCTGGCTGACCGGCCGGCCCTGATTCAGAAGAAGATACTCTAGAATCCCATTTTCTTTTCTCGTCAACGCAACCGGATTCTCTTCTGCATACGCCACTCGTTCTCTTATATCAAACCGAATGCCGTTGCATTCCAGGCAGACATTTTTCTGTATGAATTTTCGTCTCGTCAGACTTCTCACGCGTGCCTCGAGTTCCTGCAAATGAAATGGTTTTTCCATATAATCATTCGCACCTGCATCCAACCCTTCAATTTTATCTGCAATCTGACTTCTCGCAGACAAGATCAATACCTTTGTCTCTTCATCTTCTTTACGAAGTTCCCGAAGAATCTCCATCCCATCCACCCCAGGAAGATTAAGATCAAGCACGATCAGATCATACATTTCAGCATAAATCATATCCAATGCTTCTTCTCCGTCATTGCATACATCCACCTCATAGCCGCTCTGGTGCAGACTTTTCGCGATCATGTCACATAATTTCTTCTCATCTTCAACGACTAATAATCTCACTTTATTTTTCTCCATCTTCTTAACAGAAATTTTACACCTCCTATTGTATAATGCCAACATCGAAAAGTCAATAAACTGACTTTGAACATTGAAAGGAGTATTTTATGAAATCTGAAAAAGCATCACAGATTCTTTTACTTACAGCCGGTCTGGTTCTTTTCTTTGGCGGAATTTTCCGCGGCGAAGCCGCTGTAGTACTCAGCAAAGCAATAAAATTATGTATGGAGTGTGTCGGAATTGGATAAGAAAATGAAATCAAACAAAAACCCTCTGGTCCGCTTCCGCGGATGGATTCAGGCAGCTGCTACACTACTGACCAACATTCACATCCCGAATCTGTTTAAAGGGAAAATTTATCAGGGAAATGTAAAAACGATGTGCGTCCCGGGACTAAACTGTTACTCTTGTCCTGCCGCCACAGGTGCCTGTCCGATTGGAGCTTTTCAAGCCGTGGTCGGTTCTTCAAAATTCAAATTTACCTACTACATCACCGGATTTTTCATCCTGTTAGGTGTTCTGTTAGGACGGTTTATCTGTGGATTCCTCTGTCCGTTTGGATGGTTCCAGGATCTGCTGCATAAGATTCCGGGCAAGAAATTTTCCACCGCAAAACTGAAGCCTCTGCGGTATCTGAAATATGTGATTCTGGTCGTCTTTGTTATACTACTTCCGGCATTTGTAACCAATTCACTTGGTATGGGAGATCCTTTCTTCTGCAAATACATTTGCCCACAGGGCGTACTTGAAGGCGCAATTCCGCTGGCACTTGCCAACTCAGGAATCCGTGCCGCACTCGGACATTTATTTACATTTAAGTTCACAATCCTTGCGCTTTTCATCATCCTGAGCATCTTGTTTTACCGTCCATTTTGTAAATGGATCTGCGCTGGGTGCTATTTATTCACTGTTTAACAAGGTATCTTTTCTTAAGATTCAGGTTGATCATGAGAAATGTGTTGGCTGCCAGAAATGTAGTCGTGTCTGTAAGATGGATGTCAATGTAGTAGACACACCAAACCATCCGGAGTGTATCCGATGCGGAGAATGTATGAAAGCCTGTCCGACTGATGCAATCTGCTATCATTACGGATTTTCAACTAAGAAACAGGCTGAAAATAAAAACTAATAAAACGTAATTTAAAGGAGATTTAAAATCATGAAAAACAAAACACTTAGAACAAACTCAATGAAATTAAAAAAGGTAATTGCTGCATCCCTTGCCATTTCTGTACTTTTGCGTTTACAGGCTGCGGAAATTCCTCCTCAACAGACAATACAAACACAAAACAGGAATCTTCTTCCACAACAGAAATGGGCAGCGCAGACGAGCTGAACAAAAAACGGGATGACCTTTACCAGCAGGAAAACCAGCTTTTGCTGATCACAAAGATGCATGGGACAAAGCCTTTGGTCTTATGAACAAGAACGCTGCCGGTGATGCCATGAGCGAAAACTATGCTGATTCCCTCGCAAACACAGTGGAATCTAACAAAGATTCTTTCTCTGAAGAAGAATATGAAACTCTGTGCAAAGACATCGAGACAATCCGCGGAAATTGAAGAAGAAATTGCCAAGCTTGAGAAAGAGATTGCTGCATCCGATTCCTCTGACAGCTCTTCCTCCAAATCAGACGAATCCACAGCTGTATTCAAAGGTTTCAAAGGAAAAGATCTGGATGGAAACGATGTAGATGACAGTCTTTTCGCTAAAAACAAAGTTACAGTTGTAAACTTCTGGTTCAGCGGATGCAAGCCATGTGTCGGAGAGCTCTCTAAGCTGAATGAATTAAATGAGAAACTCAAAGAAATGGGTGCGAAGTTGTTGGTATCAACACGGATACTTTAGACAACAATGAAGCCGGAATTAAAGAGGCAAAAGAAATCCTGAAAGCTCAAGGCGCTTCCTACAAGAACCTGACTTCGATTCTAATTCAACAGTTGGAAAATATGCAGGAAACATTATGGCATTCCCGACAACAGTTCTCGTAGATAAAGACGGAAATATCATTGGCGAACCTTTCATGGGTGGCATTGACGATCAGTCAAACTACGATCAGCTGATGAAGCAGATTCAGTCCGTACTGGACCAGAAATAATTCATTTACTGAAGATGTATGCTAAATGAGGCTGACAAAGGTTGAGCACATTTGGGGCAGACCACCGATAGGTGTTATCTCACCCGAAATCTTTTCAACGAAGATAAAAAATGGATTTTATGCAGTTTCTGCTTATCTCAGCTCCTGCATAAATCCAGAATTTTTTTTAATGTATTGTATTTAAAAACTCATAATCTGCTCTTCGTCAAGTCTTTTAAGAATTTCACATGCCAGCTTAACCGCATTATCAAAATCAGCATAAGCTGAAATTCCGTAATGTGTGTGCGCATAGCGAACCGGAACACCGATAACGATGACCGGAACTGCTTTTTCAGTCAGATGTATAGCCGCACCATTGGTTGAACCGGAACTGCGAACTGAATCCTGAACCGGGATGCCAAGTTTTTCTGCTAAATCAAGCGCATATCTCTGGTAGTGCGGATTGGTGATCATACGGGCATCAATGTGACGCAGCATCGGTCCTCGCTTGATAGCTGTCTGAACCATATACGACTCAACGCAGGTATCATCTGCCGGGCAGCCTTCAAAAACAATTGCGATATCCGGCTTAATTACCTGTGCTGTCACAGTGGCACCGCGTACACCAACTTCTTCCTGTGCTGCACAAGCGCCAACAATATCCACATTCAGCTCCTGACCAGCCAGGGTATGCATGGTCTTAAGAATTGCCGCACATCCCAGACGGCAGTCAAAGCTCTTGCCCACCATCAGATCGGTGGTTTCTGAATATGTAAATGTCACATCCGGCACTACCGGTTCACCGATACGAATGCCGAACTTTTCAACCGCCTCTTCTTTAGAAACAGCGCCAACATCAACCGTGATATCTTTCATATCCAGAGGAGCTTTACGCTCCTGCTCTGTCATGAAATGCGGAGGCTTGCTGGCAGTAAGTCCCGGAATATATTCTCCGAACCGGTTGCGAACCAAGACTTTATGAGCCGGAATATTGTGGTTAACCCAACCTCCGATCTGAATGATGCGGAGAGTTCCGTTCGGGCAGATAGCCTGCACCATAAAACCAACCTCATCACTATGTGCGTCAAGCTGAACAACCGGACGTTTGCCGTTATTTTCTTTACGGCGGATATACAGGTTGCGCATGCGATCTTCTGTAATTTCTCCGAGTCCTTCTGCGTAAGGACGAATCGCTGCAACCACTTCATCTTCGAAACCGGATGTACCGTTTGCATTTGAAATTGCTGCAATCATTTCAAGCGTTGTTTTTTTATCCATTCTGACACCTCTTTATGAAAGTTTTATTTTCTTGAATTCTTCCATGAAATCAACAATATAGTTTGCTGTGGTCTCAAGCATCTCCTTGCCCCACTCTTCTGTAGCGGTATTCGGATGATCCGGTCCGATCCAGCCGTTGTCTGTTACATGCGGAGTATTGCGTATAATATCAACGTTAACTCCCTTGAACTCAACAGAACAGAAACCGGTTGTCTTCAGATTTTCAGACAGGTGCTTAAACTGGAGTTCACCGCCTATCTCACTCTTATCAACTAAAGACGGATCAATTCCAAGAATCGCAGCTGTTTCCTCACCACCGCCGTGGCCGCCTTTCCACGCCGGGTTCATATCCCATGCCATCAGCCACCAGTTAAGCATAGCCACCAGACAGCCTTATCTTCGAATTCCATGCCAAGACGTTCAATCATCTTGATGTTTCCACCATGTCCGTTCAGGAAAACGAATTTTCTTGCGCCGTGACGATACAGAACTCAGAAAAATCTGACGGCAAACTGATAGAGTACCTCATTGTCAATATCAATTGTACCCGGATACGGAGCTAAATACTGGCAGGAACCATACGGAATCGTCGGAGCAATCAAAACATCACTCTTCTTCTCGATTTTCTCCAACAAATGCTCCGGAATCAGTGTATCGGTTCCTAGTGGCATGTGACGACCGTGACACTCAATACTGCCGATAGAAATAAGTACCATATCGTTTTTTTCAAAATATTCCTGAGCTTTCGGCCAAGTCAAATTTGTAAGTCTCATAATTTCTCTCCTTCCTACTAATAATTATTCTTCTCTGCTGAAAATCGGACTATTCGGAAACCAGACAGTCCGACATCCATCAATTACTGCGTTGCTTCCTATTCCCCTTTAGGATTTTTTTATGACAATGCAGAATTCCCGAGCCACTCTTGATAAAACAAGTATAGTCTAGGCTAATAGGATTGTCAACAATTTCAATTTAATGTTAACAACGGAAATAATACTTTCGTTTTTGTTAACAATTCACTATAATTATAATAAGTTTTTTGCTAACGGACAAAAGACATCCGTGTAATCTTTTCTATTAATGAGTAAGGAAATGAAACATGCGAAAAATTGGCGGTATGTTCTACTACGAACCAAGTGCACCTATTGAAAACGGGTACTTATTCTGAAAATTTTATGAGGTAAATATGCAGAAACAACGAAAAATATCAAATACTACTACATCAGAAATTGTTCTTGAATCTCTGCGGGAGCAGATCATCAATGGGATCCTTCAGCCTCAAGAAAAACTGGTAGAGGCTGAAATTGCCAAGAAATTCGGACTCAGCCGAGGTCCTGTGCGCGAAGCACTCCGACAGCTCGCCGTCGAAGGTTTAGTCGATTACTGTCCTAACAAAGGATGTACAGTCGCACTGCTTTCTCCACAAGACGCTTATGAAGTCTTTTTTCTGCGCGGCAGCCTTGAAAAACTGGCAATCCAAAAAGTAACTGCCTCCTTAGTGACTATAGTCTCATGATAATGGAAGCCAGTATTGAAGAATTTCGAAAGGCTATTCTCGAAGGCAATACTATGAAGCTGTTCGTGCAGATGAGACATTCCACCTGCAGATCATTCGCTCTGCCCAGCTTAACCGACTGACTAAAATGTGGGAGCTGCTGAGTCCACTGAATGGTGCCATGTTCCTCTCGGTTCAGAATGCCAATCACTTTGGACTGTTAAGCGGAGATGCTGAAACGCTTCAGAATGCTAAATGCTTAGAATCAAACACACCGGATCCAAATACCTCTTATAACGGAGGCACTGCAGTATGGACACACCAATGTCTGTTGGAGGCCATCCGGATTAACGATCTCCAGACAACCTGTGATCTTCTGGATCAGCATTATGAAGAAACCGGCAGACGTGTATATAGACTTTCACTCATGAAAGAACAGAGCTTTTGATCCGTTTCATTGATAATGGTTTGAGGGGCAAACTTGAGGGTTTGGTTTGAGGGGTCATAATATGTTTCTTTTGTCTTTTGGATCGACTTCATCAGCAAGGATTTCTTTCATTTCATGTATAAGGATTATGCACAGTCCGTTTTTTCATAAAACTTATTCTGTTTTTCAGCTTCTGTGATATAATGCTTTATTATAATAATTCCCATGGACAAAATGAGGTGAACCAAGTGAAAAAGAAAAACACTTGTGCCTCTTATTATTTTTTTACTGGGCATATGCTTTGTTAGTTTGATTGTATACAAAACAGACACCCACGAAAAAGAGCAGAGACACATAACAGCACAATTAAACGTACCACCTATGGCGAACGAATAAAGAATGAAATTACAA
>ENA-OQLB01001434-OQLB01001434.1-human-gut-metagenome-genome-assembly--contig:-NODE-1434-length-10021-cov-1.755711_pt1 | contig 10021 bp, 11 predicted proteins | sample MGYA00242656_ERZ504813 | MGnify/ENA primary metagenome ERZ504813 (study PRJEB26092, sample SAMD00036388) | human gut metagenome | host: Homo sapiens | study: EMG produced TPA metagenomics assembly of...
GAATCAGTAGTTGCTCAAACTTTGGGAAAAATCAGGGATTTTCAAATTACAAAGTAATTGCATTGCAGCACTCTCAGAACGAAATATTTTCCGCAGTGCAGATATATTTTTCAACACTATCAAGAACCCATTTGTATCGAAACTCTAGCACAGAATTTTCACATGAGCTATTCTCACTTTTCCGCAAAATTTAAAGAATACTACGGGCAGACCTGCGGGCATTTTATCAAAATGGTGCGAATCCAAAAAGCAGAAGATCTTCTTCGTTTCACTGATTTCGACCTTTCCTACATCAGCCAGGAAACCGGCTTTTGCGACTGCAGTCATTTCATACGGGTATTTCAGGAATTTCATGGAATTACACCCAAAAAATTTCGTAAAAATCTACATACCACCTGACATTTCCATACAATATAAAAAACTGCCGGCACCACAGCTGCCGAGTTTTTATATTGTTCTTTGTTCTCCGTTATGAAAAGTTCATTTATTTTCTTATTTAACTCATAAGCTTTGATCTACTTTGACTTCGATTTCATCCACATCTTCCACTCGTATCATTTTTACAATTTCCTGATTCTTTTTATCTTTCAGAGAAATTTTCAACCACTCTTCATCACAGTCCATCACATGACATTCAAACTCTGTTTTTCCAACAAAATTGATTCCTTTTTCGCTTGAAATTTTACAATCTCTTCCCACTAATTCTTCAATCAGTTTTGACATGATACTTTCTCTGCACCTTTCTTTTTCTAACTTTTTTACTTTCCTTTCAAGCTTTTTCACTTTATCAGGATATGACATATAACACAGCACTATAACAAATGCCAACACACCCAAATATTCCATATTGCCACCTTACTTCGCCACCGGCAAAAATGGTGCCAGCACTCCTGCCACATTCGAAATCGGCATCGTCTGCAGCCAGATATGTCCCGGTCCACTGATGACCGTATTGAACACGCCTTCTCCGCCGAACAGCATATTCTTCACACCCGGCACGCTCTGAATCTCCATGCTGCAGGTCGCATCCATTGCAGCCAGATATCCGGTATCCACCACGATCTGCTGCCCCGGCTGCAGCTCATACTCTACCACATGACCGTCAAATTCCAGAAATGCCATACCGCGTCCGGAAAGCTTCTGCATGATAAATCCCTCTCCGCCGAAAATTCCGGAACCGATCCGCTTCTGGAAGAAGATCGACAGATCCACGCCAGCTTCTGCTGCCAGAAAACCAGACTTCTGTACTACAATTTCCCGTCCAGGCGCAACCTCATGTGCAACGATCTTTCCCGGAAAGCTGGATGCAAATGCAATCATTCCGTGACCGCCCTTTGCAGTATACGTGTTCTGGAAAATCGACTCTCCGGAAAACATCCTTCCGAATGCTTTGCCAATCCCGCCGTTGGTACTCGTCTCCATCTTCATATTCGGGGACATCCAGCTCATGGCTCCCTTCTCTGTGATCATCGTTTCTCCTTCTTCTAACGTACAGATCACTGCCGGTAATGTTTCTCCTACTATTTCATATCTCATACGCATTCTCCTTGTAGAATTGTATTATCTTGTTGGTACAATTATAAACATTTTTCTTTGCCCTGTCAATCTGTGATTTATAACATTCTCGCGACTGAAATGAAAAAAAACAAGCAATCCCGCTGCAAATAAAAACAAAGATCCAAGAATCAGACCGATCACCAGCCCCGGTTTTCCTGACGGGAATAATTTCGTGCGATACCCCGGTGTTTTTGCATGAAGAAGATAATTTCCGATGTAGATCGCCCCGGGAGCCGCAGAAGCCATCATCAGGTACATCCCCACTGCCGGAAGCATATCCTGAGTCCCCTGCGCAAGTGTCTGTGCCTCCATATACAGCTCCATCCTGGAATACACTCCCTGCATGGCATAAAGTAAAATGACAGGAAGTGCATTGTTAATAAAATGAAACAGCATGTTATAACACATATTTCCGGTTTCCCACAACAGATATCCCATCATCACCCCACCGATCGCTGTCGGAAAAAATCGAAAAACATCTCCGTGGAACATCCCAAAAATGCAGCCACTGATCAACAGTACTGCCCATTTTCCAAGCCTTCCTCTCAGACTGCTGACAAATGTTCCCCGAAACAGAACCTCTTCACAGATTGCCGGTGAAATTGCTACTGTAACAAAGGACAGCAGAAACGGACCTGCGGCAATGGACGATGACAGCCCGTCATTGACCTCCAGAATCTGCTCGGGGAAAAACAGACTCAAGATCAAAAGCAGTACCATTTCACACAAAAACGTCCCTACCAGATCAGAATTGTGCCTGCAATCCCTGAAAAATGAGGTTTCTTAAGCGGAAACACCTCCCGCAGATCCCCCTGGAACAAAAGGACAGCCCCCACTGCCACCCCAAACAGAAGAAGCTCTCCGAGCAAACTTCCATACATGCCAAACGGGGACAGCAATATCGGCGCTGCCACAAACAAAATAACCGCAGAGACCAGCAGGGTGAGTACACCCTGCCAGATCTTCAGCGGTTTTTTCACTTTACATTCCTGTTTCATTTTCTCCATCCGGTACCTCCTGTCTCTTTGGAAACACAATTTCTGCTTTAAACAAATCTGCTTCCGTGGAGATCTGCAGAGTGCCGTGCTGTAATTCTACAAAGCTCTTTACAATCGCCAGACCAAGTCCGCTTCCCTCGGTATTTCTCGAAACATCCCCTCTTACAAAACGGTCTGTAATTTCATCTGTATTGAAATTCAGTTCCGCAGAAGACACATTCTTCATTGAGATCCGCACATCCTGTTCTGTCTCTTTCATATCAATATACACACGCGTATGCGGCATTGCATACTTCGTGATATTTACGATCATATTCTCGAAAATACGATATGTTTTCTGGCTGTCCAGCATAATACGATCTTATGTTCCGGCAGATTCCACTTCATTTCCAGATTTGCTTTTCTGATATTACTATCATACTCCAAACCTACCTGTTTTAGCAAATCTACAATGTCAATTTTCATATAATGAAGTGTTACCGTTCTGCTGGTTGCCTTACTGATCTCAAACAGATCCTCAATCAGCACTTTCAGGCGCAAAGACTTTCTCTCCAGAACTCCGATGTATTCTTTTCTCTTTTCCTCATCTGTCTCATTTTTTACCAAATCCACATACGTGATGATCGCTGTCAGTGGTGTCTTTAAATCATGGGAAACATTAGTGATCAGATCTGTCTTCATCCGTTCACTCTTGACTTCCTCACTGACTGCTTTTTTAAATCCCGTCTGAATGCGTTTCAATTCATTCTGAACCGGTGCGAAAATTCCCACGTCTCCTGTAATCGGGAAATCCAGATTCCCTTCCGCCAGCTGATTGGTCGATTTTAAAATACCCTGGTACTGTTCCTGCACCTTGTTGAGGTACTTTCTCAGGAAAATAAACAATCCGACGGAATAAATAATCAACACCCAGATTCCATACATCCAGAACATACTGATCACAAAGATCACCGTAAAGTTAAGCAAGACGATCCGTAAAATAGTTTTGTTGGTATTATCCCGGAAGTCGATATGCAGCAACGCTTCATATTGATGGCGACAGAATGCTTTGAATGTTCTCCAGCATCCAAGAACAAGTTTTTTTGATCTTCTCTGTCATGCTGTTCCCTCCATTCTTCAACCACAATAAAAACTTCACACACAAGGACCTTTCTCTTAAGTACGATTTCTTCAGTACAAAAATCTCTCTGACACATCCTGCCAGCCAGTACACCACTGTAAAATACACAAACCAGATCACTGCATTCGATGCCAGAGAAATGGCATCATTCAGATTTTCTCCATAGCTTGCAGAAAAGATCTGAATAAACTTGTGACTGCATGTATTCCATATCATGATCGCCAGTGCACGGACACACGCCATCAGACAAAGTCCAATAATAAATGCAATTTCCAGTGGACATCTTCTGGGATCCACTATAGCGTCCTTTTCCAACGCCCGTTTCTTATACTGAGGAATCAAAAACGCTGCTGCTGCACTGAATACTGTAAAAATCAGAACAGACCAGTTAAAGGACGGCTGCTGCATCAGTTCATCTACATACATATATGCATACATATCATTCGATGTCTCATACTGCTCCAGATAAGCCTCCAGATTCTGTTCTGTCATCGCATACATGATCTGCACCTCCGATGGAGTCGAAATATAGACGCCGCTGAATAAACGCTGTTGTCATACAGCCATTGCTCTGCCGTAAACTGAAGGTTTTTATCATATGCTGTTCCGCCCACCTGGATATCGGAAATATCTCCGTCAACATCAAACGAAAAGCGAACACACAGTGCATACGTATCACCGTCGAACTCTTCCGGCAATTTCTTGGCAGATTCATCCGAGGTCAGCATTGCCGTTCCGGATTCATCAAAAATTCCATATTTCATGTACTTTTTCATCAATCCGAAACGACTGTTTCCATACTCTTCTATCACCTCGGAAGACTCCGTCTCATTCGAGATTTCATTATATAACAGATAATTTCCGTCCAGAATCGGATCCAGCATATCCAGCATCTGCTCTTCTTTTCGCATCTCTTTTTGATCCTGATCCGTTATATAGGAAGAAAACGCCGGATAAAAAAGCAGCATTCCGACAGATGAGATCAACAGTACAATGACCGTCAGAAGATTTCCTCTTTTATTGTTGTTTTTCAATTTTGTATCCAACTCCCCACACCACCTTTAAGTATTTTGGATTTTTCGGATCCAGTTCAATTTTTTCCCGGATATTCCGCACATGCACCATGATCGTATCCGTATTGATCGCCTTTTCCTGCCATACCCGCTCATAAATTTCCTCGGCAGAAAATACTCTCCCGGATTCTTGGCAAGAAGAAGCAGAATTTTATATTCAATCGGTGTCAGCTTCACCGGTTTTCCGTCAATTGACACTTCACAGTGTCCTCATTGATCTCCAGACCGCCGATCACATGCACATTTTCACGAACTTCCAGCTTTTCCATAAATCTTCTGTATCTGCGAAGCTGGGAATTGACTCTCGCCATCAGTTCCATCGGCGTAAACGGTTTTGTGACATAATCATCTGCACCGATGTTCAATCCCATGATCTTATCTACTTCCTCGGATTTTGCCGATAACATAATCACCGGAAAATCATATTTTTCTCTCAGCTTCATAGTCATCCGGATTCCATCCATTCTCGGCATCATAATATCCACGATCGCCAGATGGATATCCTCTTTTTCCATGACTTCCAGTCCTTCAATCCCATCTGCAGCCAAAAATACTTCGTAGCCCTGACTCTGCAAATAGATCTTAACACCTTCTCTGATTTCTTTATCATCTTCCACAACCAAAATGTGATTCATTTCCATCTCTCATCCTTCTCCTTTTCTCGTCATTTTATGCGGTCACGCACCTTTTAACAGTATACCACATTCTGAGACTTCTGCTCTTGTCGGAAGGTCAGGAATTTGTTTTTTATTGACTTCTCCATAATCGTGAACTGCGACGATGACTTTCGAAAACGGAAGTGGAATCGCATAGTGGTCCCATCTCCAGAACAGCCGAAGACATCCATGATAAGAAACTGAAATTCCCACAAAGGATTCCTGCGCCTGCTCTGCCAGATAAAATGCCAGTTTTTTCGGCTCATGCCTTGGTCCCAGCGGTCCGTCCAGCGCCACCGCAATGGAACGCGTCTGCTCATAAGAATCCTGTAGAATTTTTTTTCAGTGCTCCAAACGCCGCAAATCCGTCGGGAACACGCAGGGCATGACCGCCGCATGCCTGCAGCATATGTTCAATATAATCCCCTCTTGTGTCTGCTGTCACAATGACATCTACCGGACTGGTTTTCCCGGATAACTCCTCCAGCACCAGATTCATCAAAAACTGTCCTCATGCCAGAATCCAAACACCTGATTTCCTGTCACAAATTGGATTTCCTGCCATTCGATCGCAACCGTCTTTTTAAGAAGTTTTAAATAACCGGAAAACAGATGCTGCAGAATGTTCTTTCCCACTTTTTGTATGCTCCTCATATCTCATTTCCTCTTTTCTTTCCATACACTGACGATATAATGTTTCTGCATGTGCAGCCAGACGTGACGCCCGATAGCTTTCTGCGGTCTTTCGTGCCTCCATGCAAACTTGTCTGTAATCTGGACTCTGAATCAGCTCTGCCGCCTTATCACTCCAGATTTCTACATCCTCTTCTGTCATATACCCGTTGATCCATTTTTTACAACATCTTCCACGCCACTCGCCCGAACTGCCACAATCGGATTGCCTGCTGCCATTGCTTCCTCCAGAACAATCCCCTGTGTCTCTGATTTCGATGCGAACAAAAACAGCTCACTTGCATACAGATACTGCTTTACATCCTCATTCGATATATTTCCCAGAAAGACCACGGTATCGGACAATCCCATCTGTTCTGCCAGTACTTCCAGTTCCTTCCTCATACTTCCCTCACCCAGAAGCAGCACACGAAACGAAAATGGCAGCTTCTCTTTCAAACACCGGATTCCATTCAGGAGAAATATCGGATTTTTTTCTTCCTCCAGCCTTGAGACGGAACAGAATAAATGTCCGTTTTTCTCTTCCCCAAGATATTGTCTGCGGATCGTTTTTGTCTTCTCTTCATCCTCAATATAAAAACTGTCATCCAACCCGGTCGGCAGCACTGCCATGGAAACCTCCGTACCGTTTCCCGGATCCGTTCTGCATTCCAGGTGTCGCGCAAAGATCAGATCACATTTATTCGTAAACCATTTCATATATCCCGGGATCACAGTCTCTTTGGCAAACCAGATCAGCTTTTTTCTCCACATCCCTGCCTGCTCTTCTCTGAAAAACGGAATATAATGCAGGTAGTCTTCATACCGTGTGTGATACGTATAAATAACCGGGATCTGATACTTCCGTCCAAGATACAATGCCTGCGTTCCCACAAACATCGGCTGATGCACATGAATGCAGTCAAACTCGTGTTCCTTAAATCCTTTCCAGATTTCTCTGCTGACCAGCTTCGGATATACCATGCCGTTTTCCATCTTCTGACGCGTCACCTGAAACCGGATGACATCGTCCTCTTCCACCTGCCCGTAGCGTGGATCAAATCCATAATCTGGTGCGAAGACCGTCACCTTGTGTCCCTGTTTTCTCAATTCTTTTGCCAGCCGCTCCACGGAAATTGGAACTCCGCCGACAAACGGCTTATAGTTATTTGTAAGCATCGCAATCTTCATGACGTTTCCCCCTCTTCTATGCCAAAACACGAATGGCTGCTTCTCCAAAGAAATATCCGGCTCCTACAAACACCAGATTCCAGATCAGAATCCCCAGACAGGAACTGATGGTATATTTCACAAAATCCATTTTTACCATCCCTGCCGGAATCGAAATGATCGTACGCACCATCGGAAGCAGTTTACTCACAAACACTCCCACACTTCCCTTTTCCCGAAGCATGTCGATCTTACTCTCCACTGCTTCCTTTTGTTTCGGAAATTTCCTGAAGTAAAAGCCAGCACCTTATCTCCGCCTGCTCTTCCCAGCCAATACAGCGCCCAGCTCCTGTCAGTCCGGCCGCCACCGTCAGTACCATAACCAGCGGAAAACTGATTTCACCCTGAGATGCCCAGATCCCGGAAAGCGGCATGATCACCCCCGCCGGAAATCCCGGAAGATTCAGATATTCCAAAAGCACGATCAGAAAGATGAAAAATGCTCCATATTCAAGAAAATAATTTGTCAATGTCTGGATACTCATAGAAAACGGCCTCCCTTACTTTTGTATTTATCTTAAAATACAAAAATAAAGGAGACCGTTATAAGATTCAAAAGAATTTCTTAAGGATGTTTAAGAATTTTGGAAATCCGATTCCAGAAGATCTATCACATCATATAAAGTGTCAAACCTGCGCCATACTAATTCTAAAACCGCTTCATCCGGCTCTACCAGATCCGGAATCATCACCGGACGCATCCCTGCAGCTGCTGCCGAGCGAATCCCGGACGGTGCATCTTCCAGTGCGATTGCAAACTCGGGCAAAACCTGAATGGAAGCACAGGCTTTCAGGTAAATCTCGGGATCCGGCTTCCCCGCCGATACCATATTTCCATAAACAGCGCCGTCGAAATAATCAAACAGTCCATATTTCTTTAACAGCAGCTGTGCATGAAGCTCTCTGGAAGAAGTCGCCAGTGCCAGCCGATAGCCATGCTCTTTTGCATACTTTAAAAGCTCCTCTGCCCCGGGCTTTCTGTCTACCCCGTCTTCTTCCATGATCCGATGATAGATCCGACGCGTATTCTCCGTGAACTCTTCCATCGGAAAATCCGGCGATACATGCTCCTTAAAATACTGCTCTCTTCTCACTACATTGAAACCAATGGTATGATAAATATGGTCACCGAACCGTTCTCCGAATCCCATCTGCCTTCCGACTTCATTCCACGATTTCTGTACGACTCTCTCGGAATCAAAGAGAAGCCCGTCCATATCAAATACTAGTCCTTTAATCGGCTGCTCACTCATCTGACTGTCCTGCCGTCCTTTCTGTTCCCTACTGTTCTCTGAACACAACACTTCCGTCTGCAGCATTCATCTTTTCAATGATTGCCAGAGACTCCAGCTGGAATCCAAGGTTACGATGATCCGTCCACCTGACTGAAATCCCTTCTCGATCACAATCCCGATTCCTTCTACAGAAGCTCCGGCTGACTGTACAATCTGAATCAGTCCCTGCAGCGCACATCCGTTGGCAAGGAAATCATCAATGATCAGAACCTTGTCTTCCGGGTTAAGGAATTTCTTTGCAACGATCACATTGTTTTTACACTTATGTGTGAACGATTCTACCTCTGCCACAAGCATCTCCCCTTCCAGATTGATGCTCTGAGATTTTTTTGCAAATACGACCGGCACATGAAAATGCTGCGCCGCAATACATGCGATCCCGATTCCGGATGCTTCGATTGTCAGGATTTTGTTAATCTCTTTTCCTTCAAAACGCTTCTTGAATTCGCGTCCGATCTCATTGAACAGATCAATGTCCATCTGATGGTTCAAAAAGCTGTCCACCTTCAGTACATTCCCCTCTTTGATAATCCCGTCTTTTAAAATTCGTTCTTCTAAAAAATTCATCTTCTGCTTCTCCCAATCACTTTTTTGATTTTGTTCCCCATTATACCTGTTTTTTCTCTGAAAAACAACAAGTTTTATATGGCTTATATCTTCTCCGCTTTTTCCGGTGTCTCGATATCCTCAAAAACCAGAAATACCCTTCTTAAAAGCAGCGAATTAAGCCACACTATCAAAGAAACACCAAGTAACAGCCAGACCAGAAAACCTAACATCAACGTGCGCACTGTCAGAAATGTCACAACTACCGGTACTACTGTAATGACCAGCATCAAAAGTGTATATGGCATTTTTGCAACCGTAAGGATCAATGCATTTTTCAATGTGTTCTTGATCGGATTTTCATATCTTGCCTGCAACGCAAATCCATAGATCCCCATGCTGATCAGCAGGATAGTCATGAAGATCAAAAATACCTGCATCACAGTCCTGATGGACGGACTCATCATACGAAGCAGCATAAAGTCGACTACAATCACGATCCCAAACACAAAATACAAAAGCCACATCAGTGTACTTTGTCTGAAATTCTCCTTAAATGCTTTTAAGAACCTTTACTATGTAGCCCTCTTCATTCTTTACCAGCCTCAGCATGACCGAATACATTGCTGTCGTGGAAGCTCCAATCGTAATGATGGGAATGGAACATACGATCCACAAAAGATTTAAAAACATAAAATCTGCTACTTTCCCTAAAAAACGTGTTACCCCATTGTCTATCCAGTTCATTTTTCTGCTCTTCTTTTCTATTATTTTTCTACTTATTATAACATGCCATTCATATGGCATTGTAAACCGAAACTTCATTTCCGAAAAATGTAAGTAAAACCGTCCGGGAAAAGCGAAACGATAACCT